>MDTG01080722.1_pt1 | contig 98624 bp, 80 predicted proteins | sample 811421 | NCBI WGS metagenome assembly MDTG01 (sample SAMN05326645, study PRJNA326480) | marine metagenome | isolation source: seawater | place: Pacific Ocean: South East | collected 2011 | reverse complement strand
TTTGCGGAAAGACAGGGACTCGAACCCTGGGATCACTTACGCGATCACAGCTTAGCAGGCTGTTGCATTACCACTCTGCCACCTTTCCTTTACGGGTGCGCAAATTTATACTAGAAATCTTTTTGCGCAAGACAAATGGCTGAAATAATTGCGAGTAATCAACTATTCCGCTTCGGGGTAAGAAATTCTTACGTGATAAACACCTCGAATAAAGCGTTTAAAGGCCTCCCGGATGGTATTGATTTCCTTCATAGTAATCTCAGCGTTATCGTATTGACCCGACGATAATTGGTGCCCAATAACCTTATCAACTATCTCCGAAAGATTTTTCTCGGTTTTCTCAGCAATACTTCTAGTAGCGGCCTCAACGGCATCCGACATCATCACAATAGCCGTCTCCTTCGAGAAGGGTTTGGGCCCGGGATAATGAAATTGATCGAATTGGTCCGCATCAGGATGATCTTCCTTGTACTTGCGGTAGAAATATTCCACCCTGGAAGTACCGTGATGCGTACGAATGAAATCAATAACGATGTCCGGTAATTTATATTTCTTGGCCAATTCTATGCCATCACCTATGTGAGCAATAATAATTTCAGCGCTCTCCAAGTAACTCAACTCTTCGTGTGGAGACGTAATTGAGCTCTGGTTTTCTGTGAAGTATTGAGGATTGGCAATTTTCCCAATATCGTGGTACAAGGCACCGGTTCGGACCAGCAATGTATTCCCACCGACTATTTCAGTTGCAAACTCTGCAAGATTGGCCACTTGCATAGTATGCTGGAAGGTGCCAGGTGCCTCTTTAGAGAGTAGTTTGAGCAACGGATTATTGGTATCGCTCAGCTCAAGAAGGGTCAAATCACTTACTACCCCAAAGATGCGCTCGAAGAAGTAGATCAACGGGAAAATGAACAGTAAAATAAGTGTTCCCCCTAGCGAGTAAAGTACTGGCAGTAAACTTTGGGTAGTCCAATCGGACTCTCTGATCAAATGAATACTCAAATGCACTAATAAAAGTACTGCCATTATCTGGAAGGTACTTTGGACCAATTGGCTTCGTTTATAAATTCCTCGAATTAAGAAGAGTGTGATTAATCCCGCGGAAAATTGCACAGTGACGAACTGAACAGAAGAACTTACGAGAGGTAAAAGCGCCACCAAAAGGATGGTATGGGTAAATAATGCCAAACGGTCGGAGAAAAAGCTTCGGATAATCACTGGCACCAGGAGCAATGGGACAGCCAAGGCACTAACTGAATTTATAGACTCTAAAAGGAGTGCAAAAATCATCCCTGCTGTAAAGGTAAACATGTACAAATTCAAGGATGAACTATGGGCTAAAACCGCCACGTAGTGCAAACGTAAAAAGAAGGCTAATCCAGTGAATATGAGTAAAATATACAATACTGAACCCATTTTTGAATAAATACTCAAATCACTCTGTGTTCTGTCGTAACTGCGCTCTAGAGCTTTCAATGTTTCGAACTTACGTTCGTTCACAGTAGCCCCCTGAGCAATAATCACTGTACCTTGAGCCACAAGCCCTTTGTTGGTAGGCAAAAGCAAAAGTTTCGCTTGTAGCGCACTATCGGTTTTAGCCAAATTTAAGCTGTAGGTCGACGGCAGGACAAGGCCCTCTGGAAGTCCATAATTTGCTGCCAAAGAAGAAGGAGTCCATGCACCAGATAGGTCGATGCGCATTCCATCGACCAGATACAATCGATGGGTTTTTGCGGGCTTATTGGGTACCACTCCCTTTTTTTGCCACAGCACAAGCTCATCGTGCAGCGAAGAATCAATATTGGTGTTGGCAAGCCAATCGTCAATACAATAGTGATAATCGTAGTAGAAATCCTTGTTTTCAATCAAGTATTTACGGTCCGATTCCAATTCTTCATCGCTCTTTTCAAGCACAAAATCTTGTGGAGCAATCAAATCTTCCTCCAACCAAATCTGACCTAATCTGTAATCGTATTCAAATTTAGCACCACTAGGAATACTGATGTAAATCAATACAGTAGCTACGATGACAATGAGTGAATAATACAACCACTGCTCATTTATTCTAAACCAATTCGGTGCTTTCATCTTATTCTTGCCGTTTCTAGAGTCCAATTTAGTAGTTTAGAGGTGTGTTTTTAAACACAGAACCAAATACATTGAAGAACTTATGAAAGAAGTTGTCATCGTTAGTGCAGTTAGAACGCCCATCGGTAGTTTTGGAGGTGCATTAAGCGGGATAAGCGCACCCAAACTTGGTGCAACGGCTATTTCTGCAGCTATTGAAGGAGCAGGAATCCAACCTAAAGACGTCGAAGAAGTCCTCATGGGTAACGTGCTCCAAGCAGGTATTGGTCAGGCACCAGCGCGTCAAGCAGCGATTTATGCAGGTATTCCTGATTATGTACCGTGCACCACGATCAACAAAGTCTGCTCTTCAGGAATGAAGGCTATTATGATGGCAGCGCAAAGCATTAAATCGAGCGATGCTGATATCATAGTAGCGGGGGGGATGGAAAATATGAGTGCCGTGCCACACTACCACATGAGCAGTCGCAACGGCGTAAAATTGGGTAATACGGTACTCGTCGACGGTTTAGTTAACGACGGATTAACCGACGTTTACAACAACCAACACATGGGCCTATGTGCAGAATTATGCGCCGCTGAGTACGGGTTCAGTCGCGAAGACCAAGATGCCTTTGCTCTCGAAAGTTACCACCGAAGTGCAGCTGCTTGGGAAGCCGGTAAATTCGATAAGGAAGTTATTTCTGTCGTAGTCCCTCAGCACCGCGGAGACGATGTGGTTGTGGATACTGATGAAGATTTTTCAAAAGTGCGCTACGATAAAGTTCCAATTCTTAGACCAGTTTTCAAAAAGAACGGAACCATTACAGCAGCAAATGCCTCAAATATTAACGACGGCGCTTGCGCCATGGTCATTATGAGTGCCGATAAAGCTATTAAGATGGGCTTGAAGCCCATAGCCAAAATCACTGGATATGCAGACGCTGCGCACGAGCCTGAATGGTTCACCACAGCTCCTGCGAAAGCACTACCTAAGGCCATAGCCAGAGCCGGTATTAGCCAAGATGCTGTTGATTACTTCGAGTTAAATGAGGCGTTTTCAATAGTTGGTTTGGCCAATATGAAGATTCTTGGTCTCGATGCTTCCAAGGTGAATCTTAACGGTGGCGCTGTAAGTTTAGGGCATCCATTAGGAGCTTCTGGAGCGCGCATTGTAAATACCTTACTTTCTGTGCTCGAGCAAAACGACGGAAAGATTGGTGCTGCAGCTATATGTAATGGTGGTGGTGGTGCGTCCGCAATAGTAGTCGAACGACTGTAGCCAAAGAAGCAAGAAAGCCCCGGTAGCTCTGAGTTATCGTGGCTTTTTTGTGTATAAATATTAAGTCCGATACTGACGACGTGTACACTCTGCCCTATTTTTGAGTTATGAGCACAGCCCAATATGCATTTGCTTTTCTCTCTGCTACCCCAATGAGAGCTGAACCTACAGACCGCAGCGAGATGGTCAATGTAGTGCTCTTCGGCGAAGCATTTGAAATTCTTGAACCACTGCCAAAGTGGATTAAAATCCGCCTTCAGCACGACGGGTATGAGGGTTGGATTGACGCTCAAATGTGTACGCTTATTTCTCAAGAAGAATACGAGCGTATTGGTACTGCTCCGAAGTATTTCAACAGCGCCATAGTAAATGAAGTGAAAGACGAGAAAGGTAGGATTTTTTCATTGACCAAAGGAGCCTGCTTTCCCGGACTCAAAGGTAATGAGGTTAAAATTGGACAGAGTAAATTTTACTTTCAAGGGCCGTTACAAGAGAGCTCAAAAGACAGGGGCACTCTGATTGAAACGGCACTCACCTATACTGGCAGTCCTTATCTTTGGGGAGGCAGAACCACGTTTGGTATCGATTGTAGCGGTTTTACCCAAATGGTATACCGTATTAACGGCATATATTTGCCTCGAGATGCTTCTGAACAAGCGAAAAAGGGAACTACGTTGAGTTTTTTGGAAGAGTGCCAGCAAGGCGATCTAGCCTTCTTTGACAATGCGGAAGGAAATATAATTCATGTTGGAATAATCTTAGAAGACTTTAAGGTTATTCACGCCTCTGGTCACGTAAGGATAGATAAGTTAGACCACAGCGGTATTTACAACGAAGAACTGGGTAAGCATACGCATAAATTAAGAGTACTCAAAACGATTCTTGATTAGCGCACCAGCTCTTTCAGAAAACCTCCTACATCCTCCCATTGTTTTCCGCGCCAGCCGCACTTTTGTATGGACTCATATAACGAGTGCTACATTTAAGAATAAAGTATTGAGCTATTTTTTTTCGGCTCTGCTAAACATTTTTAATCTTTAGGTCGATGGACGCGCAATATCGGAAACTTGATGGAACCCCCGTGAACGATTTGGCTTCGTATACCAAAGATTATTTGCGCGAGCATAAGGAAGTAAGTTTAAGTGTAGGAACTGACTCGCAAAACATTGGAGGTTCCAGTGTATACGCGACTGTTGTAGCTTTTAGGCACCCTGGTAAAGGGGTCCATTACATTCTGACTAAGAAGCGTGAACCAATTATAAGCGATATAATCACTAGACTGTTTAAGGAAGCCGAAGACAGTATTAAAGTCGCCGAATACTTAAAGAAAAACGGTGTCTATCAACTTATAACTATTGATGTAGACTACAACGAAAACGAAGAGCATCGCTCACATAAATTAATTCCAATGGTAAAGGGCTGGATACTAGGTCTTGGTTACCAGATGAATACCAAACAGAACATTCAGGTTGCCTCTGTGGCAGCAGACCATCTGCTCTAAATTCAAGAGGCAGAGATAGTCTCCCATTTTCGTGTGATTTAAGACTTAAAATAAGGCTGTGGGTTGTATTTTTGTTGTAAATAACATTCGCAATGAGAGTACAGCGTGCTATCCTAATCGCCACCTTACTTTTTACTTTATCCATTTCCTCCTTCGCTCAAAGCGTTGGAACGGTTCAGGGAAAAGCCCTTGATGCACTGAACCTCAAGCCTTTAACAGGTTGGGAGGTAAACGCTATACAAGGGGGATTCAAGCGAGTTACCACCGTTAATGAGAAAGGCTATTTTGAATTTACAGAGCTGCCTACAGGTTTGTACAATGTGCGTGCACTTAGTCCTCAAGGACAAATTCAAACACTTCACGAAGTATTGGTTCGTTCCACTAAACCTAGCTACGTTGAATTGCTCGTAGAACGTGTTACATCTTTGGACGAAGTTGCGGTCCGCGCCGATGCCTTTCACAGGACTCCAGAAACACCGCTGAGTATCAAGAACATTAATCGCTCTGAAATGATGCGTATGCCTGGTGCTGTACTTGACCTCAGCCGTGTCATTCAGAGTTTCCCAGGGGTACTTCCAAAACCATCTTTTGGATATGCCATTGCGATGCGCGGTGGCGCTCCTAATGAGAACAGGTACTTGTTGGACGGTATTTCACTACCAACCGTGAATCACTTCAGTATTCAAGGGGCCTCAGGAGGGGCTGTAAGCTTGATCAATCTTGATCATATTCAAGGAATGGCGCTCATTACGGGTGGATTTCCTGCGGAGGTTGATGAGGCTTTATCAGGCGTCTTGCAGTTGGAAGGACGCAATGCCCGAACCGACCGCTGGGGCATCCGCGCCACTCAAGGCGGAACAGACTATGGAATCACCTTTGAAGGTCCAGTTGGAGAGAAAACAGCAGTTACCTTGAGCGGTCGCAATAGTTTCTCGCAACACTATTTCCGATTGTTCAATATCCCTGTTTTACCAGCCTACCAAGACGCACAGCTTCGTATCCGTCACCGCATTGGAGATAATAAAGACCTCACCATTATTGGTGTTGGTGGATGGGACCAATATCGACTTTACACTGATGGAAAAGGTAGCGATGCCCTACTCTACAACATTGGATATATCCCAGAAGGTGAACAGCAAACAGAAGTGCTTGGGGCGCGTTACCGGGTATTCAAAGACAACGGACGGTGGGAATATGTGCTCAGTAGAGATCATGTCGACAACAGTGCTAATAAGTTTGTGGGAAATACGGGGACTGAATCGGACCGTCAACTAGACTATCAAAGTGCGGAAACCAATACGCGTTTTAATGTTTCTCACTATGTTGTTAACGACAGCTGGCAATGGAAATACGGTTTGAATGTCGTCCATAGAGATTACAACCTCGACATGTGGAACGTTCGCTTCAACAATGCATTGGGCGTTTCGCGTGTTGATACAGTAGATTATGAGCAGCAAGTCAGTTTTCTGAGCCTCGGTGCATTTACTCATTTGACTAAAAACTACTTGGATAACAGATTAACGAGCAGTGCAGGACTGCGTTTGAATATGCACAACCTGAACTTAACTACTGTGAATCCCTTAGCGCAACTATCTCCTCGCATCAGTGCTCAGTATCACATTAATTCTAATTGGGCTATTCAAGGAAACCTCGGGCGCTATTCACAATTGCCACCGGCTATTACAATACTAGCTAATGCTGCAAACAATAGGTCGAGATATAGCTATGCAGGTATTGTAAACCAGGCTGCTACCGGGATTGAATTCCAAAATGGTGAGACCTACCGTTTCTCATTGGAAGGGTATTACAAAAACTACAACAGTATGCCTTACTTATGGCACGACCAGATGTCTTTTTCACAGGCTATTGGTGACTATGTCGCCGTGGGCGATCAGGTGAGCTCTTCTGTGGCTAAAGGAAGGTCGTACGGGCTAGAGCTATTCCTTCAACAAAAGCTTAAAGGAACGTACTGGTGGACGATGAGCTACAACTTTGGCTTTAGTGATACGCGCTTGAACGGAAATCAAGAATGGACGCCAACAGTTTGGGATAACAGACACAACATCAACCTTGTATTGGGTAAGGTATGGGGCAAAGGCTGGCAGATTGGGGCAAAGTATCGTTGGGCAACTGGAACGCCGTATACGCCTTTTAATCCCGAAGTGAGCGCTATAGCTACTAACTGGGATATCTTGCAACGTGGTGTCTTTGATATTAATAACGTTATGGGCCAGCGGTTGGCGAGTTACAGTGTCATTGACGTTCGATTGGACAAGTCCTATAACAAGAAAAACTACAGCCTGACTTGGTTCTTAGATTTGCAAAATTTCATGTCTTCAGATATTCCACTAATGCCTTATTTGACTGTGGAAAGAGACGAAGAAACAGGGACACCGTTGATGGATTCTTCTACCCCTGGTTCGTACTTGATAAAGACCATTGCAAGCGACACGGGTAGATTGCTACCAACCATTGGTTTAATCCTCGAAATATAATAGGGATTCCACTACCTTTGGTTTGTTAATTAAGGTTAGCCTACTTAAACCAATGCTACGTAAAATTCCCATTTTTATTGCGAACACAGTAGTGGTATTGACCATTCTATGTGCCTTTGGGTGGGTAGTTCGTGAAACTACTAAGGGTAAGCAGTGGGTGCCGCATAGAGTGAGCCGATCCATTACTTTCTTCACCACCCTTCCCGACCGATTAATGGTTGCCAAAGCCGCTGTGGAGCGCCTTCCTTTAGTGTATGTTCCTTCACCAGAGAATTTCGAGCCCGTAAATGAGCTTGAACAAGATGTTAAGGTACTGCTCAGTTATGCAAATGCCAATTGGAAGCGTACAATCGCCATCAAAAACTTAAGAACTAATAAAGAGCTAAAAACGTGGAGTGTCGATCGCCTAGCTAATCCGCACAACCGCATAATGCATTCCCTAATGCTACCGGACAGCAGCCTAATCTATTCGTTGAATGGTGTGACTGGTCTAATCAAGATTGACAAGAACAGTGAGCGCTTGTGGAAGCAGGATTCCATCGCACACCATCACGCCATCAACATAGGCGCGGACAACACCTTCTGGGCCAACACTTACGGTAAAGACAATGGCGAGCACATATACTACGGAGCCCGCTTTAACATTGATGGACGAGAATTTCCATTCATCGATAATACCATTACTCAATTTGACGCAGAGAGTGGCAGAATACTATTCCACAAAAGTGTAACTGAAATTCTGATAGAAAATGATCTCACACACCTCTTGATTAAATCGGATTCTCCGGGAGACCCTTTGCACATCAACGATATTCAGCCAGTCTTGCAGGACGGTCCAAAAATGAAGAAGGGAGATGTTTTTATTTCTTCACGCACTAGCTCTTGGATTATGCACTTCCGCCCGTCTACGGGTAAGATGATAGAACTCATTGAAGGACCGTTCATGTCACAACACGATGTGGATATAGAGTCCGATTCTACGATCATATTCTTCAACAACGGCGGCCAAACGCTAAAAGGGGAACGCCCGAGCCAGCACCGTCTTGCTGATAACCTGATTGAAGTTGCCCCCCAGTTTTCTGGAATAGTTCGCTACCACTTAGGTATTGGAAAATTCGAACACATTTATCCTGAACTCTTCGCTGAGAACGAAATATTCTCCTTCACAGAAAGTTTAGTTGAAGAACTTTCAGGCGGTGGGTATTTTATTGAGGAGCAGAACTCTAGTGTCTTGTGGGTGTTAAAAGATGGCGAAGTGAAATACAAGAACATCCTTAATTCGCAACACGAAGGTCACCACCATTTGGCCAACTGGGGCCGAGTAATGCCTTAATACCTGCTACATGACCTTTGACGATACTATCCAATTCCGCCGTTCTAACCGCAAATTCAAAGCAGACGAGCGCGTTCCTGCAGAAATCATAGAAAAAGCCTTAGAACACGCCTCATTAGCCCCGAACAGCAGCAATATGCAGCTCTGGGAGTTCCATTGGGTACGTGATGAGGAGAAGAAAAAGAAATTGGTGTATGCCTGTATGAACCAAAGTGCAGCGCGAACGGCACAGGAGTTAGTTGTAATTGTTACCCGCAGAGACAAATGGCGTCACCGTGTGCAATGGCATAAAAGTTTAATTCTAAAAGACGCAGAGCGCTTAGGACGCGATGCTAGGTCAATCAAATTGCGCCTAACTTACTATACCAAACTTATGCCCTTATCCTACATAAACGATGGATTGGGTATCTTGGGATTATACCGCCGAGTGCTTTCGTTTACTATCGGATTATTCAGACCCATTTACCGTGCTGAAGGGCATGCGCAGCAACGTATTACGGTACATAAGAGTGCCGCACTTGCCGCAGAGAATTTTATGCTCAGCATGGCTTCAGAAGAGTTCCACACCTGTCCTATGGAAGGATTTGATAGTGTTCGTGTAAAACGCCTCTTAAGGTTGCCTCGACGTGCAGAAATAAACATGGTAATCGGCTGCGGCAAAGGTCAGGACGATGGATTCTGGGGGCCGAGACGTCGTCTACCAAAAGACGAGGTTATTAAGGTCCATTAATTACCAATTTTGAATAGACTACCTTTGAAGTGCCGTGCAAGACGCGTGCAGCCTAAACAATCTTTATGACATTTGATTCACTAGGACTCGATTCTCGAATCCTATCCGCCTTGGAAAAGCAAGGCTATACCCACCCTACTCCTATCCAAGCACAAAGCATACCGCTCCTTTTAGAGGATTATGATTTGCTCGGAACAGCACAGACCGGAACGGGAAAAACAGCAGCGTTCACTATTCCTATTATACAGCATTTGCTCGAGCGTAGGAGCAAGAAACGTCGCATACGAGCGTTGGTGGTTACACCAACGCGAGAGTTGGCGCTACAGGTAGCTGAAAACGCCAAGCGATATAGTGCCGGAACACCCATTAGAACGGCAGTAATATTTGGGGGCGTAGGACAAAACCCCCAGGTTGATCAGCTCCGCAAAGGTGTAGATTATCTGGTGGCAACTCCGGGTCGATTGCTCGATCTGCACAACCAAGGATTCATCAATCTTGATTCCTTGTCGCACTTCGTTTTAGACGAGGCTGATCAGATGCTTGATATGGGCTTCATTCATGACATCCGAAAGCTTTTAAGAATCATACCTCAACGCCGTCAAAGTTTATTTTTCTCGGCGACGATGCCGAAGGCAATTATTGAACTGAGCAGTCAAATTCTCAAGCCCAATTACAAGCAGGTGCGCATCGCAGTGGAAAAACCAACAGCTGAACGTGTTTCCCAAGCTGTATACTATGTGGCCAAAAAAGAAAAGCCGTCTATGCTTCTTAACTTGCTTCAAGAGATGGAAGGTTCTGTACTGGTTTTCGGTCGTACCAAACACGGCTGTGACAAAGTAGTACGCATTCTAAATAAGAAAGGAGTGAAAGCTGCAGCCATACATGGAAATAAAAGTCAAAATTCCCGGCAGAAAGCATTGAAGTCTTTTAAAGCCGGTGAACTTAAAGTGCTTGTAGCTACGGATATTGCTGCACGAGGTATTGATATCTCTGGGCTTGAACATGTGGTTAATTATGAACTGCCCAACATTGCAGAAACGTATGTACATCGAATAGGTAGAACGGGTCGTGCCGATGCCTCTGGCGCATCAGTATCCCTATGTGCAGCTGATGAGCGCGAGTACCTCAAAGGCATTGAAAAGCTCATTAAAGCTTCCATTCCTCTAGTAGAAGACCATCCATTCACAGCCGGTGCAGAGGAAGAATGGTCCGATCCTGAAAATCGAAAACCGAAGAAACCTGGCCAGCGTACACCACGCAATAAAAAGCCAAGACCTCAAGGTCAAAGTAAGATACATAAACCCTCTGAAGGTGCTGAACAGCGCAGCAAGAAAAGACGTCCAAAGCGACCAAGACGAAATTAAATGGTAAAAAAAAGCCCCGCTGTAAAGGCGGGGCTTTGTATTTTAAAGACGGTCGCAATTAAGGACTTACTAAATTCACGCTGATATTTACATAGAATGGGTTTGTGAGGACATTCATCTGTGCATATGCTGGAGTGCCGTCGATAAGACCAAAGGCACGGTAAATGTCTGGACCAGCTTCTAAGCGATCTACATCGTAACGGTAGTTGATGCGGTACCCTGCTTGGATAGACATCCAAATGAAGTTCTTCAACGAGAACTCATAAACCGCACGTACACGAATTTCACCACGACGGATTTCCAAATCTTCATCACGAAGATCAAAACCTGGTAGGTTCTCGTACATTCGGAACGACTGTCCTTGCAACTCGTATCCCAAGAACAGCATATTACGTGGGTTGATTGTTCTTCTTACGTGCACACGTGCTGGAAACAATGCTTCTGTACCCCACTTGTTGTTGGCGCTCGTCTTGTTGTAAAGAATAACCGGGATATAGTTTAACTCACCTACACGGTAGGTACGTGCTAAACCAACACCCCATTGCTTCTTTTCCGTAGGACGTTTACCCCAAAGTGCAGCAGCAGAATATTTCAAGTACTGCGCTGGCATCGCTGAGGCGCCGTAAGTACCACTCAGATCTGCCGAACCTTGGAACAAGATGAACTGTGTATCGTCTAAAGGCTTATAGATTGTTGTACTGATACCAGAAGTGCGTAGACCATGCTCTGAAAGCGTCCGGTGTAATGGGTTAACCGCATTATCATTGGGGTTCGGTGCTTCGGCGTAGTTGTAAGAAGTATTCCAATAATTGGCGCCCATCTGCCAAACAAGGTTGTTTTGGCTGATCACCGGTAGATTGAAACTCGCACGTACACCGCCTGTAGAGTTGACTAAATATTCCTGTTGTTTCGGAAATTCCTCCTCATTTTGATCCAGGATTGCAGCTCCCTCAGAAGCCGCATTAATTGTGTATGGACCTTGGAAGTCGTAGCCAAGAGTGATCAGTTTCGCCGGCGATAATCCTTCGATTTTCGCATTAGCATAGCGCTTCATACTCTCGTCCTCGAAACCAAGGTCTTCGTATAAGCTCCAGTCTATATCGTCATCTGCAGTCCCGTCAATTTGAGCGAAGACTGGCGTAGAAGCAAGGACGATTGCCGCCGTCGTTAACTTCAAAAAGTTGCACATCATGGACTACTTCTTCTTTCTAGAAGGCATTTTCAGTCGCTTCCATACATCTGTACGGCCGATAGCCTCTACACCAATGTAACCGCGCATATCCAATGTATTCATGTCACGCATCGTGATTGTACCTTGGTACGTTGAGCCGTTATTCGGATCATACAAAGTACCCTCAGACCACTCATCGTCACCTTGATAAACGAAATCCTTACACATTCGGAAGCCTCTTAGTGGCACGTTGCGTAGGTCTGGATTTGGATTATTGATATCTGTTCTTGGGTTTCCATCCGCATCATTCGGCTCGATAAGCCAAACTACACGACCGTAGAACTTATTACCAATACGGTCAATTTTAATACGTGAACGGCCGTTTGACGGTTCCCAAATACCTACTAGACGATCCCCCCGATCTTCTGATTTTTGTGGTAGGTCGAAACTTGATGTTCCAAATGCTATGACAGCTGAAACTGCCAAGAAAGTTAATTTGCGAAGCATGGTCTTCTATTTTATGGTTAATTCAAGTGTAAAATTCAATCTAAAGTCACGGTTACCGTCCCAGTAATCCTCTGCGAGGTCAGCATCAAGTACAACATATACCTTGCCTTCTTCCATAATTTCTCCTAGTTCAGCCTCGGTAGCTACATTCAATGATGCTTCAGCCGCACCTTTGTCCAATGGATTCTTAACAGCAGCTTCTTGCATGCTCACGTCTTCGTTATCGCTAGCGAATGAAACAATGAATGCATTGATATGAGCAAAACCCAACGAATCGTTTGGAATCACTGTAGCAGATGTCAAACGAGCATCGCTAATTCTCTTTCCGTCAACGTATGCATCGCCTAACGCTTCGGCTAAATCAACAGAGATTTCAGCTTGGCCACTGTTTGGGCCAGCAAATAATGGACCTTCGAGGCTAAATTCGAGATCATTTACCGAATATTCATGGATTTCACCAGGGCCAGAGCAACTAGCTACCATGAAAACTGAAATTGCAACAATTCCAATCTTTCTTAGATATTTAAACATGTTCAATTGTTTTGAGCCCGGAAATATAAAACAATTAAAACAGCCTTGCCCCCGCCCTGGTTCATTTTTTGTGTCCGAGTGAACCACTAGCAAGTGTTTTTTTATTTCATTAGGGATAGGTAACTTAACTGTGAACTACAAACATCATTTTAAAACAATGCGTTCTATATCCAAGCAACAGTGGGAATTAGGACGTAAACTAGTGTCTTTCTTAGAGGGTATTCTAGAATTCTACCGACAACGAAGACGATCTATGTCATCGCAGATGTATTGAATGCATAGGTAGAAGAATTCTCACCTTAGTCTAATCGAATATCATATACAACCACCTTCTTCCAAAGGTATCCGTATTCCTTGATAAAGGCTTGGTGCAATGGGTGATTTTGGTATATGTCTTGATCTTCAGTACTCCCAAAAAACATTGTCTCTGAGACGTCCCAATCACTAACAACCACCTCGCGCACCATAGTTGAAGCAGGCTCCCCTAGGACAAGCATCTCTACCTCACTAATGCCATTCAGTGTTTCAAGACCTTCCTTCAAAGCCGCTTTATCTTCCATAGCATCAGGATGTTCGAGCCAAAAGAAGACTTGATGGATAATAGCTCCTGGGGCTAATGTTGCCTTTTGTGCGAATCCATTGTGGCCTGCTAATAGCAGGGCAAATAGAAAAATATATTCTTTCATCATACGTATTGTTTGTAGCCAAAAAAGTACGAAGAATGTTCTTCCCTAGCTTTGGTATCTTATGCAACATTAAAAAGTAGCGCCCGTGCATCCACAAAATCCCTTCCAAAACAACTACAACTTCAATCAACTAGTGAACGCCGTTCCGGAGTTGGAAGTCTTCGTGGTTCCTGGAAAGTTTGCAAGAAAGAGCATTGACTTCAGTAATCCCGAGGCCGTTTATTTGCTAAATAAGGCGCTTTTAAAGTGGAAATTTAATGTGAATTGGTCGTTAAAAAAAGGACCCCTCTGCCCTGCCGTTACGGGACGATTCGATTATCTCTTACACGCTCGAGATCTATTGCCGAAAATTAAAGACCGACGCTTACGAATGCTCGATGTGGGAGTGGGCGCCTCTTTGATCTATCCCCTACTGGCTACGGCAGCTTTTAACTGGGAATGTGTTGGTTCAGAGGTAGATAAAGAGGCCATCAGCTACGCCAAAGGATTGGTACGTATGAATGCCAATATGATGGGAACTCGCATCCGAAGACAAGAATTCAAGAGCCAATTGCTTCAAGGTGTGATCGAGAAAAAAGAGACTTTTGATATCTTGGTATGCAATCCACCATTTTATAAAACTAAAAGTGAAGCCCTGGCTGCAAACACTCGCAAGAATAGGAACTTACACGGTAAAGAGGAGGCCAATCGCAACTTCGGAGGAAGCGCCAATGAGTTATGGTACAAAGGCGGTGAAGAGGCCTTCTTGAAAAAAATGGCCCTAGAAAGCACCGAATATGGTCATCAAATCCAGTGGTTTACCTGTTTAGTTTCGAAAAAAGACCACCTGCGTACCTTCAAGAGATTCATTCGTAAGGGCAACCCCACCAAAATCAAGGTAGTGGAAATGAAACAGGGAAATAAGGTGAGTCGATTTGTGGCTTGGACCTTCCAAAATGAGCACGATGAGCCAGGCGAATAACCCTCTTCATGGCGTTAAACTGGCACACATCGTGGAAGCGCTGGTCGAGTATTGGGGTTGGGACCAATTGGCCCTTCGTATCCCAGTGCGATGCTTCATGTACGACCCTTCGGTAAAATCGACTTTGAAGTTCCTAAGAAAGACACCTTGGGTACGTACAAAGGTGGAACAACTCTACCTCGACACCTTTCCAAACGGCGTTGAAGAGAAGCTTTGACGCTGCTTATTCTAGAATAGTCGTATCTTAAGGTGCGATTAAACCCAATTCAGATGAAAATTAAATTGATTTTAATACTTGGAATGTTAATACTATTAGGCACTCCAGGTAAATCAACCCACCTGATGGGAGGAGAAATCGTTGCCCAACAAATCAGCGGCTACCAGTACCAGATTTTGATGACAGTATATAGAGATACTGCAGGGATTCCGATGCAATCTACTGCCCAATTCTACATCACTGACTCAACAGGTTCAAATGTTGCTACCCTAACCACACCTTATGATTCCGTGCTAAGTGGTAATACTTTACCCATGTATCCCTATGGTGTAGAGGTTTATTTTTTCATTGACACAATTACTTTCGTAAATAGTGGAACTTATACCATAGGATGGAGTAACTGTTGCAGAAACGGTGCTATTCAGAACATTTCTACGCCCTTAAGTCAAAGTATGTTCCTTCAAACAGAAGTAACCGTTTTTGATACTACAAGTAACTCTACGCCTTGGTTTTTAGTGCCTGCATCTATTTTCTTGCCCGCAAATACTCCTTGGCAATACAATCCCTTGCCGTTTGATCCAGATGGAGATTCCTTGTACTGGAGTTTATCTCAACCATTAAATGGCCTAAATACTGCGTGCCCAGGATATACATTACCTCCTGGTACGGTTTCCAATCCAATGACCATTAATTCTATTACCGGTACGATCACTTGGACTGCAACTATGGTTGGAAACTTTGTCACATCTGTATTGGTCGAAGAATATCGAGACGGTCAAAAGATAGGGGAAATACGTCGAGACATGCAATTCATTGTGGTTCAGACAAGTGTAGTAGGCCCAATCTGGAATGCAGGTAATTTACCCGTAGATAGCCTCGGAAACGTTTACGTAAATCTCATTCAAAATTCTTCCTTCTCACTCTCTGTTTCTGGCTATTCACCAAATGGACATACGCTCTACGCAGATGCATTTGGCGAACCGTTCTTTACCAACCCTAATCCCGCACAATGGACTTGTACAGGATCTGGAACCAACGATACTATTCAAGGTACTATTCTATGGGCGCCAAGTTCCGCTCAAACCAGGAGCACACCATATATTCTTGCGCTTCGCTTAACCGATGGATTTTTGGCCCAAGATTTATCTATTATTTTCCAAGTATCATCCGGTATAGGATTAGAAGAAGAGACTATCCAATATCTAACTTATCCAAATCCCGCAACTGAGGGAATTACGATAACACCCAATCCTTCGAAAGCCATAATCTATAATATGAGCGGCGAGCAATGGGAATTAAATGAACAAAATGATCATTGGGATATTAGTCATTTGCCACCTGGAGCATATATCCTGAAGGCGTTTAACGACAACGGAATACCTGAAGGCACGACTAGAATCATCATTCAATAACAAAAAACCGCCTCTATCCGAGGAGATTTTTTTTTGAATTCAGTCCTCTATTGTAAAAGGCTTTAATTCTGCCTTATATTTCCGGTTTAATTACTCAGTCTAAAATGAAAAGAGTATTGTTCATAGGAGTATTAGCTGCGATAGTGCTTTGTTCCTGCAACCCTCAAGAAGAAATGCACACAAAAGATTCTCAAAGTGACTTTCAGTGGCAAGTGGACCGCTTTGCAGATGTCAAAGTACTCCGCTACCAAATCCCTTCATGGAAAGATCTTACTCCAAAACAACGCATCTATGCCTACCACCTTACTCAGGCTGGTCTTGCTGGCCGTGATATTATGTGGGATTGTAACTACCGCCATAATTTAGAAATACGAAAGGCACTCGAGGCTATCATTTTGAGCGATAGTTTTAATTCAGAGAGTCCAGATTATAGAGCTGTTGAAATCTATGCAAAACGAGTCTTTTTTGCCAATGGCATTCACCACCACTACAGTAACCGGAAATTCAAGCCGTTATTCAATGAAGATTGGTTCGTTACAACATTACAAGAATTGGATATAGATTTATCTGAAGAAGCAAAACGCGCCATCTTTGACCCAGTGTTTGACACTAAAAAAGTGAACCGTTCAGACGGTGTGGATTTACTACTAGCATCTGCCGTGAACTTTTATGCGCCAGACATTACGCAAGCAGAAGCAGAGGCATTTTATGCAGCAAAAGAAGATGTTGATCCATCACGTCCTGTAAGCCATGGCCTCAATAGCCGTTTATCTCGCGATGAGAACGGAGCCATCTACGAGGAGGTTTTTAGTGCACGCGGACGTTATGCCCGCAGCATTAGGGAAATCATAACCCACCTCGCTAAAGCACAAGCCGTAGCAGAAAACGAGAACCAGGCCAAAGCGCTAGGCCTTTTGATTGAGTACTACGAAAGTGGTGATCTCGTCAAATGGGACGACTACAATATTGCGTGGGTAAGCACGACTAGCGGTGATGTTGATTACATCAACGGTTTCGTAGAGGTTTATAACGATCCAATGGGCTACAGAGGTTCTTACGAGACCGTTGTACAGGTGAAAGACTTTGATGCCAGTTCGCGTATGGCCGTTGTAGCGGATAACGTGCAGTGGTTTGAGGACAACAGCCCCATTATGGACGAGCATAAGAAGGAAAGCGTTGTTGGTGTTAGCTACAAGATTGTTACCGTGGCTGGTGAAGCCGGTGATGCCTCTCCCTCCACACCTATTGGTGTTAATCTTCCGAATGCCAACTGGATTCGTGTGGAGCACGGTTCTAAATCTGTATCTCTTGGAAATATTGAAGATGCTTACCATGCAAGTGCCGGTAAGGGTATGGCCGAAGAATTTGGCTTTTCCAAGATGCATAACGATCGCACCGAGAAATACGGCGAACTAGGCTCTAAGATGCACACTGCCCTTCACGAGGTGGTGGGTCATGCGTCTGGTAAAATCAATCCTGGAGTGGGTACACCAAAAGAAACTTTAAAGAACTACAGTTCAACACTAGAAGAGGCTCGTGCCGACCTCGTGGCATTGTACTTCATCTTGGATGACAAGATGCAAGAGATTGGTCTGATGGAAAATAAAGAAGCTGGATACGCGGAATTTGACAACTACATCTCAAACGGTATGATGCTGCAATTGCGCCGCATTTTGCCAGGAGACGATATCGAAGAAGACCACATGCGCAACCGTCAATTGGTAGCTTCTTGGGCATACGAGCGCGGACAAGAGGAAAACGTTATAGAGTGTAAAGTCATTGACGGCAAGACCTACTTTGTGGTGAATGATTATGATAAGCTCCGAGGGTACTTTGGAGAGTTGCTTCGTGAGATCCAGCGCATCAAGAGCGAGGGTGATTTTGAGGCCGGTAGAATTCTAGTAGAAACCTACGGCGTGAAAGTGGATCAAGAGCTTCACGCAGAGGTGTTACGTCGCTCTGAGCCTTTAGATTTAGCTCCGTATAGTGGATTTATAAATCCTGAAATGGAGCCGGTTATGGAGGGCGATTCCATCATTGATGTGAAAGTCTCCTACCCTATGGATTTCCTTGGGCAGATGTTGCGCTACGGCAGCACCTACAGTTTTGAGTAAACACAAGTAACAGCATATAAAAAGGGCGCCCCGTTCGTGGCGCCCTTTTTTTGCCTGAACTAAGACGCTTGACGTATAGATTTGTAAAGGCTGAGACCGTTAACAAGAATGATAGCCACGAAATTGAGCATAACTGCGAAAAACATCGAAAGCCAATCGTTCGTCGTGGTTAGAAAACGATACGTTATCAAGTAGAGTAAAACACCCATTACCGCCTTGCTAGCAGTAGGTTTTGCAGCTATGGGAAATACTTCGGGTACATCGCTATCTTGATGTTCGGGGCCCAGCCAAAGTAACTGAAATCCCCTTATTATGCCGTAAAGACGAAAATTAGAGTATAGTTTTTTGAAAAAGAACAATTGGATGTTGATAAAGTCTCTTTGGGGTAATTCAGAAGTCAAACCGTAGTTGGGCTTCTCATCGTACGCTACAAACGAACCAAAAATTTTGTCCCAAAAGATAAATACACCTCCATAATTTTTATCAAGATAATTCTCGTTGGAAGCATGATGCACTTTATGGTGGTCAGGCATCACGAATAAATACTCTAACCACGGTATCTTGGAAATAAACTCGGTATGAAGATAGTATTGATAGAATGCATTTATGTAGCCGCTCACTATAACGTATTCTAAAGGAAAGCCAATGAAAACAAGCGATGAGTACATTATACTCCGTATCATAAATCCCACAGGGCTAAGCGCAAAATTCACACTTAGGTTGTATTCATCACTTTGATGATGAACCAAATGTATGCCCCACATAAGTGAAACTCGATGTCCTAATCGGTGGAAAACGTACCATATAAAATCGACACCAATAAAGGCCAACAAGAATGCAAATATTGATTTCTCTATTCCTGGAAATAGCCTCCAGCTCGCTACTTGCTCGATAAGAATGAGACTTCGTTCTGTAAGATAAAGTCCCATAAGTCGATCGAAGAAACCCAGTGATAGGTTAAGTAATGTTTGATTCCAAGTGAATTTATAGCCTGTCTTACGCAAGAAATATAACTCCAAAATAAATATGGACAAGGCGACTGGAACGATAATGAAGAGAAAACCTAAAGACATTCCGAAAAGTAGCTGTAAGGGAAAGTGGTGCGGTCAGATCAACATTTCGAATTCTGCATAATACGGCGAGAGTAGAGCCGTAAAAAAGCCGGTTTCAACAAAGATGTCTCATTTATGAGTCGCTTTAGTTGAATTAAAAAAGGTATCTTGATTGCACCAAGAACCATCGCATGAAACAAGAGAAAACCATTCGCTACAGGATTCATGAAGATTGGAGGTCATTAGCGATTGTTCCAAAAGTCATAGAAGAAAAACTCGAAGCACTCTTGGATTCGGCTTACGCCCCCTATTCAAATTATCCCGTATCCAGTGTCGTTTTATTAGAAAATGGTGACACTGTAGTTGGAACTAATCAAGAAAACGCAGCATTTCCTGACGGATTGTGTGGGGAACGCGTCGCAGTACTCGCCGCTAAAGCAGCCTATCCGAAAGAGCGCATCAAAGCTATTTATATTATGACCGGGGAGAAACAACGTGCTCCAGCAGCGCCCTGTGGTTCATGCAGACAAGTGCTTCATGAAACAGAATTAAGACAGGAGGAGCCCTATCAACTGTTCCTTATGAATAGAACGTCAGACGCGCTAGAATTTAGTGGCGTCCAAGATTTACTTCCTTTTAGTTTCACATTACCTGGTAACCTATGAAAACCAAAAAAGAAATAGTCGATAATTGGCTCGTACGTTATACCGGTGTAGCATTAAAAGATTTTGGAAATTATATTTTACTGACCAATTTTCAGCATTATGTAGACCTATTTGCGCAGTTTACAGATACTGAAGTTAAAGGCACAGATAAAAGTATGAGCAGTGCTACGCACAACGGAATAACCATAATTAACTTTGGTATGGGTTCACCTAACGCTGCCACAATCATGGACCTTCTGTCTGCCATAGCACCGCATGCGGTGCTATTTTTAGGTAAATGCGGCGGTTTGAAAAAACGTAATTCTATTGGTGATTTCATTTTACCGATCGGTGCCATTCGAGGCGAGGGTACATCGGACGATTATTTCCCACCTGAGGTGCCTGCAATGCCTTCATTTGCTTTGCAAAAGGCAGTATCGACAACCATTCGAGATAATAACATCAATTATTGGACGGGTACCGTATATACCACGAATCGAAGGGTATGGGAGTTTGACGACGAGTTCAAAGAGTACTTATTAGCTATTCGCGCCTATGCCATTGACATGGAAACCGCTACCCTCTTCATCGTAGGATTTCACAATCACATCCCAACAGGAGCACTTCTGCTAGTGACAGATTCACCTATGATTCCGGAGGGAGTTAAAACTATGGAAAAGGATAAGGTGAATTCCAGGAAGTTCGACGAAAGTCATGTACAGCTTGGCATTAAGAGCCTTGAACAACTCATCAATAACGGCAATACCATACGCCATTTGAAATTTTGACCATCTTTTCAGAACCCTGTGAACTAACCAATAAGTTCTATCCTTAACCCTTCAAGTGGGTATTCAAAACATTTCAAATACGCGTCATATTTTTACTGCGCGTCTAGCCGAATACTAAACATTTACCGCAAGAAGCTGGATCTTGGGATTGGCGATAGATCTGCAACTTTCTAGTGTTAACAAATAAATGCCCCGACCACTAGCTGTGACCGGGGCATACTTTTTCGCAGAGAGGAAGGGATTCGAACCCTCGATAGGCTTGCACCTATACCAGCTTTCCAGGCGGGCCCTTTCAACCACTCAGGCACCTCTCTAGACACTACGAAAATAGGAATCGGACAATTACTAGACAAACTAACGGGAACCCTTTATTAGTGTACATCTTACGCTATATTTGGAACTGTGAGAATTACCGCTGCTTCGATACTATTATTCTGCTCCTTGTTGGCTCAAGGTCAGAGCGATACGTTCTTTGTTCTACCTCCACTCCTCGAGTGGGAAGGCGGTGATCATGATATCAATTTGAATTTTTCTACCACTGAACCTAGCGCTCAAGTGTGGGTGTACAACAGCGACGCTTCTTTTTCTCAGAATATAACTGTGACGTCCGGGAATGTCGCAACATTGAGTTTTATCAATCCTGTTGTAGGTCTGTTAAGCACCTATGGAGCGAGAGAGCTGAATTGGCCCAACTCAAAAAGGTACAGAGACGCATTATTCATTGAATCTACGGCGCCTATTACTGTGACTGAACAGATTGTGGAGCCATTTAACCAGGAGATCATCACAGCAAAAGGTAGAAATGCACTTGGAAAAGAATTTTACGTTGCTAGTCAAACGTTAATTACTAATACTGTCAGCGGTACATTCTTTGGATATCACGGTATGCATTACATAAGTGTTGTCGCTACGGAGGACAATACAGAGATTAAGTTCAAAGCAGCGGACGGTAATGTCTTTACCACTGGAGCTGATAGCGTATTATTCACGTTGAATGCTGGCCAAAGTTGGGTTAGCACGATGGAAGACGACCAGCAGTTGCTTGGTACACGGATTACTTCTACAAAACCCATAGCAGTTACAGCGGGCGGTAATCATCTAAAAAATGCTTCAGCGAATCACGGCGATGCAGGATTAGATCAAGTAACTCCAGTGGAACTTCTAGGAAATAAACATGTAGTGCTGAGAGGATTGGCGTATCATCCCAACGATTATATCATGTGCATTGCCACCGAGGATGGAACTACTATCACTGTTGATGGTGTAAGCATTTTATCTAATGCAAATGCTGGTGAATCTATCACGCACAGTATGGTGGGTTTAGCCAGCCAGCCGGGTCGCCCTTTTGTAGTTGAAAGCAACAATCCTATCTACGTTTACCAAGCTACTACAGGTACTGTGGGAAACGAACCTGAAATGGGGATGGCACAGATTCCACAAGTGAATTGTACCGGATCAAATTTTATCCGATACAATAGAGCCCCTGGTCTCGCCACTGCAGCTATGGTGACAATATTGAGTAATGCCGTTGCTTCATTAGAATATAATGGTCTTTCAGTAAGTTCAAATCCAAACGTAACGGTACAGCAGAGCTTTTATGACGCGAGTTGGTCGGGAGTTTTTATAAACTCCACAACATTGACCAACAACTTCACCTTAGAGTGTCCTACCCCATTCCATGTGGGAATTATTGCAGGGCAAGGCACCTCCACTGGACTGTACGGATACATAAGCGGTTTTGACGATAAATTTGAGCTATACGATCCGAGAGACCCTTCTTCGACTGAAATCATTGAGCTGCCTAAGCAGTGTGCCGATACAATACCGCTAATCTTTGGATTTAATTCTTGCTCAGACAGTATTACAGTAATCTCAACTGAGCTTCTTGAAGGACAAGGAATACTGATTGATGAGAATCAACTAGACTCGGTTCTTTGGGTAGTTCCTGAGGAGGGCTATGACGGAAATATAGTCGTTACCGTGTCCGTAAGAGACGGAGCTGGAGGTGAGGAAAGTATTGAATTCAGGTTTGAACACATAGGGAAGAATTACGACCCTATTACGGTTCCAAACTTCATTACACCAAATAACGACCAAGTCAACGATAGACTTAGAATCCTTAGCGACGATTATTTAGATTTATTCGATCTAACTATTTACAATAGATGGGGAATTAAAGTGTATGAGGCCAATACGATTAGTAAGGCATGGGATGGTAGGTTGAACAATACAGATGTTGCTCCAGGGGTTTACTATTACACCATTAAAACGGAAACAATCTGCGGTCCTTACACGAAAGCGGGAGCAATACATGTCATTCATTAATGAGAATTACTCGAATACATAGATACCTACTTTTAGGATTGAGCATGCTTTGTGGTCAATTCGGCTTCGCTCAAAGCGATACCTACTTTGCCTTTCCTCCCCTTTTAGAATGGCAAGGAGGTCAGCATATAATTGATTTACAGATAAGCACTAGTACCCCAACCTCGACGGTTTGGATATACAATAGCGATACGAGTTATTCCAACACCCTAACAGTAACTCAAGGTAACCTGACTACCGTAACTTTGAGCGCTGTTCAAAATATCATACAGAGCACCTTTGGCGCACGCAACCTCACGTGGACCAATCAAAAGCGCTACAAGGATGCTTTGTTCGTGGAAGCCACTCAGCCCATTATGGTAACACAGCGTATCCGCCACCAATACAACCAGGAAATTGTTACTGGTAAAGGAACCAATGGGATTGGACAAGATTTTTATCTGGCCTCACAAACACTCATTCAAACCACAGTTTCAGGGAGCTTTACGAACTACTATGGACTTCACTATGTCAGCGTAGTCGCGCTTGAAGACAGCACAGATGTTCGAATAAAGGCACGTTCTGGTAATTTTTTCGACAATGGCAGAGACAGTGTCATCTTCACGTTAAATGCTGGACAGAGCTGGGTAAGCAGCATGCTAGACAACAATCAGTTGCTTGGCACTCGAGTAACTTCTAACAAACCCATTGCGGTAACCTCTGGCGGCAATCACTTGAATGCCACTAACGCCAACAATGCCGATGCTGGTATTGACCAAGTTACCCCCGTGGAACATCTCGGCCTAGAACATGTAGTTCTTCGCGGACGCGGGAACGCCCCACAAGATTACTTCATGTACATCGCAACTGAAGATAGTACGAATATCACTGTGGATGGCAATGCCGTTATGACTAACGGCGATGTCGGCGATGTCGGTACCTATTCGATGGCAGGAAATGCTTCAGCTCCAGGTAAACCATTTATCGTCACGGCCGATCGTCCAATTTACTTGTTCCAAGTCACCACAGGAGCAATCAACAGCGTACCCGAGCAAGGTATGGCACAGCTTCCTCACGTGGACTGCACAGGCTCTACCCGTATTGTTTATAACAGGGCTTCTGGGTTGTCGACCTCAGCCTTAATTACCATACCCACTTCTGCTGTTCCAACCTTGAATTACAACGGTTCAGCCATACAATCGTACACGGGAATCACCTTCCAGCAGAGTACTTATGACCCTAACTGGACGGGAGTGTATATTGCGTCGAATAGTTTAACGAACAGCTTCACTTTAGACTGCCTTACACCTTTTCATCTGGGCGTATTAGCAGGCGACGCAAACACTGGCCTTTATGGATATATCAGCGGCTTTGACGATGATTTTAAACTGCTTGATCCATTCTCCGCCCTACCTGTTGAAGACGTCCTTTTAGGTGCACTTTGCGAGACCCCTATTCCACTGTTCTTCCGTTACCTTAGCTGTGTAGACAGTATCAATGTTCTTAGCGCGACCATTCTTCAAGGTATAGGCTCTGTGGTTGATTCAAATGCTGCGGATACCGTGATGCACGCCCTAATTGACCCTGCGTACAACGGCCCTGTAAAAATTAAGGTCATTGTAGAGGACGGACGTGGGTATAGAGATTCTATTTACTTTGACTTCAACTATTTCGGGTCGACCTATGACCCCATTCAAGCAGATTCAGCGAGTGTATGTGCAGGACAGCCCGTTGTTCTCGAGGTGGATGGCGCGAGTCCCGACCTCTCTTACCTATGGTCTACAGGAGATACCACATCAAGTACCACAGCTTATGATCCAGGTTGGACTTGGGTTACGGTCGATTTAGGCGATTGTCAGTTCCACGACAGCATATACCTAGTAAATAGCTCATTATATACGCCGATTACTAGTGATACCGCCTATTGTGATTCGCTTACCATCGATTTCAATGACCCGAACCTCGTCTCCATACACTGGACCACTCTTGATACATTTGCGACAACTCTTAAATTCGACTCCACTGCCATCTATCCCTACCTGAGTACCGATATCAATGGTTGTGAAAAGGAGGACACTTTCCACTTTCGAGTGATCGCAGAACCATACATCGATGAGGGCTTCGGCTGTCCTAACTACTCACTAAAAGCCACTGGTTATACGCAATTCATATCATTATCCCTTGGACAACAAACCTATACAGAACCTGTTTTAGACACACTGTTCTCATTTGCCGGATTACATGAGTTAACGCTAGTGGCTATAGACAGCTGTGGTAATCTAGATACAATACAGCGGGTACTCGAAGTAGATTGTCTGGACAACTTACTGATGTATGTTCCCACAGCATTCTCTCCAAATGGTGACGGCGTTAATGATGCCTATTGCTTGAGCAGTTCTCTTCCAACAAGAACCGAATACGCAATCTATGACCGCTGGGGCAACGAACTATTCCGTGGGCCTTCGACATTATGTTGGGACCCTATAGCTTTAGGTCAAGAGATTCAGCAAGGGGCATACTCCTTGCGGACCTTTACAAGGCTGCCTTCCGACCAACTACATATCGACGAATTCACCATTTTCATATTGCCGTAATGCCACTTCAACTTGCAAAACCGGTGAAGACTGAAGGACTTGTGGTGCAACATATTGTGTAAAAAACTATGAAGAGATAATCAAATTGGTTTCTTAAGATATCCCTGACATTATTCTTTATATGTATTTTTGATACGCTATCGCAAACACAACTATGTTATACCTAGACACAGCTATAGTCATCGCTTGGCCGCAATGTACGGCACGAGGAGACGAAAGTATTCTTATTCTCCTACGTAAAGCAGGTATTATCAAAAACCTGAATATGCGCGTTGGTCATGCGGCTATCTGTCTTATTAATCCACAGACACAAGAGGTTTTGTATTATGATTTTGGCCGATACGTAACTCCACGTGGATACGGAAGAGCGAGAAGCAAGTATACTGATCCTTCTTTAATTCTAGAGACGAGAGCCACATTTGATGAGGACAAAAATTTAACGAATGTTGAAGATATCGCTCAGGAATTGGATGCAAAGTCCAAATACACGCACGGTGCGGGTCCTATGGTCTTCTCAGTAAGCAAGACAATCAACTTCGCAAAAGCCAAGGCATATGCGGACGAAATGGTGATGCGTGGCTATTTCCCGTACAACGGTCTCGATAAAAGTGCTTCAAACTGTGCAAGGTACGTTACCGAGGCTATGAAAGCGGCCAATGAGGATGGCACCGTAGGAAGTAAGCTGAAGTATCCTTTAACAGTGCGACCAACGCCACTTTACAATGTTGTAGCTGCGAGCACCGAAGACAGTATTTACAGTTTTGAAGGAGGCACCTTACAGTTTATGCAGAAATCGCGTCGACATAGCATTGCCGACCTTACTTCAGGACTCTTAGAAAGCTCATTCACAAAGTATACAGATACACGTCCTGACGATTCTATCCACGGCGAGATTGAAGAACCACCACGTCCCTCCTCATTACCACAAATGGCAAAATGGCTGGGTGGACTGGGTGAAGGTGCTTGGTTCCATATCAATAAGATTGGACCACACAGCTTTGAAGGAATCAAATATAATAAAACTGGAGTCATAGAATACGAAGGCACCTATACCAATCAAGACATTGAATTGTCCCAAAATCCTGAAGCTACATATGCCTCGCATTACGGTTTCTACTCCATTGAAATTGATGATGTAATCCACAGATTTTACCGCAAATAGTACGAAAAAGCCCGGCGCTATGCGTCGGGCTTTTTTATTACTGTCGTACGATTAGAAGTCAATCTTATAATAGAACACAGGGAACAATCCCAACTGATAATTTTCGGCTACCTCTCCAGTCTCCGGCAGGTAGGTTAATGTCAAGATGTTCTTGTTGTTCGTAATGTTCGAAATATCCAAAGCGAACTCATGAGCAAGGTTCAAGAAATTCCACTTGTAACCAATCTTGAAATCTAGACGGAAGTAAGGACGGTATTGTTTTGAATTAAATGTAAAATCATCGATAAATTCAATCTCAGAAGCTTGAGCTGAAGCGTCCTGATCAATATCACCAAACCAACGTCCACCGATAGAACTCACCTTAGTTCCCAAATTGAAAATACCATATTTACCAACCTGGTAATTCTTCGCAATGATGAAGTTGAACGCATAGCGACCGTTGAATGTTGTATTAACCCAAATGTCGTCTGAAGTCCCTGTATTGGCTGCAGCGACATTTTTAGAACCCTTGTACTTTGCATCAAATAAAGATCCCGTAAACAAGCTATAGAAGCCATTGCGGTAGTAGTGCTCAGCGGTAAATTCTAAACCGTAGTTACGACCCACACCTTCGTTTTCAAGCGGCTCTGCCCAAAGGCGACCAAAACCACTACCACCATTTACTAAAGAAAAGTAAGAAGGCTCCATTTCAACTGGAACATCCCACAAATATTGGTAATAGGTCTCTAGTTTGATGCGTATTGGATAATCAAAATTGTACTCCCAACCTGCAACGAGTTGTGCACTCTTGGTTAGACCCATACCCTTGTTGTATTCAGTTCCATATAGCCCATCATTAATAGCCTGAGGCGTAGCTTGAGAACCTCTGTAATAATAAAGATAAGAGCTTTGCATCTGACTGTGGTAACCAGCACCGGTAAAAAACTTATTGTGCTTATCTACATCGTAATTAAATCCAAGACGCGGTTCTACAGGACTCAAAGTGTTGTCATTAATGTTGGAGTACAGTGCCGTCAAACCGGCGGTCATTGTAAGCTTGTCCGTTAGTCTATTCTTGTAGCTAACGAACGGTTGCATAACAGCATAACCGTCAGAAGAGAAGCTACCGTTGTTCTTACCCCAAGGGAATTCCCAAGGCGAAATTTCACCAGTTAATCCGTTCACAATTCTCGTAGAATCTAAATAATCAACCATCACATAATCTACATTGATACCTGCCTTAAAACTTTGACGTGCATCAACCTTCTTCGTGTAGTGGCTGTATCCGTGAATCTTTGTTTCGTAGTACCAGTAGTTCAAGATTTTTGGTGCAGAATCTACGCGGTAATAAAACTCGTCGGCTGCCGCAGTATCGATACCCCGAAACACCTTGGTGTTCAGGGCGTGAATGGCCGAACCAGAAACCGCTACACCACTTTTGATGTAGCTTGTTCTGTCTAAACGCTTTAGGTGTGTTGCGCCCACAACACCCATATGTGTATCAAAGAATTGGTCACGATCTACCGTTCCGATACCCTCAAAATCACCAGTTACAGGGTCGCCGTCGGTTCCGGAAATGTCAATAACAAGGTTGGAGGTGCCTCCCATACCCCAGAGGCTAAATTTAGATCCGTCTTTCAGCGGGAAGGTCACTCTAAAGGCCCCATCTGCATAATTTGGAATGGCTGTAGTACCTAAAGGAATCCCTAAGGTAGAAGCGATGCCCAAGGTCGAATAGCGTCCTAGTAAAAGATAAGAAGGTGAATTGGGCTTCTCCTCACCTACACGGCCTTCTGCCATCAATTCTACTCCTAAAAGGCCGAACTGAAAACTTCCCTCAAATGGCGTCGCATTATTACCATCGCGCATCTCAAGATCAAATACACCGGCAATGGCGTTTCCGTACTCTCCTGGCCAAGCGCCCGTATAGAAATCACCACTCTGAATGTATTTATTATTGAGAATCGTCACCGGACCACCACCCGTACCCGGAATGGCAAAGTGGTTGGGGTTAGGGATATTGATACCTTCAAAACGGTAAAGGATGCCTGCAGGAGTATTACCACGAACAACGATATCGTTTCTAGTATCGTCAGAACCCTGAACACCAGCAAAGTTAGTCGCCATACGCGCCGGTTCCCCACGAGAACCTGCGTAAAGGTTGGTTTCTTCCACTGAGAATTTACGGGCACTCACGACGGCCATCTCGTTCTTCACATCACCTCGTGGTGCGGCAATGACATCTACCTCGTCAAGCTTAACAGTGCTTTCAGTCATGCCAATACGGATAACCGCTTGCTTGGCGGAGTTCAATTCCACCACTGCAGAGGTAGGTTCATATCCAAAGAGTTGAATAGCCACAATCTTTCGGCCAATCTCTACATCTATTTCGAATTGGCCGTACGCGTCGGAAAATGCTTGGACATTATCGCAAATAAGCATTGCATCTGGAAGTGGTGATTTACTTTCTGAATCTACAACCGTACCACGAATAGTCTGAGTAAGTGTTTGTGCTCTTAAGGTTGAACAAACTACCAATAGAACAAGTAGAACTAAGCGTCTCATAGTTTTGATTTTGTTACCTAGACAAGGTAAAGGAATTGACCGGCTCGATAACTGTAATAAATTGTGAATTCTGAGATTTTCTCTAACAACAGAGTAAATGAAAAATCGAATCGGTCTAATTTGATTCATAAATGAACCAAATTATTTGAAAAATGCAGAAAATTTTTTCAAACCGCGGACGTAAAACTGCCACACCATACTCCCCGAATAAGTACCTTTTAATCTTTTCAAAGGCAACAATGGCAATGTGGTGTGAGATATTCTACTCTGTTGAATCTTAGTAACCCTGCCGTAGAAGGCAAAATGTGCTTTAAGAATAGCCAAGGTATGCTTCGGCTTCCCTTGAAGAACAAACTTCACTCCTGCTACACCATCTAAAATAAGTCGAGCAAAGACAACACCCATAGCTCTTAGCTGCGGAAGATTCTTGACGAGAATGATTAAGTTATTGCGGAAATTCAAATACGTCTTACGCGGAGAATCTGCATTTAACGTAGCACCACCGAGGTGATACACTTCAGATTTTGGCTCTACCCATACCTCATAACCAGCGCGTTGCATGCGCCAGCATAGGTCTATTTCTTCCATATGTGCAAACAACATTGGGTCCAGCTTACCTGCACGAAGAAAAGCCTCCATATTTACTGCCAAACAAGCGCCAGTCGCCCAGAAAACTGGTCGAGCATCATCATATTGTCCTTGGTCCTTCTCAAGCTCGTATAGCACACGCCCGCGACAAAACGGATATCCTAAAGCATCTATATATCCACCAGAGGCACCAGCGTACTCAAACTTTTCAGGCTCACGTTCCCATCTGATCTTTGGCTGAACTGCCCCACAACCTGGATAATTCTCAAAATGTACTGAAATAGGCTCCAACCACCTTGGAGTTGTTCTAACATCACTATTTAGAAGCACTACATACTTTTCCTTCAATGGCTTTAAACCTTCGTTGTAGCCTCCAGCGTACCCCAAATTTTCGCCGTTTTGGATGATTTGAACCTCTGGAAAATTATTATGAATATAGGAAACGCTGTCATCACTGCTATGGTTATCAATAACATACACAGAATGCGGCTTGCTATCTTGAATAACGCCCGACAAGTATTTTTCTAATAAGGCCTTCCCGTTCCAATTCAGAATGGCAACCGCTATCTTTTCTTTCATCCGCGACTAAAATCTATCAAACCACGTTCCCTGGTTACCAATGATGATTGAATTTGAAATACGCTCACCAAAGTTATCTCTACTGTATTGCGTCGAGGTTGCATCAATATCAGGCCCCGCATTCGTATGTCGCGTCAAATGATACTGCCACTTATGATCTTTCACTTCACCCAATGCGGAACTGTGTATGAGGGTATATTGGCGGCCTATAAGCTCTTGGTCTACAAAGATGAAAACCTGGTTCTGTTGTAACGGTGTGCTTGAACTCCTCAACTGGTCGTATTGCCATACTTGATAAGGGTAATTGCGACCGTCAAACGAACGTTCTTCAACTAGTGAAGGAGCGCCATATTGAAGAAATACTCGACCCATTTGAGATTTATAGCCAGGTACAGTTCTACTACCGAACTCTTGATCCACTTTGTCTACAACAACCAAATACCCGCTCCACGCCTCTAAGGGATCTATGGCATTTTTATCCATCCAAAAATTCACGATAAATGAAGCAATTCTAGCCGTATCCTTGGAATCTTTGAGATTAGTCAAGATACGCCGCTCAGATAAAGAAGCAATGGGTGCAATCATTCGTAAATACTCGTTCACCTTAGACCACTGTCCCCAGCCGTTTTCAAAAACCGCCCTGGTAATATTTACCTCGGGACCATCCCACAGCTGTTGATCAACTTTATCATTGTACCAATAAAATGGGCTAGTGCGCTCGGAAACCGCTTGACCTGTGCTATCGAGCATCTCTATAATAAATTGATACTGACCGCTTTTCTGCTTGGAGAAATTAATTTTCCTATAAACTGTTGTACTCCCCTGCATACAACGTGTAAAACCTGAAGATCCGGGAACAACATTGCCGTAATTATCGGTCAATTTATACTGCAGAATATATTTCCCTGAAGTAACGAACGCCTCGGTGTATATACTCAGGGTCGATTCATTTTCGAAAACCGGTATGCCTAATGACGGTACGGGCACCACTGAAACGCCACGCTTGACGTAATTAGCTGGTACTACATCGACATTATCAAGGAGTATAGGCTGAGACAGCCAAAAATCACTCGATATAAACTCAATAGTATCATTAAAACTCCAGTCACTATTTGATACCTCGTCGTAAAGGAAAATCTCCAGAGGTAGTTTTTGCCCTTCGCCGAATGATTCGAAGGTAAACGTACTTTTCTGCAGCATTAAAGGTGCACTGCTAGCTGAGTCTTTACTGGCATACTCAAAACGAACCACATCAACCTTACCTTCAAAAGATAAGGCCAACTTGAATCTTGCATGCCAAAGGGAGTCATGGTCCCTTTCAAAAGCAATAGTACTCGCATCTAGGGTGCTATAAAAGTCCACGTAGGGACCTTTAACCTCACTAACATATTGGATTGGCTGCAATCCAAAGCGCAACTCTTGTGCTTTAAGTAAAGTGGTTATTGTAAGTAGAAATATTACTTTCAGGTAAGTTTTCATCATCCTCAAAGATAATTGCAAAATTGCCCTTGCAAAACACGAATTCCTGTTTAAATTTGCCGCCCACTCAGGGAGTTCTTGAACTCTCTCGGAGAGATGGCAGAGTGGTCGAATGCACTGGTCTTGAAAACCAGCGTACCGAGAGGTACCGGGGGTTCGAATCCCTCTCTCTCCGCTAAAACATTGAAAACCAGCGCAAAACGCTGGTTTTTTTGTGAGGTACCCAAATCTAGGTTTCTTTTATGTGTGGTACTTTAGCTGTAACTGGACGCAAGGAAGGTCTACCAGATACCACTTGAATCTTAACGACCTTTATCTTGTCAATTTATAGTCTGCAATGTTTCATGTTATTTTCCTTTGAAGAGCTTTCGTACTCCTGTGGCTTTAGCTTTAGGCTTTAGCAAGACATTTTCTTCAAAATCTTCCAGTGGTGTTTCAGAAATAGTTGAATCAAAACCTAAACACTCAACAGTGATATCGCGGGTGGCTGCATTTATTTGGAATTCCCCAACAATCTCGACGACGTCAGGATGTATTCTTAAGGTATTTTGAGCGTCTAAAACAACTGTAGCTCCATCTGGCAAAGTATTCAGTGTACGTTGAATGCTGGCCTTATTCAAAAAGCTTACACTTTCACTAAACTCAATGCGAATAGGTTTACCAGCCTTGTAGCTTGTAATATCGAACTTATATGGAAGTTTGAAATTATCCCATAAGATGTATACGATAGCTACTACTAATCCGAGGGCGATACCCGTAAGAAGATCGGTCATCACAATACCTAAAACGGTAACGGTAAAGGGAATAAACTCGCTCTTTCCCTTCTTCCACATAGCAATAAATAATGCTGGCTTCGCCAACTTCCATCCCACGATCAAAAGAATCGCTGCTAACGCTGCTAAAGGAATCATATTTAAAACCTTCGGAATCGCATAGGCGCAAGTCAACAATAAAGCACTGTGCATTAAAGCCGATGCTTTCGTACGACCACCGCTTTGAATGTTCGCTGAAGAACGCACGATAACTTGAGTAATCGGTAAACCACCTATGAAACCGCTCACAACATTACCAATACCTTGGGCCCACAGTTCTTTATTCGTCGGTGTAACACGCTTGAAGGGGTCTAGTTTATCCGTTGCCTCCACACAAAGCAAGGTTTCTAATGAAGCTACCACTGCCATAGTAACACCAATAGTGTAAATAGCGGGGTTTGCGAACGCGGTCATATCAGGCAAGGTGAATTGGCCTACAAATCCTGATAGACCTTCCGTTACTGGAATCGCCACCATATGATCCGCTCCCAATATCCATCCTTCCTCAGCACCTAAACTCATTGCCAATAAAATCCCAATAACCACTGTTACGAGGGGTCCTTGAATGATCGTAGTGAAGCTTAACTTCTTCATAAATGGACGTTCCCAAAGAATCAATATGACCAGACCAATTGCGGCAATAAGTGTAGCTGTAGGATTCAATGCTTTAAGCATCCATGTTAACTCTGAGAAGGTGTTGTGGCCGTCATGTTGTATGAAAGCAAAATCTCCTTCTGGATCAGCATCATATCCTACAGCGTGCGGAATCTGCTTTAAGAAAATGATAATACCGATACCTGAGAGCATTCCTTTAATTACCGAGGAAGGGAAATAATATCCAATGACCCCGGCACGAAGAGCGCCTAGAATCATTTGTGTAATTCCAGCAACAACTACGGCGGCTAAAAACGTTGGGTAGGCACCAAGTTCTTCAATGGCACCATAAACAATCACTGCAAGTCCGGCCGCAGGTCCACTGACGCCCAGCGGGCTACCACTCAATGGAGCAACAACCAATCCACCTACAATACCAGCTATCAAGCCGGAAAAGAGTGGAGCGCCTGAGGCCAATGCGATCCCTAAACATAGAGGTAAAGCCACGAGAAAGACGACAATCGAACTTGGGATGTCGTATCTAAGATTACGTAAAGGACTATGTTCCATAATTTAAATTATGTTAATACTGCAATTATATTGGATACGTTAATTCGAAGCAACAATTCCCGAACGTATTTATTCCGAGGTTTTGGACTCGTAATCCATTAAATTTTAGCAAAAAAGGCATCTAAAATTGGGCCCAGATTCTGGTTATTCTAGGTAGCTTTTACTTACCGTCTTCGTTAATTAAGACGGGTGCATTGCCGTCTGTAATGATCAGCTTAGCGTTCGGAGATGAGCTCAGCTTTTCCAAAACTTCCAAGGATCTCCATTTTATGATTTCATCAGATAACCCTTCAGCCAGTACCTGCTGTGCATCTCTTACACCCTGCGCTTCAATCTTCTTGCGTTGTGCCTCAAGACGCTCTTGTTGCAGTTCAAACTCCATACGCTGAGCGATTTGCTCTGCCTCGAGCTTGCTTTCAATCGCCTCGTACAATCCCGGTGGCAATGAAATTGACTTCATCAAAACGCTTTCAATCACAAATCCTCTATGAATCAATAAACTATCCATATGAGATTTGATGGCATCTTCTATCACTGCGCGCTGGCCGCTGTGCATGTCCTTAGCCATATAGCGGGAACAGACATCGGCAGCAGCAGACCTAAATACGGACAGGATCATCACATTTTCGTAGCGCTCTCCTACCGTTTGAATAACATTTGGCGCTTGGCTAGACTGGATGTGGTATAGGATAGAGATTTCTGCAAGTACATTCAACCCTTCTTTAGACGGTAGGTTCAAACGAACCTCAAGGTTCACAGTCCTTGTTGGAACAACCACTACTCTAGTAATTAGAGGATTTACAGTCATCAGACCTGGCTGAAAGGCTTTTGGCTTCAGCTTTCCTAAGGTAGATTTCACCCCTACATAACCTGGATCTACAATTACACAGGAAGAAAGAAAAGCAAGAGCTAATACTGCAAATAATCGTTTCATAAGTTTGATTTTTTAGGTAACGATAAATTTAACGCAAATGTTGCACCAAAGAACCTGCATAAATTTATTTTGTTTTTTATTTCTGCAACATTGTTGCATAATTATTTAATAAATATAACTTTGGCAAAAATACTTTTAAAATGAAATTTGTAAAACTATTACCCTTGGCTCTAGTGTCTGTGGCACTTTTCTCGTGTGAGCCAAACGATCCTGGTCATGATCACGAAGAAGAACTCATTACAACTTTGAACGTAGACCTAGAAGCAGGCGGTTCAACAGTAACTCTAAACTTCCAAGATGTAGATGGTGACGGAGGAGATGCACCGATAATTACAGTAGACAAATTGACTGCGAATACAACCTATGCAGGATCTATCACCTTATTTAACGAAAGTGAAACTCCAGCAGAAGAATTGACCGCAGAGATTTTTGACGAAGCCGAAGAGCACCAATTCTTCTTTGCGACGACAGGTGCTTCAATTTTTGCTTACGCTGATCAGGATAACGACGGCAACCCAGTGGGACTGTCATTTGAATTAACTACAGGTGCTGCGGGTAGTGAAAGCTATACAATCACCTTGCGTCACGAACCTGCGAAATCTGCTGCAGGCGTTAGCGCTGGTGATATCACTAACGCAGGTGGCGAAACAGATATCGAAGTGGTATTTGATGTAACTGTTGAATAAACTCCTGTATATAATATATTTATGCTTTGGGTGGTCGCTTTCAGTGGCTGCCCAAAGTTGTTTATTGACCCTAGACGGAACGGTCAGAGATGCACACGATAACGCACCCATGGAGGATGTGAGCGTATACATTTCTGAGACTCGTATGGAACAATGGACCGACACCCGTGGCCAATTCTCCTTTAAAAACCTCTGCCCTGGTACCTACCATGTCCTTGTGCAACACATCGGCTGCCCCTCTGAGCGCGTTTTGGTTAAGCTTTTTGCGGATACTTTACTCTCTCTGACTTTAGAACACCACGAAAATATGCTTCATGAAGTGGATGTGCACGATGAGCACGAGCATTCGATTAATGAGCAAAGTCTCAGTAGACTCACCCTAGACAATAGCGCAGGAAAGTCTCTTGCCGCCTCAGTTAGCAGCTTGGCAGGTGTGAGTATGATGGGTAACGGTGTAGATATTGGTTTACCTGTAGTGCATGGTTTGTCGGGCAATCGACTAACATTAGTTAATAACGGTGTAGTACATACTGGTCAGCAATGGGGCGCCGACCATAGCCCAGAGATTGACCTGAATAGTGCCACCGAGGTAAGCGTGGTAAGCGGATCCGCTGCTATGCGATATCCAGGTACGCATATGGGTGGGATTGTGATCTTGGAATCGGGCTCAATTCCTTTTGACCCTCACATTCACGGAAAAATACGCTCCAGCACCGAAAGCAACGGTCGTGGCGGAACAATCAACGGACAGTTGTATAAAGGCTTGGAGACGCTCCAATGGCGTTTAGGAGGTACATTGAAATATTACGGAGATCGTCACGCTCCAACATATTTTTTAAACAATACTGGGACACGACAGGCACATGCGAACGCCGAACTTCACAAGCAATGGGACAAGACCCTCGAATGGGAGGGTAAATACAATTACTTCTCCGCGGAATATGGTGTGATGCGAGGTAGCCACATAGGCAACCTTACCGACCTTGAAAGCGCCTTTTCTCGCGAAGTGCCTTTTTTCACAGATTCAGCGTTCTCTTACGGTATAGAGGCACCTCGACAATGGGTGCAGCATCAACAGCTAAAATCTGGTTTAAAAAAATATACTGAGCTAGGATTGCTTGAATGGCATATCGCTGGCCAACGCGATCAGCGCCGAGAATACGATGTCCGCCGCAGCGGTAGAAGCGATATTCCTGCACTATCTCTATTGCAGTACAGTATTCAAAATGAAATAGTTTGGTCTAACGATTGGCTCGAAACCGGCTACCAATTTTTGGGCAGAAATAACTGGAACCTGCCTGAAACGGGCATCATACCTCTCCTACCAAACTACACAGCTTTCACGAATGGTGCATTTTTGGCACTAGAACACTCTCTCGGCGGCTATGACCTCGAATTTGGCGTCAGATATGATTACACTTTCAGAAGTATAGCAAAGCTTTCTAACAGCGTTCCACGAGTACCTGTATACTACGACGATACCTACCACAATTTCAGTTCATTAATTCGTGTGAACAGAAATCTGGGTACTAAATGGCAATTTCTAACTGAGGTTGCGCTGCGCCAGCGACCACCTGAAATTAACGAGATGTATTCTTTCGGGCTGCACCAAGGCGTTAGTGGTATTGAAGAGGGCAACCTTAATCTGAGACAAGAAAATGGGCTGAAACAGGCGGTGCAATTACGCGGTAAAGTGAGCGATAAACTACACTTAGATGTACGGGTCTACACCCACTTCTTCGACGGCTACATTTACTTGCAGCCTCAACAAACTTTTAGGTTAACCATTCGAGGCGCCTTCCCTGTATTTACCTATGAGCAGTGTGATGCTCGTTTATTAGGCGGCGACGCAATAGTCAAATATGCATTCAGCGAGCGATTGAAATTTGAATCCTCTTGGGCATATGTCCACGGACTAAACACTTCAGAAAGTTTACCGCTAAATTTCATGCCCCCGTTAAACGTCCAAAACACCTTCGAATATGAATTGGCTCAATGGAAAAATTGGCGAAATATCAATCTTTCTGTACTTCACAGGTACACCGCACAGCAAAAGCATTGGGACAGTGGCTTAGACCTTATTGCACCTCCTGACAACTTCCATCTGTTTGATGTGAATCTCAATGCAACACTTAAAGGAATTTATTACAAACCTAGATTCAGAATAGGTGTAGAGAATATCTTTAACACCTCCTACCGAGATTATTTGAATAGACAACGTTATTTTGCAGATGCTTTGGGGCGTAATTTTACCTTGAGCTGGGTACAAAACTTCTAATTATGGATGCCACCACCACTTTAAAGAACCACAATCTCAGGGTAACCAAAATTCGTTTGGCCATTCTTGATGCCTTGGAAAATGGTCATCAAGCTAAGCCCTATGCAGAACTCCAGGCTACCTTGAGTGATTTTAACCGCACCACTTTGTATAGAACACTGCTCGCATTAATAGAGAAAGGACTCATCCACAAAGCACTAGAGGAAAATGGCGAAAGCTACTACGCGCGTTGCGGTGGATGTACTTCCTATGCACACACACACGATCACATTCACTTTAAATGCAATGATTGCGGCACAGTGGAATGCCTGCACCTAAGTAATGAGTTAGGATTTACTCTTCCAGGCGTCGCCATTGACAGCCTTGAAATTACAGCGAAAGGTACCTGCAAAATTTGTAATCTTTAGCACAACCTCCGCACATCACTAAAGAAGGCTTCCTTCAAAAAAAACACTTTGCTTCTTCTGGTAAGTCTGCTTCAACTGCAGTCTAACAGCCCTAGTTTCAAACCCTAGATTTTGATGCTCTTTGAAGTTTGAGATCAACGGGGACACTGGCTTCCAAAACTGCGAAAGCACTGCAATACTTGGTTTTTGTCAATTCTACGGCACGCGCTAACACAGCATCAGAAGCATCTGTATCTATGGTAATCACCAATTCAATGCTATTAAAAATACGAGGCATTTCTTCTCTTCTAGAAGCGACTACTTCGGAATGATAGCTGCGAATCTTATGACGGCCTCTCTTTAATAGAAGAATGATGTCGATGGCGCTACAACCAGCCAAAGAGATGAGCATCAACTGCATCGGTCGGAAACCGCCGTCCTTACCGCCAAACTCTTCGGCGTTGTCTAATCGAAGTTTATGATTGCCTGCTTTGGCCAACATGCCAAAACCATCATCTGTACGCTCTAAACTCACTTTCATCGAATGAATATTTATGGGTATTATGAGAAAAAAGAGAATGTAATACTTCTGTTCAGTATTTACTTCTGCTTAAGGTGAAGAGGAATTAGTACCTTCTTAACAGAACTGAGGGCTGCCAAACTTTCGCAGGGCCGTTGCCTCCACCTTTCTCGATACACTCTTGTTGTGCGTCAAAGTAAGTACAAATGAATATACTGGACAACTCTTAAATTTTAATTGGAATTTTTGTGAACGCTCGTGAGCAAAATTCCGTTCTTTACGTATAATGCTTAGCTACAATACATATTTACATTCGCCCCAAGCCCCTTGGGTGACCTTTGTTCACGGAGCCGGTGGATCATCCACCATCTGGTATAAACAGTTGCGCTCATTCAAAGAAAACTACAATATACTCTTAGTGGACCTTCGTGGTCACGGAAAAAGCAAAGCCCCGTTTTACGAGAAACTTAAACAATATAATTTCACCACTATTGGCAATGAAGTCATTGAAGTGCTTGACCACCTAAAGATTCGAAGTACGCATTGGATAGGGATATCCTTAGGCACTATAATCATTCGTGAGATTACAGAACGCTTCCCTGAGCGCACACTGAGTATGATTATGGGTGGAGCAGTAATGAAGCTCAACAAAAGGGGTCAAGTGCTTATGAGGACAGGTGCAGCTCTAAAAAGCGTACTCCCGTATATGGTGTTATACAAGTTTTTTGCTTGGGTCATTATGCCAAAAAAGAAGCATGTTGAAGCACGAAATCTATTTGTCCGCGAGGCACGTAAGTTGTATCAGCAAGAGTTTAAGAGGTGGTTTACCCTTGTTGCCGAGGTTAATCCATTACTGAGATATTTCCGTTTCAAGGATTCAAAAGTTCCTACTCTCTACATCATGGGTAGCGAAGACCATATGTTTTTACCGTCTATCCGAAAAATCGTGAGTGCGCACCAGAGTGCCCTGCTTCATATTATAGAAAATTGCGGTCATGTGGTCAACATTGAAAGGCCGGAAATTTTTAATAAAGAAGCCTTGAAATTTTTAAATACAGTAGACAAAATTTCGACCAATGAATAATTCGCTGACCCGATTTAGATGGGTGGCCTTTCTTGAAGGCACCTCCTTCCTTCTTCTATTGTTCGTATGTATGCCCTTGAAATACGGTTTAAACATATTGTGGCCGAACAAAATAATAGGAATGGCACACGGCGTCTCAACGGTAATCTATGTCTTCACCTTAGTAGATTTTAGTATCAACTACCAAATTGGAGCCATCCGTATGGTACAATTCCTCATTGCTTCCCTACTTCCTTTCGGTACCTTTTATGCCGAAAAGATGTGGATCAGACCACTAGAGGCTTAAAGTTCTTCTATTTTCTCAAGTAGTGCGGCTGCTTCAGCCGCAACCTTGTCACTTTCTGCGCGATTGGAATGACTCAGCTCATAGCTTTTTTTAATAAGTGTATCATAGCGATCTTCTAATTTCTCTTTTTCTGATTTCTTCTTAAACAGTCCGAACATTAGTCTTATTTTGTGAAGATAACAGCAATAATGTATGCTTGGTTTAAGAAAACTCATCTTAATTACACTCATTCCCACGGTATTTGCAGCATGTGAAAAAGCACTAGCACCAGCGCCTGAAAAGCGGCCTTCTTGGGGCGGCACAGATTTCAGTCAGTTGCCCAAAGTTGAAGCGGAAGCTTGGATTTTCCGAGATTCTGACTCCAACGAAGTGGACCCCATTCTATACCTCGCTGAAAAAGGGCTGCATGTAATTCGGTTAAAAGTCTGGAACAATAGCAGTGGAGACGGTTCCTTGTCAGAGTTAGTTCCTTACGCGCAGCGTATTCACGATGCAGGGATGCGGGTAATGCTAACCTTCCATTACAGCAATACTTGGGCTGATCCAGGTGCACAAACTATACCGGTACAATGGGCAAATCTCGACGAAGCCGCCCTACTCGATAGCGTGCGCTCCTTCACCCAAAAGGTTGTTCTCGCTACAGATGCAGACTACGTTCAAATAGGTAACGAGGTAAATCACGGGATGATGAAACCCTTTGGAGTGCGGGACGGCTCCGGCAACTTTCAAAATCTCTTAAAAGCAGGACTTGAAGGAGCGAGACAAGCCAATGATTCAATCATAACATTTATTCATTACGCCGGAATTGAAAATGCAGAAATATTCTACAGCACCATTGATAGCCTTGATTTTGATGCTATTGGCCTATCGTATTACCCAAAGTGGCACGGTAAAAACCTTGGGGACTTAAGCAACAGCTGCTTTGATCTTACCACTAAATTTGACCGTCCGGTTTATATAGTCGAATCTAGTTATCCATTTACGTTGGATTGGGCAGATTGGACGAACAATCACGTTGGTAGCACAGACCAGATTATAGGTGAATTCCCACCATCTAGAGACGGACAAAAAGCTTTCATAGAAGAATTACGTAACCTTACCGACAGCCTTGGAACGGGTCTTGTGTATTGGGGCGGCGAATTGGTGGCTTACAAGGGAACACAGGCGCAAGACGGCAGTCCTTATGAAAACCAAGCACTATTTAGTTTTAACGGTGTTGCATTGCCCGCTATCTCCGTACTCGGATCGAACGATTAGCTTTTCCCTATTTTTGGATAAATGATTTACTTAATGAGAATTCCCGCAAGTTCGGTATCAGAGTACATCTTTAAAGTTCTGGAGTACCGTCGCGATTCCATCGAAAAGATAGTTGAAATTCTTAGAAACAACATTCCGGACGGTTATCATTGTAAACCTAGTGAGCCGCTGTCATTTATCTCGGTGGGAGATCAAAAAAAAATTATCAGATTTTACCTTTTGGGGGTATGTGCGATGCCTGGTATCTGCGATTGGTTTGTAACAGAATATCCCGAGCACTCGAAATTCAAGCTTATTATTGGTACAAGTTGCCTTAGATTAAAAAGAATGATTGATATTCTTTACAATCTAATTGTAGAACTGGGAAAAAAAATAATTCCTCAGCAGTGGATTTAGGTATACGAATCCAAAGTCAGTAAATAAATTATATTCAACTCTCAAAACCATTCTAAATGCCTAATAAAAGAGTAAAATTCGTAGATGTACACAGCGCCATTCGCGAGAAGAGCCCGTCGATTTATGCCGTGATTCCTAATTGGCTTATTGATTGGTTCAAAGAACGTATCGTTCACGAATCGTACGTCAATAATTACCTTAACAACGCTTACCACATTCGCGATTTCGAGTTCTGTGAGCAGTTTTTAACGGATAATTCTATTTCCGTTAAAACAGTAGGTGTTAAGAATATTCCGCTAGAAGGTGGGGTTGTTTTTGCCGCAAATCACCCACTAGGTGGAACAGATGCACTAGCCATATTGATGAGTATAGGAAAACATAGACAGGATGTGAAGTTTTTATCCAATGACCTGTTAGAACAAATCATGAATCTCAAAGGTCTTTTCGTGGGCGTCAATTCTTTCGGAGCCAATGCAAGAGAAAGCATACGTAAGATCGATGCACTATTTGCAAGTGATAATGCAGTATTCATCTTCCCAGCAGGGTTGGTATCGAGGATGACGCGCTATAAAGTTATTCGCGATCTAGATTGGAAAAAGACCTTTATTTCAAAAGCGAAACGTCATAAGAAGCCAGTAGTTCCAGTGCACATCAGCGGAAGGCTCAGTAAGCGCTTTTACGCAGTGGCCCGAATTCGTAAATTCTTTGGCATCAAAATCAACCTCGAGATGCTTTTTTTAGTAGATGAAATATTCAAGCAAAAAGGGAAATCTATCACTATCACTTACGGCAAACCAATTTCTCCTGAGACTTTTAACAAGAGTAAAACTGATGAACAGTGGGCTTATGAAGTAAAACGAAAAGTCTACGAGCTTGTCGAATAATCTTCGAATCCTTTTTTGCGAGGTATATTTGTAACTATGTTAGACCTAAGTTATATCGCTCCTGCTGTCGATAGAGCACTTCTTAAAAGTGAACTCACATCAGAACGTTTCATTCGCACAACGGGAAAGCTAGATAACGAAATATACATTGTCAACATTCACAATGCACCAAACATTGTACGCGAGGTAGGACGTTTGAGGGAAATCACCTTTGCCTCTGCTGACGGCGGTACAGGGAAAGAAGTGGATCTTGATCAGCTTGATAAAAGTGAGCATTGCTACCAGCAACTTATCGTTTGGAACCCAGAAGAGGAAGAGATTGTAGGTGGCTATAGATTCATCGATGGCGCGGTGATCGCCGCAAACGGAAAGTGGAAACACGACCTTAGTATGGGGCATTACTTTGACTTTAGCGAGCGTTTTATTTCAGAGTATTTGCCAAAGAGCATTGAGCTGGGAAGAAGTTGGGTTCAACCCAAATACCAACCTGTAAATGACCCAAGAAAGGGTATGTTCGCGCTAGATAATATTTGGGACGGACTGGGTGCAATCTGCTTAAAATACGACCATATCCGGTACTTCTATGGAAAGGTTACTATGTACCCTACCTATAACCGAGAAGCTCGGAACTACGTGCTCAACTTCCTAAATCATTATTTCCCCGATACAGAAAATCTAATAACGCCAGGTGTCGCAGCAGACGTACCTTTAGTTACTCTTGATACGGATTTATTCCCTATCGATGAAGTTGATTTTGCGAAATCATTTAAACTCGGACAGCGCAATTTGAATAAGATTTGTAGCACTTTTGGTGAGAGTATTCCGCCACTTATTAAGCAGTACATGGGCTTAAGTCCAAAGATGATAACTTTCGGTACCTTCATTAATGCCGATTTTGGAAACGTAGAAGAAACCGGAATTCTCATTCCAATAGAAACTATCTACGACGACAAAAAAGAGCGTTACATTCGCTTGTAAACTTCAAGAATTTGAAGTTCTGAACTACTTAAATTAGCTTCATGAATAACTTCAATCTTCAACTTCTCACCGAACTTTATTTCGTTAAAGACCAGCATCCAGAATTTCCTCGCCTCATACCGGCTGATACTAAGGTATTAATGCTCTCTGGCGGAGTCTCCATCAAGCGAAATAGAATCTACGATGATAAGGTCAAAGCATCACTATAATGGAATTGACCCAACTATTTACTGACTTGTCCCAAGCAGATCGAAAAGCAACTTTGGACTACATCGCCAAACACCTTAGCAAGGAGGCATTAATAGCAGTGACCTTTATCTGCACGCACAATAGCAGAAGAAGCCACCTCTGTGAAATTATGTTCCGCAGTGCCTCTAAATTTTATGGTCTTGATAGTGTCACGACTTACAGTGGAGGGACGGAAGGAACTGCACTCTACCCGGCAGTTGCCGAGAGTTGCGCTCGGCATGGATTTACTACGAACGAGGTTCAGGCACATGGACAGCGTGCTTGGAAGATTTATCACGATATACTAGAAGAAGAAATATCTACCCCGCTTCTGTTCTCAAAAGAATATACACATAACGCGAATGCCCAAGAGGGATATCATGCAATTATGGTTTGTGATAGCGCAAACGAAGAGTGTCCAGTAGTATTTGGAGCAAAGCAGCGATACTCTCTGCTCTTTGTTGATCCCAAGCACAGCGACGGCGGTCGCAAGCAAGCCGAGGTATATGACAATACCCTACGCACTATTGCCCAAGAAATGGGATACATCGTGCGAAAAATTCAGAAGTTAAGAGGCTAATCCTCTTTAGACAGTAAGCCTTCAACGGCCAATCGGTACGAATCGAGACCAAAGCCACTGATGCTCGCCATACATTTGCCCGCGATCAAACTATTGTGACGGAACTCTTCTCGTGCGACTGGCTGGCTAATGTGTACCTCTACCACCGGAGTGGAAATAGCTGCAATACAATCTGCGATAGCCACCGACGTATGAGTATACCCTCCAGCATTTAAAATTACGGCATCAAAGTCACTATCGGCAGCCTGAAGTATGTTGATGAGCTCACCTTCTACGTTACTTTGTTGGTATTGAAAGTTAGCAACATCATCGTAAACGGCAGCCAATTCTTCATAGAACTCTTGAAAGTCAGTTGTTCCGTATACCTCAGGCTCTCTTTTACCAAGAAGATTGAGGTTAGGACCGTTGAGAAGTAAAATACGCATGACGTAAAGTTACCTTTTGATACACGAAATTTAAGGGGTGAAAGCAAAGGAAATCATAAATAGCTACATAGAGTACCTTCAATTCGAGCGCGGATTGAGCGGGAACACGCTTGTAGCCTATGAACGTGATTTGCATAAGTTCGCAGAAATTTCCGGTAAAAACCCCTTAAAATCCGGAGCTGAAGAAGTGTCTCGATTGTTAAGACATATGCACAACAGCGGACAAAGTGCAAAATCCCAGAGCCGGATCCTTAGCGCCTTACGCGGCTTTTACAATTGGGCCCAAGAAGAGGAGTTGATCGATATAAACCCGACTGCCTTGTTTGAAAATCCGCGGGATGCCCGCAGTTTGCCGGTTGTATTGAGCGAAAAAGAAGTGCAGAAGCTGCTGGACATCATACCGCTAGATGGCCAATTCTCAACGCGCGACAAGGCCATCATAGAACTGCTGTATGCGTGCGGGTTGCGCGTTAGTGAAGCCTGCGGATTAAAACGTTCTTTATTGCGCCTTGACGAAGGATATCTAATCGTTACGGGGAAAGGTAACAAGCAACGTCTTGTACCCATACATATAGAAGCCATCAAATACTTAGAGCTGTATTTAGAGCATGAACGTATTCTAACCCTACCGCAGTCCGCTCATAGTGATACCGTATTCCTGAGTAACCGCGGAGCGGCACTCACACGTCAAAGTATTTTTATGAAGCTCAAACGCTTCGCAGCTATGGCAGGTATCCGAAAGAACATATCGCCCCATACCCTTCGTCACAGTTTCGCAACTCACCTCATTGAACGCGGCGCCGATTTACGTATTGTACAACAGCTATTGGGTCACGAGAGCATTACAACCACGGAAATCTATACGCACGTGAGTGCAAAGCATCTTGGTCAGAAAATTGCAGCCTACCACCCATTAAACAGATTGCATTCTCAATGAAACCACTCCTCTTCACTTTAGGCGCACTACTTATTTTAAGAGGGTAATCTAAAAAGACCTGACTTTTTGCGACAACGGTTCCTTAGGTCTAAACAATACCGCTAAACTAAGTGTCACTTGTTGTCACTTGGTCGTTAGAGAACAGTTAGACAACTTTTTTGTTATTAAAAAAATCTTTTACACCAACTCTATTGGGCAACTTGCTCCATTATGACCGCACATTATGTTTAACAGTTACCCTGCCGACGCATCGGATAATTTATAAGAAGAACGATGAGCCTAGACTCTGTCATTGCAAAACAACGCGCACACGCCCCTGTGGTGGCGCTAAAACCACTTCAATACCGACTTAATAAACTAGCTGAACTGCGCAAGGCCTTGAAGGGTCCATGGCAAGAAAAGCTTGTTTCCGCTATGAAGTCTGACTTCAATAAAGGCGATGTAGATGTTCGATTGACAGAAATACTTCCAACGCTCGATATGATTAAAATCATATCTAAGAATCTGAAGTCATGGACCAAGCCGAAAAAAATCAAAACGCCAATCATTCTTTTTGGTTCTGCATCGTATACACAGGTACAGCCTAAAGGAAACGTATTAATCATAAGCCCTTGGAATTACCCAATATTTCTAACGTTCCACCCGTTGACCAATGCCATAGCAGCAGGGAATACCGTAATGATAAAACCCTCTGAACATACGCCAAATACTTCGGCAGTTATGGCAGAACTTGTTGCAAGCATTTTTGATGAAGAAGAAGCTTATGTGGCACAAGGCGGTTTAGATGTTGCCAAACAATTACTAGACACACGCTTTGACCATATCTTCTTCACAGGCTCAACAGCAGTGGGAAAAATTGTGATGGCGGCGGCAAGCAAAAACTTGACATCAATAACCCTTGAACTTGGAGGTAAAAGCCCTACAATCGTTGATAATAGTGCCAATGCATATGCTGCAGGACAGCGCGTAGCATGGGCCAAATTCACCAATGCTGGACAGATTTGTATTGCACCTGACCATGTCTATGTGCACGAAGCAAAGTTAGAAGATTTCAAAAAGGGCGTCCTCGAAACTATTACTAGTTACTACGGTGATAATCCAATGGACAGCGAAGATTTCGTCCAGATTGTCAACGATAACCACTGGAACAGGTTGTGCTCCATACTGCATGATGCCGCGAAAGAGCCTGGCGAAGTAATCACTGGAGGTGCCGTATCGAAGGAAAAGAGGAAGATTGAACCAACAGTTGTTATCGATCCGCCAAGAGACGGTGCTATGATGCGTGAAGAGATATTCGGACCACTGCTTCCTGTATTTACATTCAGTGATTTGGCGGAACCGTTGCAAGAGATTGCGACGCGTGAGCACCCATTGGTCGTTTACATTTATAGTAAGAACAAGCGCAACATTCGATACATACAAGATCATACTAGAGCTGGTGCTACGGCTGTAAATATGTCGTTAATGCATATTGCTAATAATCACCTTCCTTTTGGCGGAATTGGTCATAGTGGTCTAGGTAAAACTAATGGTGAACATGGATTCCTTGAGTTTAGCAATACACGCGCCGCCTACTACCAATGGGGCGTTCCAGTAAATAAAGTTCTGAGTGCACCTTATACGCCCGGTAAGAAAAAACTGGTCGAGCACATGATTGAACGGATGTTCTAAATATCCGATGAGTTAAAAACAAAAATCCCCCCAGCGCTACGTACCAGGGGGATTGTTCTTTATGTCGATAAGACTACCCTACTTTGACAAGATGGACCTTAAATATCAAGGTTGCATTTGGAGGAATCACTGCGCCAGCACCGGATGAGCCGTAGCCTAATTCAGAAGGTACCACTAATGTGGCCTTCGATCCTTCATTCAAAAGCATGATACCTTCGTCCCAACCAGGAATTACTTGGCCTACACCAATATTGATAGCGATAGGCTGACTACGATTGAACGAGCTATCTACAACCACACCACTCGCTAGTTTTAACTCATAGTGTACTTCTACGCTCTGGCCTTGCGCAGGCTTAGGGCCGTTTCCTTCTTCCTCAATCAGATACATTAGACCGCTCTCCGTTTTGTGAGCGCCCTCAGTGTATTCTTTAAGCGCATCTGCTTCTGCAGCCTTTGCTGCTTTTGAAGCAGCCTTGGCAGCCTCCTCAGATTTACTGCGTGCGGTAGTGAATATTTCTGATGCATTCCAGCCATTTGCCTCGTCACCTACACGAACGATATCCAAAGTCTCAATGGCATCACCCTGCGCTACTGCATCAACCACATCTTGTCCTTTGACAACGTATCCAAAGACTGTGTGCTTACCGTCCAACCAGGAGGTTGCACCGTGGGTAACGAAAAACTGAGAACCGTTCGTTCCAGGTCCGGCGTTCGCCATAGAAAGTGTTCCTGGACGATCGTGCGTAAGATCTGGATGAATTTCGTCTTCAAATTTATATCCAGGACCACCAGAACCTGTCCCCGTTGGGTCTCCGCCTTGGATCATAAAATCTTCAATAACACGGTGGAAAGTCAGCCCGTCGTAATACGGTACACCGTTCTCCCTTGCCGTGTTTTCTTGCGTTCCTTCTGCAAGGCCCACAAAATTCGCCACAGTTATCGGCGTCTTTTCGTGCTCGAGCTTTATTGTAATTTCTCCTTTCGGGGTAGTGATTTTGGCGTAAATACCGTTATCCATATCAAGTGGAGTTACCTCCATTTTATTTAGCTAATTCTACAATTTCAAGATCAAAAACCAACGATGCATTCGGAGGAATAACTCCACCAGCGCCGCGCTCTCCGTAACCTAAGTAAGGAGGAATGATAAGCTTTGCCTTACCGCCAACGTTCAATAGGGACAACCCTTCTTGCCATCCCTTAATTACTCTACCACGAGGACCAATCTCTACAACGATGGGCTCATATGGCTCACGACGTGGGTCATAAACACCATTAGCCTGGGCCAATTCTTTATCCGAAGTATCAAAACATCTACCGTCTATGAGGTAGCCGGCATAATTTACCTTTACCACCTGTCCAGGCGCTGGTTTTTCACCGCTGCCCATACTTTCAATGATGTAACGCAATCCAGAGGCGGTTTTTTGTGCTTCCGGGTAAATTGAGTCAATTTCGGTTTCTATGGCCTCATTAGCTGCATTTCTAAGGCCTTCTGCCCCATTAATAACAGCTTCGAATACTGCTGGCGCGTCAAATTTCTTCGCCTCTTTTCCAACGCGGATTATATCCACAGTTTCTAATATAACTTTGTCAACAGGGCGGTCGGTTGCTGAGCGCTCTTCGTCACCGATGGCAACAACAATTTCTTGACCACTGATCACCTGGGCAAAGATGTTGTATCCACCGTCCAAATGCGGGGTTGGGTTGTGCGTAATGAAGAATTGAGAACCGTTGGTTCCAGGACCTGCATTGGCCATACTTACTACACCTGCTTTATCGTGACGCAATTCAGGAGAGATTTCTTGAGGGAACTTGAAGCCCGGACTACCTGAACCGGTACCCGAAGGATCACCACACTGAATCATGAATTTAGGGATGACACGGTGAAATATAATACCGTTATAGTATGGCTTGCCATGGTATTCTTCCTTTACTCTCGGGTGATTTCCTTCTGCAAGTGCAATAAAGTTTGCCGCAGTCATTGGTGCTAAATCCTCATAGAAGTCCATAAGAATATCACCTCTGTTGGTAGTCAATTTTGCGTAAATACCATCCTCAAGTTCGATGGTTTTATTATTCACGGTCACCTTGGTTGCGCCACAGCTTACTGTAATCACACCTGCAACAACTAACGATAGGATTTTCTTCAACATATTTAATCTGAGTTAAAATGGACCTCAAAGGTAATTCTTCTCTTGTAAAAAGTAGCATTTTACCTAGCTTCATTCTCAGTAGTAACCTAGCTAGTGCGGGGGAGGTTAGCGACCTACCTGAATAAGACGAATATCATAACGCAAAGGACTCTTCGGAGGAACTTTATCACGATCACCCGCTAAGCCACGCGCTAAAAAAGAGGGGATGAGAACTAGTTTTTTTTCACCTTTTTTCATGCCTTTAAGACTCTCATGCAGACCTATTTCCATTTCACTTCGGCCCAATTCTACAGTATCCGTATACTGGCCTACACCGCTGTCGTCTAAAAGATATACTGTCGCACTATAAATAATAGCATCGCCAAATTCTGCTGGGGTTCCTTGACCGGGTGCCATACTTAATTCGTACATCCCGTAACCGTTGCGCAGGACGCCTTCAAGCTCATGACTTTTTATATACGCTTCTAACTGGGCACGCTCCTGGGCCAAATAAATTTTTTGGCGTTCAACAGGATCTATTTCTACTGCTGAATCTTGAACTGCTGGGCGTTCCGCGCATGCACAAATTGTAAGGGCTAAAGCAATTCTGGCATACTTTACCATCCTAAGTACTTTTTAGAATAAGCGATTGCTTCCGTAATAGTCATGACAATTCTACCTCCTGCTGCATTCTTGTGTCCACCTCCGTTGAAGTGTTCGCGAGCCAAGGTGTTGACATCATAATCTTCCTTACTTCTCAGAGATAATTTCACAACACCATCCTCTTCACGAAGGAAAATGGTCAATTGGGAACCACTAATGCTCAAACCATAATTGACAAATCCCTCTGTAATGCCTTTTTGGTAGCCGAGTTGTTTGCATTGGGCTTCAGAGAGGTATAGCAAGACTTTCTTACCGTCTGGACTAACCTGCATTTGATCAAGCATGGCCCCTAACAATCTAAGTCGAGCAACGGGCTGTGAATCGAATACCTTATTATGAAGCTGCTGTGGCTCTACGCCCAAATCCAAGAGTTTGGAGGCTACCACGTGCGTGCGTGCATTCGTAGCGCTATATTTAAAACTACCTGTATCCGTTACTATCCCAGTATAAATACAAATGGCACTTTCTTTATCCAATAGTGCAGTCCAGTCCATTCTATCACACAGCTCGTAGATCATTTGACAAGTCGAACTCATACCAGTATCGCTATACATATAATCTGCCCAATCTTCGGGTTGTTGGTGGTGGTCGATTATGACCTTAGTGGCAGTTGCCTCTCGCAACGCAGTTTGCATATCTGCCGCCCTGATGTAGGCATTGTAGTCAAGGTGGAAAATCATATCTGCGGTTTTAATCTTCGCATTAGCAGCCAATTTCCCGTCGCTGTAGATCATCACACTATCATTACCGGATAGATGCCAAAGGAACTCGGGATAAGGATTCGGAACAATTACACTGACCGACTTCCCCAACTTTTCCAATACCCTTTTCAGCGCCAAAGAACTGCCCATCGCATCGCCGTCAGGGTTCGTATGGTTGGTGATGACAATATTCGTAGCGGAATCGACCGCGGCTTTAAAACCATCTAAACGTATTTCTTGCATAACAGTTACAATCTCGTACAAAGGTGCGAGAAAAGTGTACCTTTGCGGCGCAAATTTTCGAAAAAAATCAAATAAAATGGCAGGTAATAAGACCCTAACGATGATTAAGCCGGATGCAGTGCGCGACGGACACATCGGTGCAATCCTAAACCAAATCACTGAAGCTGGATTTCGCATTTCAGCAATGAAATTAACGCAACTTTCAACTGCAGATGCAGAAGCATTCTATGCAGTACATAAAGAGCGTCCATTCTTCGGTGGACTTGTTGAATTTATGACTTCAGGTCCTATCGTGGCGGCAGTTCTTGAAAAAGACAACGCTGTTGAAGATTTCCGTATGTTGATTGGTGCTACAAACCCAGCTGAAGCTGATGAAGGAACCATCCGTGCACGCTTTGCGAAGAGCATTGGTGAGAACGCTGTACACGGTTCTGATAGCAACGAAAACGCTCAAGTCGAAGGCGATTTCCACTTTGCGGGTCGCGAGAAGTTCTAAAAAAGAATTTTTAATTACTTTTGCCCTCCTGATTGGAACTGCGTGTCAACCTCTGGCAAGAGATGTGAATGTTGGCTCACAGCAATGTAAATTACTTTAAACATGGACTTAGTTCAGTTTGTAAACGACGAATACGTTTCTAGAAAAGACTTACCAGAATTTGGTGCTGGTGATACCATCACTGTGTATACTCAAATTACTGAAGGTGAAAAAACACGTACTCAGTTCTTCCGCGGTGTAGTATTGCAACGCAGGGGTTCAGGTGCTACTGAGACTTTTACTATTCGCAAGATGAGCGGTAACGTAGGTGTAGAGCGTATCTTCCCTGTAAACCTTCCAGCGATTGAAAAGATCGAGGTGAACAAGCGCGGTAAAGTACGTCGTTCACGTATCTTCTACCAGAGAGAGCGCACAGGTAAAGCAGCTCGTATCAAAGAGCGTCGCTTCTAATCCTCACCAAAAGAGATATAAAAATCCCGAGCCGTCTGGCTCGGGATTTTTATTGCTCCCTACTTCGGGAGTACACATCTTTAGACTTACAATTGTTTCACCACAAACACCGTCCTACGGTTCTTGGCTCTTCCCTGCTCGGTCTCATTCCTGGCCACTGGGCGGGTTTCACCGTAGCCCTTTGAACTTAATCGAGAGGTATCGATGCCATAGCCGTATAAGCTATCTGTGACTCGCTTGGCCCTACGGGTGCTTAAATCAAGATTTGCAGCAGCATCCCCTATATTATCCGTATGTCCCTGTATCTGGACCTTTAAATGAGAATTATCCGATAGAAACTCGGCAAATTCAGCAATTAGTAACTCACTTAGTTCATCCAAACGATCGGAGTTGGTTTCAAAGAGGATATTGGGAATGGGATACGATTCTCCTTCAGCCATATCTGACTGTTCTAATGCAATCTCCATACGGCTCACATCGCCTGGAGGACCCGATGAAGCGAGGGCTAACCGCAACGGCGTAGCGCTAAACGCCGCCTTCTTTGCATCTAATTTGACGACAAAAGCATCTGCCTCTGCCTTCTTAACTACCGCTGAGAATTCGCCACTTTCTTCATCCAGCTGCAAATTGGTGCTCTTGCCGGTGGTACTGTTTTTCAATACCACCTTCGCTTCATCGTCAGAAGCAAGCATGTCTTTGGTCAATGTCCCCTTGACCAAAACCACCTCCTCAGGCTGCACACCTTCGTATAGGTCAAAGAAGTAAATGTCCCAGCCGTTGGCCTTGTTGATCTTGTTCGAGGCAAAGTAGGCTTGCTGTCCATCGAGGGTCACCATCAAACCAATCTCGTCTTTCTCGGTATTGATGGGATACCCTAGGTTTTGGGGTTTACCCCATGCTTCACCTGCATCTGTGCTCTTAAATAGATCATATCCACCCATGCCTGGATGGCCGTCGCTCGCGAAGTACAAGCTCTCGCTATCTGGGTGAATAAATGGACTCTTTTCGTTCTTCGCTGTGTTGATCGTGGATCCTAAGTTTTCTGGACTGCTCCAGTTTCCATCGTCTTGACGCTCGCTACGATACAAATCCAAGCCGCCAAAGCCCCCCTTTCTGTTGCTAGTGAAATACAACACATCACCATTCGGAGAGATAGAAGGTTGACTCTCCCAACTGTTCGGATCATTTACATTAGGCACAGGGCGAATGCCGTTCCACACACCATAGGAAAAGGTTGTATAGCAGAGATCACAATTCTGTTGTCCTGTCTTTTCGTTGGGCTCGCAAATGGTGAACACCATCATACGGTTATCAGCAGTAATCGTAGGTCCACCCTCGTTGTACTGCGCATTAAACGGTGAGGTGAGCGCCTCGCCCTCTTCAAATAGAAAAGCACCTACAGCCGTGCTAGTGGTTTGCGCCATACTGAATTCCTCAACGCTGCGCAGTGGGGCTGCCGGCCCATCATACTTATTGCGCTTCTTGCTGCGACGCGTAAAATACATTTGACTGCCATCCGGACTTAGGGCCGCTAGATATTCGTCGAAGCGTGTATTGAGGTTGCGTGCAGGTTTTGGATCATAAGGCACTGGGTTGGCGAGAAAGGTCTTTTTCAGATTAATCTCTTCCAACAGCCCTTCTACCTGCGCATCAAAGGCATATTCACGGTCTTCCCTTAATAACCACTGCTCGAAGTAGCCTGCAGCCTCATCATTTCTGCCGGAAGCCATACAGAGTGAACCTACAGCGTAGAGTAAATTTGGCTTGTAGCCCGGGCATCGTTTTACCAACTGCTTCCAGTGTGCTTCAGCCAAATGAAACTTCTTGGTACGCATACTGAGCTCACCCTTCAAATAGAGGGCATGCTGATCCCCATCATTCTGACGTAACGCCGCCCCGATGTATACACTAGCATTTGAATAATCGCGCTGATTTAAGGCTCGAAGGCCTTTCTGGATTTGGTTAGAAGGACTGTGTTGGTCGTCACCACAATGACGGCCTAATTCTATCGATCCCATTTTAGCTTGTGCCAGTGAACCCCATAAAACGGCTAGTGCTAGTAGAAGTTTACGCATTAAAGTTGATCTTGATTGACTACGGTAAGTTTGTCCTCAGATAACGCAATAATGGTGCTTACTGATGCATCACCAGTCAAATTCAATACCGTGCGAATCATATCAATGATGCGGTCTACTGGGAAGATAATCGCAATCCAAGCCGGGTTGAGGCCCACACTTTCAAGGATAGGAATAAGCATAATCATTCCCGCTGAAGGAACAGATGCTGCACCGATAGATGCCAACGTTGCGGTGAAGATGATGGTGGCCTGCTGTGCGAGCGTAAGATCAATCATATGGAATTGGGCCATGAAAATCACGGCAACTGTCTGGTACAATGCTGTGCCATCCATGTTAATAGTAGCACCTACAGGCAATACAAAAGAACCTATCTCCTCATCCACACCAAGGTTGTCGCGTACACAGTCCATCGTCACCGGTAAGGTTGCTGCCGTAGAGGAAGTTGAGAAGGCTAACAATTGAGCTGGGCGGATACCGCGAATGAAGTAGCCCCAACTTTTCCAGTACCCCATCTTCGTCTTGCGATTAATAAGGTAGGCAAGAATGGCCGGATAGAATACGAGAATCATGATCAGCAGTCCTAAAATGGTTGCACCGGTATAGGCGCCGAGGGCTTTAAAAATTTCCACCAATCGGCCAGGCTCATCGCCTGCCATTGCAGCAAGTTTTCCAGCGAGTAGGGCAAAAACGAAGAACGGCGCCCCTTTCATTACTACATCAACCATCTTGATAAAGATATCTGAGAATCCGTTCATCAGGTTGGCCACGGGTTCTTTCCGAGCGTTCGGCAACATGACCATAACAATGCCAAAGAAGATGGCAAAGAAGATGACCTGTAGCATTAAGCTATCGTTGAAGGAGAGGAAGATGTTGGACGGCACCATATCCACGAAGAACTGTAATGGACCGTCTTTTTTGGCACTCTGAACCGCATTGGCCTTGGCCACCTTGGCGTTGAGTTCTTCGTTAGCCAATTGTTCCGCCATAGAAGCCTCTGCTTCTGACATATAGACTTGCATCGCCGGATCTGAGAGTAAGCGGACATCGTCAAAGAACTCCACTCCTTCTGTATCGTTCACCCACAATTCATAAGCAACGCGATTAATCTGCAGCTGCTCCTGAGCCGTTTGTTTGCCAGGATTGAAGGTATTGGCGATGAACATACCCATCGAAGCGGCAAGAACCGTAGAGCCGATATAGAGTGCCAATGTTTTCACACCCATACGACCTAGCGTCGCAGTATCACTCAGGTTGCCAATACCTGCAATAATCGAAAAGAGGACCAAAGGAATTGCAATCAGCTTAAGTAGGTTGATAAATATGGTTCCAAAAGGAGCGATCCAATCCAAAGTGAATTGGCTCCAACCCATCGTAGAGCTTAACAGCGCCCATGCAATACCAAGAATTAATCCGATAATGATCTGAACAGGTAGAGACGGTTTTTTCATCGAGTGTATTTCAAGTTTCGTAGGTAATGGTCGGCCAACACTAGCTGGATCATAGCCTCAACGATAGGTACGGCACGCGGCACTACACAAGGATCGTGGCGACCCTTGGCGGCCAATACTGTGGTTTTACCGTCCTTATCGACTGTTTGTTGTTCTTTTCCAATGGTAGCAACCGGCTTAAAGGCGACGCGAACCTCGATGGGTGCACCGTTGCTCAATCCACCTACTACTCCGCCGGCATTGTTCGTTACCGTTGTAAAATTTTCTGTAATTGCATCGTTGTTGGCACTGCCACGCGCCGCTGCCGCTGCAAACCCTGAACCGATCTCAAAACCCTTAACTGCATTTATGCTCATGAGCGCTTTCGCAAGGTCTGCTTGCAGCTTATCAAAAACGGGTTCGCCTAGGCCTACCGGTACTCCCGATGCGACAGCGGTAATCACACCGCCTGTACTGTCTTGATCAGCGCGGCATTCCTCAATATAAGCTTCCATCTTTGCTGCGGTCTCCGGATAAGGACATCGCGTTGGGTGGGCGTCAATACCGGTAAGATCTAATTCTGAAATAGGGACTTGTAAGGCAACTGGACCTACTGCACTCACCCAGGCTTTTACGCTTACCTGCGGTAGGAGTTGAGCGGCTAATGCACCAGCTACTACGCGGCATGCTGTTTCACGAGCGCTTGAGCGACCGCCACCTCTGTAATCGCGGTGTCCGTATTTCGCATCGTAGGTAAAATCTGCATGTGAAGGGCGGTAAACATCCTTCAATTGACCGTAATCTTTGCTTCGCTGGTCCTTGTTAGGAATAGAAAAAGCAATGGGTGTTCCAGTTGTCTTTCCTTCAAACAAACCGCTGTGGAAAGTAACCTTATCCTCTTCGTTGCGCTCTGTAGTCAAATTACTCTGCCCTGGACGGCGACGGTCTAAGGCACGCTGCACATGGTCTAGATCGATACTTACCCCTGCAGGCATACCGTCTAAAATCCCACCAATCTGGGTGCCGTGACTCTCGCCATAGGTGGTCAGTACTAAAGATTGTCCTATAATATTTCCGGCCATTCCACTAAAGTAGGAAACTATAGCGCATTCTCCGTAATATTGAAGCATGAACCTGAAGCTGATTAACATAAAATCCTTGGGCGGTATTCATCCGGAAGGAACAACGTGGTTACGCGGGTCCAATTTAGGCCACTTCCCGACCCTCGAAAACGCATATCTTACTATCACTGAAGGTAAAATCTCTAGTTTCGGGCCTATGACCGAATGCCCAAAAGATGAGCTACCTACTCACGATTGCTCCGACCGACACGTTCTTCCCGCCTTCGTAGATTCTCACAGCCACCTCGTCTATGCCGGAACACGGGAAGAGGAATTCAATCTTCGATTAAAGGGAGCGAGCTATGAAGAAATCGCTGCGGCCGGTGGTGGTATTCTTAACAGCGCAGCAAAAGTGAGCACCTCAAGTGTTGATGAACTTGTGAGTCAAGCCAAATTCCGCCTGCAAAGCCTAATCAACTGCGGCACAGGAACAATCGAAGTAAAAAGCGGCTATGGTTTGAACCCGGAGAACGAGTTGAAGCTCTTATATGCCATCAAAGCTCTAGACGGCCAAAGCCAAGCTACCCTCGTCCCTACTTTTTTGGCTGCTCATGCCCTTCCTACTTGGGCGAAAGCGGAAGGAATGAACGATGCCAGCTACACCAAATACATGTTAGACGAATGTCTTCCTACCATACAAAACGAGGGCCTTGCCCTTTTTTTAGACGGCTTCATTGAGCGCGACTATTTCAAACTAGACGCGTTACAGCATTTAATCGATGCCAGCGTCAATAGCGGGCTGCCGCTGAAGATTCACGTCAATCAGTTTTACGACATCGGTGGTATTCAAATGGCGGTGGAAGCTGGTGCACTGGGCGTAGACCACCTAGAAGTAATAAGTTCAGAAGCTTTGAAAGCATTGCACGGTAGCAACACCATTGCAACGCTACTCCCCTCTTGCAGCTACTTCCTAGGTATTCCTTATGCCCCAGCTCGAGAACTCATAGAAAACGATACAGTCGTGGCTTTGGCGACAGATTATAACCCTGGCTCTTCACCGGGAGGAAATATGCAGCTAGTTTGCAACATGGCCTGTACCCAAATGAAGATGACCCCTGGAGAGGCATTGAACGCAGCAACCTTAAATGGTGCTGCGGCACTCAATCTCAGCGATCGTAAAGGCTCTATTGCAGTGGGTAAGGATGCGGATCTATTGATTACAAAGGCCATCCCATCACTGGAGTACTTATGTTACGATTTCGGAACCAATCACATTCAAACTACCATTTTAGGTGGACACACTCAATGAGCACAGTATTAGAACATTACACAAGCGAAGATCTCGTTAGGCGCACCTCTGTTCGTCCCGGTGAAGAACGACTAGGTGAGCAAATTTCAACAATTAGCGAGGCCGATTGGACTACGACTGAATCTTCACCCCATAAATTCATCATTGTTGGTGTGGAAGAAGATTTTGGCGTTCGTGCAAATCACGGTCGTGGAGGCGCAGATCGCGCTTTTCAAAGTTTCTTGAGTTACTTCCTAAACATGCAAACAAACCGCTTTTTCCCTACCGAAGCTGTGGCGGTTTTAGGGGCGGTCGTACCGACTGCTTCCGTAGCAAACGATCATATAGAAACCTTACGCGAGGCCACTGCAGCGAACGACCATACAGTCAGCGCTGTAGTGCGCAGAATTACTGAATTAGGAGCTATCCCAATCGTCATTGGTGGAGGTCATAACAATGCTTACGGGTGTTTGAAAGGTAGTAGCGAGGCCAAAGGATGTGCCATCAATTGTCTCAATATTGATGCACACACAGATTTAAGGATTACCGAAGGCCGACACAGCGGCAACGGCTTTACCTATGCAGCCAAAGGAGGCTATATGGCCAACTACTTCATGCTCGGGCTTCAAGAGAATTATACGCCAGAATACATTTGGCAAACAATCGAGCACAACGATGCCTACAATTTGGCAAGCTTTGAAGATTTACAATCTGGTGAACTGACCCAAGACGAGGCGCTCATTCAAGTTGCTGAACATTTGGGAATGGAATATGGATTGGAATTAGACGTGGATGCTATTGCAAATTTCCCTTCAAGCGCACAAAGCGTTAGCGGATTTTCCTTTGATGAAGTCCGTCACATAATCTACGCGCTCGATATGCTGCCCCACTACTTCCATATTTGTGAAGGCCGCGTAACCAGCGAACAGGAACACGCCCTAGTAGGAAGAGGTTTGGCCCTTCTCGTGTCCGATTTTATCAAAGCACACATCTTCAGCAAATAACATGAGCTACCGGATAGAATGCATACCCAATGTAAGTACTGCCGAACCGACCATCTTAGACCGAATTGCGGAAGCCATCGAATCTACGGATAACGTGATGCTGAATTTTGTCGACCCTAGTAAAAGTGCCAACCGAACGGTGTTTACTTATATCGGTCCTGTGGAGCAAGTCCTAAAAGCGACTGAAGCGCTCTTTGCTATTGCCCTAAGCGAGATAGAGATGCGCGAGCATCACGGCGTCCACCCACGCATAGGTGCCGTGGATGTTTGTCCATTCGTTCTGCTTGACGATGAAAAATATGCGAACGACTTGCTAGAGCGTGTGAGCGCATTCGCCCGACAAATAAGTACCAAACACGATGTTGCTATATATGGCTACGAACACCTCGCAAGTAGTCCTCATCGTAAAAACCTCGCTGCGGTGCGCCAAGGAGAATACGAAGGCCTAGCGTTAAGATTTAATAGTGGTGACCTCCCCGACTATGGCCCGCAAACCTATACCTCAGCAGTGGCCTCACACGGCGCTACGGCGATGAGTGTTCGCCCTTTGATGATTGCATACAATGTGAATCTAATAGGTGGTGAACTTGAAGAGCGGCTAAAAGCAGCAAAGAAAATAGCAGGGGAAATCCGCGAGCGCGACGGCGGTATGCCTGGAGTAAAAGCCATTGGTTGGTATTTGCCCGACATCGATCTCGTCCAAGTAAGCTGCAACCTCACAAAGCCCAATGAAGTAGGCGTGTGTAAGGTATTCCTGAGCGTACAGAAATTGGCCTCAGCATTGGGGTTTGAGGCCCCTTCTTCGGAATTAATCGGTTGTATCCCACAGAGCCAATTTACCACGATGACCCCTGGGGAATTAGGATTTGGTCAGCTAAAGCCTTTCGATGCTAATCGTATATTACCTTTATAAGAAAATTGATAGAGAAACGGTGGCACGATTTTCCCTATTGAAGTGCCAACAATATACCATCTATGAAAATCAGAATAGCAGTGGCACTACTGCTCATATCAAACTCAATATGGGCGCAAAACCGCACCTTAAGCGGCTACATCACCGACATTAAGACTGGTGAAGCACTTATCGGGGTGAACGTGTGGGCGCCCGAACTAAAATTGGGTACCTCCTCTAACAATTACGGGTTCTACTCACTAACCTTACCTGAGGGCACACATTTGGTGCGGCTGACCTATCTCAGCTACGATAACAAGCAGTTCGAAGTGAATCTATCTGAAAATTTGGAATTCAATTTCCGCCTTAAGCCATCGGACAACATGCTCAATGAAGTTGAAGTAGTTGCCGCAGAAGGACAGAAGATTCAGGAACAAGTTCAGATGTCAAAGATGGAGATTCCGATCAAGCAGCTCAAATCCCTACCAGCCATCCTAGGTGAAGTGGACATTATGAAAACCTTACAGCTGTTGCCTGGCGTGCAGAGCGGTGGTGAAGGTACTTCCGGCTTATACGTTCGGGGTGGCTCGCCCGATCAAAACCTCATTCTTTTGGACGGTGTACCGCTATACAATGTCAACCACCTATTTGGTTTCTTCTCGGTATTCAATGCCGATGCTATATCCAACGTCAGTCTTACTAAAGGCGGATTTCCAGCACGCTACGGCGGTAGATTATCATCCGTCTTGGAGATCAAGATGAAAGAAGGAAACATGAACGAGTTCCACGGAGATGCCACGGCGTCCATCATCTCGTCAAAATTGACACTTGAAGGACCCCTTATTAAGGACAAAGCATCCTTTATGATCAGTGGTCGTCGTACCTACCTAGACCTCGTCGCTCGTCCGTTCTTTAACTCACTGAACCAGCAGAACCCTAACCAACAGACTAATCCACGCTATTACTTCTACGACACTAACATAAAGGTCAACTACAAATTGGGTAAGAGAGACCGTGTTTACATCAGTCACTTTCAAGGCAAGGACGACTTCGGTATTCGCGATCGTTATTCCGACAGCACACGCACCGAAGAGTTTGACTTTGGGATCGATTGGATGAATAGCATCTCTGCTGCACGTTGGAATCACCAATGGAGCCCAAAGCTCTTTTCAAATGTCACTGCTACGCGTTCTGAATACCAATTCAACACGCGTGCACTCTCTGAATCGACCTTCCAACCGAATTTCCCGGATACCACGGGGCAAGAGGTTGAACGCTTCGCTGGTCTCTATTTCTCAGGTATTGAGGACTACGGCGGCCGCATCGATTTCGATTACGCACATAGTCCGTTGCATTACGTCCGCTTCGGAACGGGATACACCAACCACAACTTTAGCCCAGGTGCGACCAATCTGGAGCTGAGTTCGAGCGGGTTCAACCTAGACACAACCCTAGGTGCAACGAGCATTCTATCGAATGAATTCTTCGCTTACGTTGAAGATGAATGGACCATTAATGAGAACTTTAAAGTAAATGGAGGGTTGCACTTTGCCGGCCTTGCGGTCGAAGGTGAAACCTACACTTCACTACAACCTCGATTGGGCCTTAATTATAGCTTGCCAGGAGATATCGCCTTAAAGGCTTCTTACGCAGATATGATGCAATTTGTCAACCTGCTGGCCAACGAAGGCATCGGACTTCCCACAGATTTATGGGTACCCTCGACGGCCAATATCAAACCACAGACCTCCCGTCAGTATGCGCTAGGATTGGCGAAAAATTTGGGACAATTCGAATTGTCCATAGAAGGCTATTACAAGGACATGAAGAACCTAGTCAGCTATAAAGAAGGTGCCAACTTCCTTTTCTCCCTAGATGAAAATTGGGAGGATAAGATCACTCAAGGGATGGGCCAAAGCTATGGTATGGAGATCTTCGCACAGAAAAAGCGCGGACAGACAACCGGATGGATTGGCTACACTCTCAGCTGGTCGTGGCGTCAGTTTGATGACATCAACGATGGAGAGCGTTACTTCTTCACCTACGATCGCCGCCATGATTTCTCTGCGGTGCTCACCCACGAATTCACCGAAAATATTCAATTCAGCGGTGCCTGGGTCTATGGAACGGGACGTGCCATCACACTGCCAGAATTTTCCTACCTCACTTCCCTACCCGATGGCTTGAGCTGGTGGCAAAACCAACAGGCCCTAGTGGAACGTCCTTCGGATAAAAACTCCTTCCGCATGAGTGCCTATCACAGACTAGACCTCAGCTTTAGTTTCCGTAAGAAACGCAGAAACTACGAGCGTTGGTGGGTCATAAGTGCGTATAATGCCTACAACAATCTCAACCCATTTTTCTTAGAAACCACTACTGATGCACAAGGAAATACCATGCTCCGTGAGTACGGCCTCTTCCCTGTCATTCCATCAGTAGCTTACCGTATAAAATTTTAAGCTATGAAAAAGATTCTAGTACTTCTGGCTACAACCACAGCCCTATTTGCTTGCGAGCGCTTTGCCGATGGCGTTGCGCGCGATATTGATATGCCACCACACAATCCGCAGATTGCCGGCTCACTTTTCATAGACTCTCGAGATTCCATTCTCCGTGCTACCGTGAGTGAGACGCGTGGCCTTTTTGATACCACTAAGACAGGTATTCTTAAAGACGCCGAACTCACCCTATTAAAAGATGGCATACCGTTGCACGAATGGAGCACGCTGAGCATTTATGATACTTACGACAAGGAACTAGGCGACCGTATCGGCATTCTCGATGGCGAGATCACCTTTGAGGTCAGTCATCCAGAATACGAAATCGTCCATGCCGTGCAGCGTTTCCCACAAAAGGCAGATTTCACAGCCGAGGTGGATTACGGTGCGACGACTTGGTTTACGGAGACCTCTGATGAATTGATACTAGAGTTCAATGACATCCCGGGAGAAAATCAACATTACATGATTTCTATCGACCTCCATTACCGTAATGGGCTCAGTGGACAGGATACTTCGGAGTATTTCCCACTGTGGTTGGAGACGAACAACCAAAGGGCTCAGCCCATAAACGAAAGAGGTTTCCTTCTTTCTGAAGAAGGGGTTGACCGTAATCTCAAGATTCGTTTTGCTACTGGGGTCAATTCCTTTGACTACCTCTTCTTGGTGGAATACCGCATTACCATCAAAACGCTGAGCGACGAAATGTATAAATTCTGCCAGAGCTACCAGGCCTTGGATAATGCCCAAGGCAATCCCTTCGCAGAACCGGTCATCTTATATTCGAATATGAGCAACGACGTTGGCTGCTTCGGTGTGAGTACGACCGTGCGCAAATGGGAAGGCTAAAATGCTCAAAGCATCAAAAAGGCGGCCCTGCGAGGTCGCCTTTTTTGTTTGACTTTTCGTCGCTTACAGCTCCATTAGGACGGAACCCCAAGTGAAGCCTGCCCCAAAGGCTGCTAAACAAACGGTATCCCCTTCATTAACTGCTCCAGTTTGTACCGCTTCAGACAAAGCAATAGCAATAGACGCAGCAGTGGTATTACCGTATTTCTGGATGTTATTGAAGACTTGATCATCACGAAGTCCAATACGTTTTTGAATGAACTGGGCGATGCGCAGGTTGGCCTGGTGTGGAATCAAACAATCGATCTGTTCGGGCATCATGCGATTCGTTTTCAGCGCTTCACCGATAACTTCTCCAAATCGCACTACTGCATGCTTAAATACAAAGTTCCCATTCATCTGTGGAAAGTGAATTTTTGGAATAATACCCTTCTCATCGTACTCATCCAGCCAATGCTGCGTTCCAAAACCCTTCATGGTTAGCTCTTCCTTATGTTTTCCCTCACTGTGCATGTGACAGCTCATAATGCCCTTATGACCTTCTGGAGCGCGTGAAAAAACTGCAGCACCAGCACCATCACCAAAGATGACGCTCAGTCCGCGACCGCGGGTTGTTTTATCTAGGAACGGACTTTGGAGTTCAGCTGCGACGACTAGTACATTCTCATACATCCCCGTCTGCACGAAGGCATTTGCGATAGAGGTCGCGTAAATGAAACCTGAACAGGCATTGCGTATATCCGTAGCACCGATAGTACCCATTTCCAGGGCCTCTTGCACCTGCACACCACAGCCTGGGAAATAATAATCTGGGCTAATGGTGGCAAAAATTATATGATCAATATCGTCTTTCGTGAGTCCTGAATTTTCAATAGCCATGGTCGCGGCCTTAATACCCATCGTGGCAGCCGTATTGCCGTCGCCTTCTTTGACCCATCGGCGCTCTTCAATACCCGTTCTTTCACGAATCCATTCATCTTTGGTCTCCATCAATGTACTCAGGTCGTTGTTCGTTACAATATTTTCAGGGACATAATGGCCTAATCCTGTGATTCGTGCTCTGTGCATGTGTTATGTGTTGAAGTATTTATTACGTGTTAAGGTTATAAGTTAGCGCAAAAATGACACATTAACTTGCCATCCTGTCAGTAAAATTTAGTAATGAACTTAATGGCACAAACGTTGCCGTATGCTTGAAAACCTAAAAAGAAAAAACATGTCTAAAGGATCAATTAATGTAACCGCGCAGAACATCTTCCCAATCATCAAAAAGTTCTTGTATAGTGACCATGAAATTTTCCTACGCGAGCTTGTTTCCAATGCCGTAGATGCTACCCAAAAGCTTAAAACGTTGACCAACCTTGGTGAAACCAAAGGTGAATTGGGCGATTTAACCATCCAAATCAAAGTGGATAAAAAAGCAAAGACGCTTAGCATCATCGACCGTGGTATTGGTATGACAGCGGAAGAGATTGATAAATATATCAACCAAGTAGCCTTCTCAGGTGCGGAAGAGTTTGTGAAGGAATACGAGGGCAAGATGGAAGGTGCCGATCTAATTGGCCACTTCGGGCTTGGGTTCTACTCTGCTTTTATGGTCGCTAAGAAAGTGGAAATCCTCACAAAGTCGTACAAAGACGATCCTGCCGTTCAATGGAGCTGTGAAGGAAATCCTGAATTTGAACTGATCTCTATTGATAAAGAAGAACGAGGAACTGAGATTTGCTTGCACATCGCGGAAGACAGCCAAGAATTTTTGGAGGATAATAAGATTAACGAACTATTGAGCAAATACGCCAAATTTATGCCTGTGAGCATCCAGTTTGGTGAAAAGGACGAGAGCTATAACGCCGCAGCAGAAGGCGAAGAGGCGAAATGGGAAACGAAAAAAGTCCCTAACGTCGTAAATAATACAAACCCTGCCTGGGTGCGGACACCGAGCGATTTGACGGCAGAAGATTATAGAGAATTTTACCGCGAGCTCTACCCAATGAGCTTCGACGAGCCGCTCTTCAACATCCACCTGAACGTGGACTTCCCGTTCAATTTGACTGGGGTATTATACTTCCCGAAAATCAAGCCGAATGTAGAGCCTCAACGAAACAAGATTCAGTTGTTCCAGAAACAAGTGTTTGTAACTGACAGCGTTGAAGGGATCGTTCCAGATTTCTTGACTTTATTGCACGGAGTAATCGATTCACCAGATATCCCACTAAACGTAAGTCGTTCGTACCTCCAAGCCGACGGTAATGTGAAAAAAATCTCCTCACATATCACGAAGAAAGTAGCGGATAAACTCGACGGGATGTTCCGCAAAGACCGTGAAGACTTTGAGGCGAAGTGGAACGACATGAAGATCATCATCGAATACGGTATGTTGACCGAGGAGAAATTTTTTGATAAGGCGAAAAAATTCGCGTTGTACGAAGATACCAAGGGTAAACTACACACTTTCGATGCCTACCTAAAATCTATCAAGAAGAATCAAACGGATAAGGACAAAAAAACAGTCGTGCTTTACGCTTCACACAAGGACGGACAGCACAGCTACATCCAAGCCGCGGAAGCTAAAGGATACCAAGTATTGCTTTTGGACTCTCCGCTTACTTCGCACTTGATCCAAAAACTAGAAGGTGAACACAAAGACACCACCTTTGCTCGCGTAGATTCTGATTTGATTGACAACTTGATCAAGAAAGACGAAACACGCGTTGCTAAACTGAGCGAGAAACAAAAGGAAGAGTTGAAAAAACGACTTGAGGCGATTGTTCCTAAAGAGAAGTTCACATTAAAACTAGAGGATATGGACTCAACTGAAGCGCCACTAGTAATAACTGTACCAGAATTTATGCGCCGCATGAAGGAAATGCAGATGACTGGCGGTGGCGGTATGATGGGCATGAGCGATTTCCCAGAAATTTACGACCTTGTCGTGAACGCTAACCACAGCCTAGCTTCTAAGATTCTCGACACCGATAATGAAGGCGCACGCTCGAAAGAGGTGAATCAAGCCTTAGATCTCGCTAAGCTTCAGCAAAACTTACTGCACGGTGAAGAGCTAACTGCATTCATCGCACGTTCTTACAAGATGCTTGGTGACGAGTAGATTAAATGTTGAATAAACATTCTTTGATCCAAGGAATGTCTGAGGGGGCTCCGGTCCCCTTTTTGTATTTTTGAGGCTCACTCAAGATGTATCATTATATGAACACAGACGTACTATCCATAGCTACACAAAATGCAAAGCTTTGGACTTCAGGTATTTTCGATGAGGAAACCCGAGCAGAGGCACAAGCCCTGCTTGATAAAGGCGGCGACTATTTGATCGAACCGTTTTACAGAGACCTTGACTTCGGAACCGGCGGTATGCGCGGAATAATGGGAGTAGGTACTAACCGAATCAACCCATATACCCTGGGTACGGCAACTACGGGCTTAATAAATTACGCCAAGGAGACCTATGGTCGTAAAGACCTTAAAGCAGCTATCGCCTTCGACAGCCGCAATAACTCCAAGGCTTTTGCCCGCAAGGTTGCCGAAGTATTGAGTGCCAATGGTGTACACACGTATTTGTTTAAAGAATTGCGCCCTACCCCGGAGCTGAGCTTCGCTGTACGCGAGCTAGGCTGTGATTTCGGTATCGTTTTGACAGCCTCACATAATCCCAAGGAATACAACGGATACAAGGTGTATTGGAACGACGGTGGCCAATTGGTCCCACCACACGACGGTGGCGTTATCGCTAAAGTGCGTCAAACTAAATTTGAAGACATCAACTGGAACGCCAATGAAGACCTCATCGAAACGATCAGTGAGGCTATCGACTCAAAATACATTGCTAATGTCGTGGCCCAAAGCCTCAACAACGATGGCAAAGAGGATCTTAAAGTGGTATTTACCGCCCTGCACGGAACTTCTATCGTAAGCGTCCCACCTGCACTCAAGGCTAGTGGCTTTACTAACGTACACATCGTTGAAGAACAAGCCAATCCAGACGGCAATTTCCCTACGGTGGTCAGCCCAAACCCTGAGGAAGGTGCCGCGCTCGCGATGGGTATTGGCCAAGCACAAGCCAGTGGCAGTGACATTGTAATTGGTTGTGATCCGGATACCGACCGCGTAGGTATCGCGGCAAACGACGGCACAGGTAAGATGCAGCTGCTAAATGGAAACGATACTGCAGCATTGCTTGTACATTATGTACTGAGTCAAGCAGATGCTCATAATGCCGTTCCAGATAATCCCTTCACTGCAGCAACTGTAGTAACTACGGATTTGATCGCTAAAATCTCAGAACGCTACAACATTCCTTGTTTCCGCTGTTTGACAGGGTTTAAGTGGATCGCAGATATCATCAACAATAAGCCGGAGATGAACTTCATGGTTGGTGGTGAGGAGAGCTACGGCTACCTCATCGGAGATTCTGTTCGCGATAAAGATGCAGTAGCATCTGCAGTTATGATTGCTGAAATGGCTGCCCATGCTAAGGCGCAAGGCCGTACCGTACTCGATCAGTTAGAAGCCATCCACCGTGAATTTGGTCAATACCAAGAGCGTTTGATTTCCATCACCAAGAAAGGACGCTCAGGCGCCCAGGAGATTGCTGATATGATGACTGCCCTACGCAACCACCCACCTAAAACCTTGGCGGGGTCACCCGTTGTTGTTGCTATCGACCACAGTAACTCCACTCAAACCGCTCTACGCAGTGGAGCAACGACAAGCACTGAGCTGCCTGCTTCAAACGTTTTGCAGTTTATCACTGAGGCTGGGGATAAGGTCAGTGCCCGTCCTTCGGGAACCGAACCGAAAATTAAGTTTTACTTCAGCGTATGCACTTCAACTGGCGAGAACCATGCAGCCACCAAGGCAGAACTTGAAAGAAAGATTGATACCTTTATTGAGGAATTGAACCTTTAATTCAGACATGAAGAATTTCATTGTTACAGGGGCCATTTCGATGGCCTTTTTTTCTTGCGCATCGCCAGAGCCAGAAGCTATAGAAGCTACTAGAGAATATTTCATTGGATCAATCATCCAAAACGACTCCACCCGAGTATCCTTTAATGTTCACCTCGAGGAAGACATACTCACGTTTAACAACGGAGTACAGGAATCTTTTGAAGTCACTGTAAGTGGAGAAGATACCCTTCGAGGTACTTTCCCTGTATTCGCCTCTGACCTCTGGCTCGTTGCCACAGAAGATGGGTTTAAAGGTGAATACTACCGCACGGACGCAAATAATTATCGATTACCTATGGAGCTAACACCTGGACGTATGACCTATGGCCAGAGCCCTTCGGCCTTTTCTAGCCAATATGCCATTACCCGCTACATGGGTGACGGCGAGGAGAAGTCTGCATTGCTGCAGCTGAATAAAAAAGACGGTATTCTCGTAGGGACTATTGCAACATCCACAGGGGACAGCAGATTCATGACAGGTTACGAGGTCGAGGGTGGTTTTGAGCTCTTGGGCTTCGACGGCAGATTCATATACAAAGTCCGTGCTACCATTACCGATGGCAACATTGAAGGCCACGTTTGGGCAGGGATGACCGGCTACTATTCATTCTCAGGTGCAGCTGATGCTAACGCTATGTTGGAGGATCCCGAAGAAATGTCAAAGTTGCGTAAAGATTATACGCATATCGAATGGCATTTTCCGGGCTTGAATGGGGATACTGTTGATTTTGATAGCCGTACCGTCACCAAGCCTACAATCTTGGCCATCCAAGGTTCCTGGTGTCCGAACTGCATGGACGAAGGTCGTGTATTAGACCAATACTACCGTGAATTTGAGGGAGCTATTGATGTTTTCGGACTGAGCTACGAATACAGTGGGACTTTGGAAAAAGCTACGGCTGCAGTACAGAAAATGGAGCACGACCTCGGTACCTCCTTCCCCATGGTTATTGCCACCTACGATGCTAAACAGGACCGCAATGCCATATTGCCGTTAGAGCAAATACGAAGCTACCCTACTTCTATTATGTTGGATCACCAGGGAAACGTGGTAAAGATCTACACGGGCTTTTACGGTCCTTCCACCAAGGAATATGATGCTTATGTAAAAGAAACCAGAGAAGAATTAGAAGAATTAGTGGCAAAAGCGAATGGATAATTACCTTGAACACATATGGCCAAATTTCAAAGAGCTTTCTCGTTCCAAAAGGAAAGAGAACAAGAAGTTCTTTGACCGATTATCCAAGCAAGAAGGTACGAAGCTCAATGCCAAATTTCATGCAGTACACGAGGAAGTCTTTGCCGAAACAGACTGCCTCAAATGTGCACGATGTTGTCGCGCAACGGGACCGCTGCTCACCAAACAAGACATTAAGCGAATATCGAAAAAGCAAGGTATGAAACCAGCGGCGTTTGAAAAGCACTATTTACGTGTAGATGAAGATGGCGATTGGGTGATGAAAAGTTTGCCATGTCCATTCTTAGAATTGGCCACAAACAAATGCACCATCTACGAATATGCGCCAAGAGCTTGTCGGCAATACCCGCATACCGATTACACTAATATGAAATCAATTTTAGGGCTGACAGAAATCAATTTTCGTCACTGCCCCGCAGTGTATGAGATGGTAGAACGGATGAAAGCTAGATCGTAGCGTTATTCATGAATGGTTCCTCGTCTTAAGCCAAAGTGAAGCAACATCGATAAACCAATCACAATAAGCGTAGCAATTACATTATACCATAAAAATCCTATGGATAGTGCGCCTTTAGAATTCAAATAGTGGCAAATGAAAATAGTCACTTGAGCGATGAGTCCGCCAATAAACACTTGATTAGCACCCACTTTTTTCAAGAATAGTCCCACCAGGAAGATACCCAGAATAGTGCCGTAAAAAAGACTACCTAGTACATTAACTAGCTGTATGAGGTTCTCATAGAGCGGCGCTGCCAGTGCCACCAGGATAGCGGCAATACCCCAAAGAAGAACTAGCGTTCTGATTGTACGTTTTTCGTTGTGGTCATTTTTGCCAAAGAAGACTTGGAAATAATCCACATAAGTTGTTGTCGCCAAAGCACTCACTTCACCGGCGGTAGAAGACATTGCGGCACTGATGATAACAGCCAATAACAGCCCTATGAGCCCTTTAGGCAGGTTTTCAAGAATGAAGGTGATGAATACATAATCCGTATCCTTAGGTTGAAAGCTACTCAGATTTTCGTCAAGTAAATCCATATAGGAAGCACGGTATTGTTCTTGAAGTTCATCGTAGTATCGAGCCCCATCCCAATCTGTGTTAACCAATGCCTCACGCTTAGAATCCCAAGCAAGAGCATGTTCGAGCTCAAGGGACTGCAATTGCTGCTGAATCTCAACCGGAGCACGTTCAATCTCGCTTTGATTAAAAAAAATAGGCGGTTTAACGAATTGGTAAAAAACAAAAAGCAGGACACCAATGGCAAGAATTGCGAACTGCATAGGCACCTTGAAGGTGGCATTAAAAAGCAAGCCAAATTTAGAACTGCGTTCGTCCTCGGCGCCCAAATAGCGCTGCACTTGGCTTTGGTCTGTACCTAGGTAACTTAGCGATAAAAAGAGTCCACCGGCCAGTCCAGACCACAACGTATACCGTGTACCCGGGTCAAAGGACGTACTTACAATGTCCAGCTTGCCCATATTACCCGCAATGTGGTAGGCATCGTACATACTTACTGGAATAAGGTTTATCAAAATGGTTGCTGCTATCGCCATACCCAATAAAATGACGGTCATCTGCCATTTCTGCGTGACGGCAACGGCCGCTGATCCTCCGCTTACGGTATAGACCACAACAATGGCACCTATAATGATGATCATAGTATTCAGCGGTACGCCAATGGCAGCCGAAAGTACGATGGCCGGAGCGAAAATGGTGATGCCCGCGCTAAGGCCTCGAGAGGTCAAAAACAATGCTGCTGTGAAAAGGCGAGTCTTGCGGTCGAAGCGCTCTTCCAAGAATTGGTATGCAGTGATGGCACGCATCTTTCGATAAGCAGGCACAAAGAATATGCTGACCAAAACGACGGCAAGAGGCATTCCGAAATAGAACTGGATAAAACCCATATCATTTGCAAACGCCTGGCCCGGGGTGCTTAGGAAGGTAATAGCGGAAGCTTGAGTGGCCATAATCCCCAATCCAATGGTCAAGGGACTTACCGTCTTCGAGCCGCTTAAAAGTTCGCTTGCTGTGGCGCCTTTACGGGTCTCATATACCCCGTAACCTACGATAAGTGCTAGAGTAGCTCCTAATACAATCCAATCTAATGGGTGCATTTATACGAAATCGCGCGTGATGAAGTAAAACAAAACAATCTCAACGACTAGAAGGGCAATTACGCCGATGTAGTACTTCTTCCAATTCAATGTCTGTGTTGTCTTAATGGTCATAATGGAGTATGTTTTGTAAAAGTTTAATGGCACCTGGAACGCCTGCAGGCAGTTCTCTAAACAATGACAATCCCGTGTAAATTACGGAACCTTTTCCATAATGTCCAACAACGGTGCTGTTGGAATAGTTCGTACCTGTACTTTCCGTAATGGTGAGTACTTCAGTGAACCCTTCGTAAGATTTAGGGAAATACAATCCACGCTCCTGAACCCAATAGTTAAAATCTGAAGACGTAATCTCATTTGGGGAAGAAAGTATCGGGTGTTTGCTAAGGGTAATCGGTGCGTCCTCTTCGGTCACACGGTCTCTTCCGATAACTACTGGCAGCGGCGTAGGCAGTTCCGTACCGTTTCTTCCAGCAGTTGTGTAAGTCACGACAAAATTGCCACCACCTTCAACGAAGCTCTTTATATTATGACCACTATTCATTAGCCATGTCTCGGTATTAAAGGCGCGGATTCCCACAAGTACAGCATCCACTTCGTTCCATAAATCCGGGGTATTCTCCTTGATTCGAAGTACCTCATAACCCAAATTTTCTAGGGTTTCGTCCATAATATCACCGGCACCTTCAATGTAGCCTACTTTGATGCGCTTTTTATTTAAATTTAATATGGCTAGTGTACTAGAAGCCTCAATAAAGCGGTAATGCGTTCCAATGTGCGGGTAGGAAATCTTATGTTCTTCTTTGAGCAACGGCAAAGAAAAAGACATGCCTTCCATCTTGGTATGAGGGGTAATATGTAGTGTAAATTTTCCTTTCTCTATCGATTTTGGCACCTCAGCTGTAAAGTGATTCCAACCTTTCGAAAGTTCGACCTCGTTGTGGCCACTGTTCCAAACAATAATACCCTGTTGATTCTTGGCTAAAACTGCCCATTGCTGTTTACCTGCACTATTCGCATGGATAGAGTAACCTACAGCGGTGCCTTTTCCGGTGCTCCAATACACTCTTTGGTCGAACTTCGCATGAACGGCCGGTTCAATGACTAAGGCCTCTCGGTATTCCCCTATGGCACGATCAACGAGTTTTGCAACAGGCAACAAATGAAGAATGATTATTGATTGGTCACTCTGTAGACGAACCTTGACAACATTCGTAGCTTGTTCTCTACCCAACATCAAATCAATTTCCTGCTGAAAGCCTTCATTACTGACTTCTTGGGCGGGATTCAATCCTATGTTTTTTCCTGCTGTCATAACAGAAGCAATAGCCACATTTACATCAGGATTCATACATTGAATCTTCAGCATAGCCGGGTGAGCCGTGTTTTCTATTAAAGGATTTTCCGAGGTATACACCTCAGCATACACTCCCAAGAGATGCAGCATAACCTGTTGCCAACGCTGGTACTTATCGGAAGTAGGAGCCGATTTTTCGAGCAGTGAACCGCCAAGTGAAGCCCACTTAGAAATGGCTTGGCTTCTATCGCCAATCTCCAATGCAAAAGCAGCATCCGAAGCCAGCACTGCGTCGTCCTCCATTGTAGAGGTTTCTGTATCTAAATACCCGGCAAAATCGCCTCCACCCCAAAGCTTCTTGAAATATTCCTCGCGCGGGCCACGGTTAATAGGCACACCAAAACCCTGGCATTTGTGCATGGAGCGAGCAGCATCACCAATGGCACCATAAGTTTCACCTAAAAGCGGGTCAAAACCGCTCATATCTAGCTGAACCGCCTCTGGATCGTCTTTTAGTCTTGGGTCCCACCAAACAGAGGTGTTCCACCAGACGCCCTGCACCGACCAAGGCGCTGTTTCTGTATCGTATTTCTCATCCGCGGCCAGTTCAGCGCATTCAATGGCTAATTCGGCCGATGCCGTGTGGTGGCCGTGGCCTGCTCTCTCGTCTGGAGGGAAACGCGTAATAATAAAATCCGGCATGAGTTCACGTATGATGCGCACAGCTTGAAGCTGCAGGTCGTCGTGATCCCATTTGCTCCACACCTCGTCCACACTTTTGGAATATCCGAAATCTAAGGCATCGGTAAAACATTGATTCCCACCATCCACATTGCGTGCGGCGCGTAATTCGTGCTCACGAATGATACCTAAGTCAGCACCTAGTTCATCGCCAATGAGATTTTGACCACCTGAGCCTCTAGTCAGTGAGAGATAGGTAGTTTCTGCATCCAAGGCATTGGACAACCATGCAATCAAACGGGTGTTTTCATCGTCGGGGTGCGCCGCCATATACAGCACTCTTTTACCCGAAGCGAAACGCTGCATTTCAGCCAAAGTTTCGCTTCTGTCCAGGGGCTTGTATTGCGCAACTCCTTGATTCACAGAACCTACAGTGAAGACTAGCACCAAAGCCTGAACAATGCGTCGTTTTGATGTTATCTTAGTAGTCCAATTTCTAACTGACATATGAAGAGATTTTTACTCGTATTAATCACCGCTTTTTCTGTATCCGCTAACGCCCAATTAAAGTTGAACTTAAAATCGGGCACCTACTACTTAACTGAAGGCAGCTACCTTCAGATTCAAAGCAGCAGCCCAACATATGGGGTTGCCTTGTGGAATCACGCAGTGCTTGCCGAAGATAAAAAAGCATTGTTGGATTTAGGGGTAGAACTCTTCCATTATTTACCAGAAAACGCATTTGAAGTGCGTCTGCCAAAAGGTGTGAGTGCTTCAGACCTGAAGGCTGCAGGAGTTCGTGCATTCACCGCATGGACGCCGCGCATGAAATTAGACGGTCCTTTGAGCATCGGAGACATTCCTTCTTGGGCTGTGTTAAACAACGGAAACATTGCCGTCCAATTCTTAACTGCTCCAGAATTCTCAACCTCACTTCGTTACAGTAAAGGTATGCTGCCACTGCGAGACGGCTGGTACACGGCTTCGTTGAAGATTAAGGACCTGGAAAAATTAGCCAAAGAACCTCATGTATTGTTCATCCAAGCGATTGAGGAGCCGGGAACTATTGAAAATGAGAACAGCCGTGCTTCTTCACGAGTGGCCTTCATTCAGCAGGACGGTGAATATACCGGTGAAAATGTTGTGGTGGGTGTTGGCGATGATGGAGACATCGGCCCGCACGACGATTACCGCGGACGCCTTATCTCATTGGCAGGAAACTCTATTGGTGACCACGGCGACCACGTAGCGGGAACGGTCTTTGGCGCAGGTAATATCGACCCAGACGGTGCCGGTAATGCTACAGGTGCTACCATGGTTTACTACAATTATCCACAAAATCTCAGCAATATTGACAACCACTATTCACTGTACGGAATTCGTGTGACGAACAGTTCGTACTCGAACGGTTGTAATGCCGGTTACACAGCGTACGCCCAACAAATGGATAAGGATATTCGTGATAACCCGGCGTTGATGCACGTATTTAGTGCTGGTAACAACAACGGCTCAAATTGTGGGTATGGTGCAGGTTCCCAATGGGGGAATGTAACAGGGGGACACAAACAAGGAAAGAATGTGGTAGCCACTGCCAACATAACCTATCTCGATGCTATTGCGCCTTCTTCTTCACGAGGACCTGCCGCGGATGGACGTATTAAGCCGGATCTTGCTGCGGTAGGGACCAACGTCTATTCGACTATCGATGGACACACCTACGGTTTTAAGTCGGGTACTTCTATGGCCGCGCCAGGTGTAGCCGGATTCTTTACCGTGCTCCACAATGCCCACGACGAATTGCAAGGCGATACCGCCACCGGCGGTTTATTGAAAGCCATTGCAATGAATACGGCAGATGACCTTGGTAATAACGGTCCAGATTTTATTTTCGGATACGGACGAATAAATACTCGTCGTGCCATTCGAACCATCCGTGATACAGCGTGGTTTACCAACTCTATCACAACGGGTGATACATTGACATACGATATCAACGTACCGAGCGGTGCACGTGAATTACGTACAATGCTCTACTGGACGGACAAGGAAGGTTCTACCTTTGCTTCCAAGGCTTTGGTGAACAATCTGGACTTCACAGTAACTGACCTAACCGGTTCAACAACCTACCAGCCTTGGGTACTAAACCCAACACCAAACAACGTTACCCTGAATAACCTCGCAGTACGTGCTACCGATACCTTGAACAACACGGAGCAAGTCACTATCGATGCCCCGAGCAACGGTGATTACCGTTTTACTGTCTACGGAACTAACGTGCCACAGGGTCCGCAGACCTTCTATGTGGTCTACGACGTCGTGGTAGAACGCACGCAAATTGTCTATCCTTTTACTGGTCAGTCGTTGACCCCAGGGGCTATGGTCGTTCGCTGGGACGGAGAAACTAACGGATTAAGCTGGCAATACTCTTCAAATGGAGGAAGCTCTTGGAACAATCTTACGTTGAACCCTATTACGGGTCAAGGAATGGCCAACTGGAACGTTCCAAACAATCCAACGGATGAGGCGTATTTGCGCGTGATTAAAAACGGTGACACTTCAGTAGTAGGTCCCATGACCGTTATGGCACAGCCTTCGGGTCTTACTGTAGATTGGGTGTGTCCGGACAGCTTAAAAGTGACCATTAACTCCGTGACTTCAGCAACCGACTACACGGCTTACATTCTAGGGACGAAATACATGGATTCAGTCTTTACTTCCTCAAGCAATACTATGGTCATTCCTTACGTGGTGAGCACTGATACTTGGATTAGTGCTTCAGCGAATTACAACGGAGCTTTTGGGAAGCGCTCGTACGCCGTTGATCTACCGAGTGGTATCCAAAACTGTCCATTGCCGCGTGATTTAGAGCTGAAGGCAGTGATGAATCCACAATTTGTAAGCAGCTGTCAGAGCAGTACGATTGATGTAGCGGTTCAAGTTCGAAATCCGTCAACTAATATCCTAGATACACTGCCTGTAGCCTACGAATACTTAGGTACAGTCGTTCGCGACACCATTTTTGATTCCATAGCGCCGTATGCAGATACCGTATTCGTATTCCCTAATCCGATTACTTGGTCTGGGACAAGCAATGGTTCCATCCGTGCTTGGACAGAGCTTAGTGGCGATATGAATGCGCAGAACGATACCGTTGATCAAACCATTACCTATTTGAACTCTTCATTGTACAGCTTGCCGTTCCTGCAAGACTTCAACGCCTTCAACAACTGTGGTACCAACACCAACTGTGGGTCTACTGTATGTAACCTTGCCGGAGATTGGACCAACCTCAGTAATGGCTCAGAGGATGATATCGATTGGAGAACCAACGGCGGTGGTACCGCTTCAAACGGCACGGGGCCTTCATCAGGATTCGGTAACAGCGGTAAATATCTGTACCTAGAAAGTTCAGGAAATTGTAATTTCCAAAATGCTGTGTTATACAGCCCTTGTATTGATTTAAGTGGTGCCGTCGCTCCAGAACTAGATTTTGCCTACCACATGTACGGCGCAACAATGGGTGAATTGGTCGTTGAAATATTCGACGGTACTTCATGGACCAACTTGCTTAGTTTAAGTGGTGATCAAGGCAACAGCTGGAAGACGTTGAATACGGACCTAAGCGCCTTTACAGGAGATACAGTTTTGTTGCGCTTTACCGGAACTACTGGGAATGATTACCAAAGTGATATAGCAATTGATAACATTGCCATTGAAGATAAAATAGGAACGCCTTTAGCAGACTTCACTGCTTCGACTTCAACACCGTGTTTGAACGCTCCAATGACGCTTCTAGATGAAAGCACGAAGTCGCCTACGAGCTGGAATTGGACTATAACTCCTGCCACGTTCAGCTTTGTGAACAGTTCTTCTGCGAGCTCACAAAACCCGCAGGTAAGCTTCAGCGCAGTGGGCAGTTATACTATTACATTGATTGCAACGAACACCTACGGCAGTGATACCATCACAAAAACCAATGATATTGTAGTTAATGCATTGCCTAGCTTGCCTGTAGTACAGACATTTACCACAAACAGCCTTGGGGATTTCATCGTGCGGAATGCGGATGGCGGAATGACTTGGACACGCGGTGATGTAGATGGACCTATCGGAGCCAAAACAGGTGTGATGTATATGGGCTACTTCAATTACAATGCCGTAGGTACCACCGACGGTCTATTGAGTCCAAAGTTTGATATCAGTGGATACACTAACCCTACTCTTATGTTTGATTTAAGCTACGCACCATATTCAACCTCATACTTCGATCAGCTTGCGGTAGTCGTAAGTGACGATTGTGGCAGCACATTCGATACACTTTATCTGAAAGGAGGTGTCGACCTGAGTACAGCAGGAACAAGCACCTCAACGTTTGTACCTAATGACCCTTCTGAATGGAGAACAGATACGGTGAGTTTATCCAACTTAACTTCAAACTATGTCCAATTCGAGTTCGTAGGCATCTGTGGCTATGGTAACAACTTATACCTCGATAATATACGTGTAATCGACCTCTCAGGCACACCTTCTGCAGCAACATTAGACCTACCCGCATTGATTTGTGAGGATGAGTTGTTCAACTTTGCTTTGAGCAGCACGGATACAACGTTGGCAGGGAACTTTAGCTTGAATCGTCAGGGTTCATCCATCGTGAATACTTTTATGGGTATGGGTACTCACACTTCTACACTCACCTCAGCAACGGACTATTACCTCGAATATGTATACTACAATGAGAATACGTTTGTCGCAGATTCTGCACTGCTCGTTCCTGGGCCGAAGCTACGTCCTCAGTTCACCTTGGGACTTGCGGGAGGTTTGACGTATAATTTCCAAGACTACTCTACACCTGCACCAACCGCGTGGTTCTGGGATTTTGGAGATGGTAATTCAAGTAACCAACAAAATCCGCAGCATACTTATGCCACCAAAGGTTCTTACACTGTGAAACTGATTGTCACGACAGATTGTGGATTAGATAGTACAATCACAACCTTTAATAATATTGGGCTGGATGAAGAAAGCACGATGCCAATGGTATTTTATCCAAACCCAACCAATGATGTGTTAAACGTGGCTAACGCTGGTGATTTGGGTGAAGCATCCATTGAAATCTATTCGATGGTCGGTACACTACTGCAACGCTCGACGTATGCAGAGCTTAACGAAATCTTTCATTTGGACCTCAGCAGCCTACCTGCTGGTATGTACACCGTGAAGGTGCAATCGACCGCAGGAACCGTGAGTCAAAATATCAGTAAGCTCTAAGCGCGTTTGCTAATAGACAGCAAACCAAGCAATGTGAGCAGGCCATTGTACACTAATAATTCAAAGCCTATGGCGTATCCCAACTGGGGTACCCATAAGCTTATTTGGTATGCGACCAGTGGAGCTGCAACACAAACGGCAAGCACAGCCCATCCTCTAACGGTACGCTTAAACAACAATGCGAAGCTAAAGAGCCCCACCAACGGCCCATAGGTGTATCCCGCTGCTGTAAAAAGCGTACTAATGATACTCTCCGATTTCAAGGTATAAATCAAAAGCATTACCCCTAAAAGTAAAACCATGAATCCGACATAAACTCTTGTACGTAACTTGGTTGACCCGTTGGACTTCATACCTAAAAAGTCAATACAAAATGCGGTAGTTAAGGAGGTTAGCGCACTGTCCGCACTCGAGAATGCTGCCGCAAGAAGGCCTAGAAAAAATACAATAGGGAGCGCGATAGGGAGCGATGGATGCATCGCTATGGCTGAGAATAGTTTATCCCCTGTAGCCGTGATGCCTGTACTTGCTGCAAATTCAGTTAAAAAAATGCCCAACGATAAGAATAATAGGTTCACCACAAGCAATGTAGCGCCCAGCAACACCATGTTCTTTTGTGCATCCTTAAGGTGTTTTACGGTAAGGTTTTTTTGCATCATATCTTGGTCCAGCCCTGTCATTGCAATGGCAATTGACACACCACCTAGCAATTGACGCCACCAAGATTTAGCACCGGTAACCTCTACAAAACGCCAGTCTGGATGGCTGGAGAGAAAGTCTACATAGCTACGATCCACGGGAACTACTGCCTTACCTACGAAGTAAAAAGCCATCACCGCAGCTACGAGCATTAGTGTCGTTTGAAGCGTATCTGTAAAAACGATGGTGGCAATGCCGCCTGAGGCGCTATAGATAGCGATGAGAAGCAGAATGGATAGCGCAGTAATTACGAATGGAATGCCCAGCGTATCGCATATTAGCACTTGTACGACCATGGAAACGATATACAATCGTGCCGCAGCACCGACGATTCTTGAAAGTAAGAAAAATAGCGAACCAGTTCTGTAACTTTCCAAACCCAAACGAATGCCTAGAAACTCGTAAATGCTGATCACATTATTCTTGTAGTATATGGGCAACAAAACGCTCGCAATGAACAGGTACCCTAAAAAATAACCGACCACCATAAGCATGTAAGTCATGCCTGAAGCGGCTGTCCAGCCGGGGACACTGATAAACGTCACTCCAGATAGTGATGCACCAATCATCCCAAAACTCACCAGCAGCCAATTGGCATTTTTATTCGCATTGAAGAAAGTGGCGTTGGATGCTCCGCGTGAGGTTATGCGGCCAACAAAAGCTAAAAGACCCACATAAAGGAGCAATACGAGTAAAAAGAGTGCGTTGTTCATTTCACAAATATGCGTAATCTCTTACTTTTGAACCGGAATGAATTTTTCAAGTCGTAAAATAGAATTGGCCGTAGAGGAAATCTCTCGCCTGCCAGGTATTGGTAAAAAGACTGCGCTAAGACTGGCGCTGCACCTCTTGCGCAGGCCTGCAGCACAGACAGAGAGCCTTAGTGATGCCATATTAGATTTGAGAAATAACACCACCTTTTGCAGCGAATGTCACACAATTTCCGATACGGAAATTTGTAGCATCTGCAGCAGTCCCAAACGTGACAAGAGCATCGTCTGTATCGTCGAGGATGTTCGTGATGTCATGGCTATTGAAAATACAGGCGGATACAGCGGTGTCTACCACGTATTAGGTGGACTAATCTCACCGATGGACGGTATCGGCCCGAGCAATCTCACCATTGATTCGCTCATAAACAAGATAAAAACTGGCGAAGTGAAGGAGGTAGTATTTGCCCTGAATACCACGATGGAGGGCGATACTACAAACTTTTACCTCTACCGCAAGATCAAAAATTTCGGAGCGACCTTAACCACTATTGCGCGGGGAATTGCCGTTGGTGATGAGCTAGAATTTGCAGATGAAGTAACTCTTGGCCGAAGCATACAACACCGCATACCTTACGAACAAAGCCTACCGCATTAATGCTAGACCTAAGCATAGTCATTGTCAATTATAATGTGAAGGAATTCCTTTCGCAGTGCCTCGATAGCATCTATCGGAGTAAGACGAACTATAGCTATGAAGTCATTGTCGTGGACAACCAAAGCAGCGATTCAGGCGAGGCTGAAATCCGAGGTCAATTTTCCGAGGTCCATTGGATTAATAATTACGAAAACTTAGGGTTCGGCAGGGCGAACAATATAGGCTTAAAGGCAGCCAAAGGCACCTACACCCTCATCCTCAACCCCGATACCGTAATGCGGTCCGATACGCTCCAGAAAAGTATAGATTACCTAAAAAACCATCCCGAGGTCGGCGGATTAGGGATTCAAGGTATAGACGGCAGTGGCAAATTCTTACCCGAATCCAAGCGCGCCCTACCCACGCCGTTGGTCGCGTTTTGGAAGATTAGTGGATTAAGTAATCTATTTCCTACCTCCAAGACGTTTGCCAAATATCACCTTGGGTACTTAAGTAAAGACGAAAACCACGAGGTAGACATCCTTGTCGGTTGTTTTATGATGGTCCCGACGAAACTCTTGCGAGAATTGGGTGGCTTCGACCCACGTTACTTTATGTACGGCGAAGACATCGACCTAAGTTACGAATTGCAGAAAACGGGTAAAAAGAACATCTATTTCGCAGAAAGTAAAATCATTCATTACAAAGGCGAGAGTACCAAGCGCGGCAGTTTGAATTACGTCCGCATGTTCTATCAAGCGATGATTCTCTTTGCCCAGAAACAATTTAGCGGCGGTGCTGCTTGGACCTATAAAATTTTGATTTACCTAGGCATTTACTTACGTGCTGCACTTGCCATAGTGGCTCGAATAGCCCGCAGTGCGTTTGCACCAGTGGTGGATGCGGTAGTCCTCTACTACCTTTTGAATACGGTAAAAATTTACTGGGAGCTCAACCACCGTTTTATCAATGGCGGATCCTACCCGGATCTTTACACCTACAACATTCAAGTTGCTTATGTGCTGTTGTGGGTTATTGGTTTGTGGGTAAGCGGCAACTATTTCAGTGGCGCTCAGCCCAAAAACATTATGCGTTCTATGCTCATCACCACACTAATGATCGGCTTTGGCTATGGTCTGTTGCCGGAGGAATTACGCTTCTCTAGAGCATTGCTTGTGCTCGGCGCATTGGTGGGTACCGCTAGTTTAATTGCATACCGAGCGTTGATTGCAGCCGTGTCTGGTCAACGATTATTTTCAAACGAGCAAAGGCGGCCACGCATTATGTTTTACGGTAGCAACAATAACCTCAGCGTCCTAAATGATATTTTAAATGCAAGTGATGTACAACCTTCCTTTTTGTGGCACCAGGAACCGCTGGAAAATCGTCTTTTCGAGCAATTAAAAGCCCTTGTGAAGCTACACCGTATCAATGAATTAGTCGTTGACTGTTCGTCCAGCAGCTATGACGAGCTCATTGCTATTACCGAAGCCTTAGGCACACAGACAGCAGTGAAATCTTTACTTCCCAAGAATGAATTTATCATTGGCTCCGATAGTAGTTTAAGTAAAGGTATGACCTACAAAAAGGCTTTACGTATAACCGATGCGAATTACCTGCGTCAGCGTCGCGTTTATGAGATTGGCCTAACCCTTCTTTTATTGCTCACCTTGCCAATATCATTTCTGCTCGCACACATTATGGGCCGAGGCCAAGGCTGGCAGCTATGGGTATCCCAAGCTGGGCAATTATTTGCAGGAAAACGCACATTGATTGGCTATTCTGCAGGTTTAGGGGAGAAGTTTTCACTACCGCAGATGCCCCAACCGATTTTTGACATTTGCAGAGAATTGCCTCAGGAATTAGACTTTTCTCAAAATGCGATAGCACTTACTGAGGATTATGCAAAAGAGGCTGCCGTGCGCAGCGACCTGTTGCGCTTATGGCAATTAACCAAATGCTCAGCCCCTTAAATTACCACGGTTTTTTGCCGTAAATTCGAGGACGACAAACTTAAGTATCAATGGCCCAATTCGAACTTATCCTGCCCAAAATGGGCGAATCCGTTGCAGAAGCTACTATTACCACATGGCTCAAAAATGAAGGCGATTTCATTGAAGCCGAGGAAAGCATTGTTGAAGTTGCTACCGATAAAGTTGATAGTGAAGTACCATCTCCTGTGAGTGGTACGTTGGTAAAAATTATTAGTAATGTAAATGATGTTGCTCAAGTAGGCGCAGCCATTGCAATCATTGAGACTGAAGGCTCGGGAGAAACAACAATTGAGGCAGAAAGTGCACCTGCTCGCGCTCCCGCTATTGAAGAAGTCGTGGCAGAGATTGAAACAAAAGCTGCTGCTGCTGCTCAGACTGTAACAACCTCTGCTCCAAATGCGCCTATCGCGAAAAATTCAAACGGCCGTTTCTACTCTCCGTTGGTCAGGAGTATGGCGAAAGAAGAAGGTATCAGCCAAGCTGAATTGGATCAAATAACGGGCTCCGGAAAAGACGGACGTGTTACTAAGAAAGATGTCCTTGCATATCTAAAAGCTGGACGCACTGTTCCAGCGCCAGCAGCAACTCCAGCACCCGCGCCTAGAATACCAAATATACCAGTTGCAGCAGCCAATCCAAGTATTACAACATCTGCCGGTGATGAAATTATCGAAATGGATCGCATGAGAAAACTTATTGCAGATCACATGGTAAATTCGGTTCAAACATCGCCACACGTCACTTCTTTCGTTGAAGCAGATATGACGAAAGTGGTTTTATGGAGGAACAAGAAAAAAAAGAGTTTCCAAGAAAAATACGGCGAGAAAATTACATTCACGCCGATTATTATGGAGGCCATTGTTAAAGCCATCCAAGATTTCCCGATGATCAATGTTAGTGTGGACGGATCGAATATCATCAAGCACGGCAACATCAATGTTGGGATGGCCGCTGCTCTTCCATCGGGCAATTTGATTGTACCTGTAGTGAAGAATGCAGACCAGTTGAGCCTCCTGGGAATTACAAAGGCAGTAAACGATTTAGCCAACCGTGCTAGAAACAACGAACTGAAACCAGATGAAATTTCTGGAGGTACATATACTCTGACCAACGTAGGAACTTTTGGCAACCTCCTCGGTACCCCTATTATCAATCAACCTCAAGTAGCTATTATGGCTGCAGGTGCGATTGTTAAGAGACCTGCTGTTGTTGAAACACCGGAGGGTGACCTCATTGCAGTACGACATAAAATGTTCTTGAGCCACAGCTACGACCATCGCATAGTAGATGGTGCGCTTGGAGGAATGTTTGTCAAGCGTGTAGCAGAATACTTAGAAGCTTGGGATATGAATCGAGAGATTTAATCGTTTGATTTTAAATAGTACTTTAGAACCGCCTCTTGGCGGTTTTTTTAACCCCCATAATTCCACACTCATGCAGCTACAGCTTCAACGTCCAATTTGTTTTTTTGATTTAGAAACCACCGGTGTGAACGTCACAAACGATCGTATTGTCGAGATCTGTGTACACAAAGTACATCCCTCAGGTAAAGAGGAAACACATACTTGGCGCGTTAACCCCACTATACCCATTCCGACAAGTGCTTCGCTTGTACACGGCATCTACGATCATGACGTAACTAACGAACCTACATTTAAGGAATTGGCCGTAAAAGTTTATGAGCTCATTTCAAATAGTGACCTCGCTGGGTACAACAGTAACAAATTTGATATTCCGCTTCTCGCCGAAGAATTTCTGCGTGCAGGTATAGATTTTGAAATGGGTAAACGCCTAGCAGTCGATGTGCAAAACATCTTCCACCGCATGGAACAGCGCACATTGAGTGCAGCCTATAAATTTTATTGCGACAAGAGTTTGGAAAATGCACACAGCGCCGAAGCGGATGTATTAGCCACCTATGAAGTACTTAAGGCTCAAATAGATAAGTATGAAGATTTGCAGAACAACATTAAGTTCCTGGCCGATTTTTCCAACCGTCAAAAAGTGGCAGATTTCGCAGGCTTCATCGCTTACAACGATAAAGGTGAAGAAGTCTTTACTTTTGGGAAATACCGCGGTAAAACCGTTCAAAGCATATTAAATGAAAACCCCGGATACTACAGTTGGATCCAAAATGCCGATTTCCCACTTTACACCAAGAAAGTGTTGACTGCGATAAAACTACGTGGATTTAATAACGCCTGAGTATGAAAATCATTTGTATCGGACGTAATTACGCCAATCACGCTGCTGAACTAAACAATCCTATTCCAAAGGAACCCATAGTTTTCCTCAAACCGGACACAGCCATAATGCTCAAGAAGCACCCGTTCTTCATTCCAGAACACAGCAACGAGGTACAACACGAAATCGAGGTTGTAGTCAAAATCAACCGTTTGGGCAAGCATATTGAACCGCGTTTTGCGCACAAGTACTACGATGAAATTGGTCTAGGTATAGATTTTACTGCTCGTGACGTTCAAGCTAAGTGTAAGGAAAAAGGCTTGCCCTGGGAAAAGGCAAAGGCATTTGACGGCAGTGCCGCAGTAAGCAGTTTTTTCAAATTAAAGGACCTGAAAAAGCCGATTTCTGATATTAATTTTCACCTCGACATTAACGGTAAAACTGTTCAAAAAGGAAATACAAAAAATATGTTATTCTCTGTAGATGAACTCATTGCACATGTTAGTAAGTACTTCACGCTCAAAACTGGCGATTTGATTTTTACAGGCACACCTGCCGGTGTCGGTAAGGTGCACCACGACGAACTTTTAGAGTTGTATTTGGAGGGGGAACGTATCTTCTATTTCAGCGTGAAATAGACCATCTAAATCAGCAAGGCGCTCATTCCCTCATTCTAACCCGACTTTTAGCTTAGTTAAAGTCGGGAGCGTTGCCATTTTTATATATTTGTAATTGCCCTATAAAAGGTTAACACAAACGCGTTTAGCAATGAAGAAAAGCTTACTAGTTACCCTCCTTTTTGTTGTATCTGCAACGACCGCTTTCGGTCAGTTCGCCCCCCCAATCGATACAGTCTTTACTGAAAACTTCGATGGAACTCTGGGTGCAGATTCAATTGCCGCCAACTATAACACTGATTCAACCAATGCCACAAGGTCTTGGAACGACACTACTTTTTTGAAAACGACTGGAACAAGGTCATTCCATACGCAGATTTACGCGAATGATTCAATCATTTTCGAAACAGACGCATTTACAACAGTTGGTTACACAAACGTTCGTTTTACGTTTGACCAAATCTGTAAGATTCGGTTCATTCAAAAAGCCTACATCCAAATGTCTCGCGACAACGGTGCAACCTGGGTGAATATGATCGGTACTCATTACCAAGGGGAAAGTCCACAGTTCTCTGCGCAAGGTTGGTTTAACGAGCTTTCGTATCCGTCGGCGCTCCTTTCCCCTTATTGGGTGGGGCCAACTGTCGGTAATAACAACTCTGGCACCACTCCACAACAGAGCTGGTGGGCAAGAGAAACATTCGACCTTAGCTCGTATTTGGGTGTTTACGATGCTACAAACACACAAAACGGATTCGCCAACTGTAAGATTCGTTTTATAATGACGAACAAGACTGGTACGCCGTCACCAAATTCACTAGCCGGTTGGTTTGTCGACAACATAATGGTCGAAGGTGCTCCTTGTGAGCTTGAGCCACCAACATTGGATTGGGTGGGTATCAATCCACAAGCAAAACCTGAGGGTGCGCGTTACATGCCAACACAAGCTGTTCGTGTGGAAGGTAAAGACAACATAGGGGTAGATAGTATGCGAATCTATATCCGCCGCTACGACTACAGTGCAAGTTCGTGGACTGCTTGGACAGATTCTTTGATGAGTTCTACAGTGACCACGAGCTGTCCAGATAGCTCTATTTACGAATATACTTTTGGCAATATAGGCGTAAACGACACAGTAGAATGGTATGTACGCATTTTTGACTGTGCCTGTCCTAATGTGGTGCGTGCACCGCTTGAATCGGCCTCAAATTTCGCATACAAGTTCTGGAGAGATCCAGGTCTCCCTCCTATTTGTGGAACAACGACACAGAACTCCTTCCCGTACTCTACGACACTTCCGATGGAGGAAAATTTCGAGAACCCATTGTATTGGGTAGCAGGTACTGGTTCAGGTACTAGTGGTCTTGCGCATCGCGGTAACTTCCCGGATCAAAATCCACCGAACGGCCAGAACTGGAAGGTCATTCCAAACGAAAACACCATTGGTTTCGCATGGTCGGTACGCTCTGGCTCAACGGGTAGTAATCTCACAGGACCGGATGGCGATGCTTCTACAAATGGTAACGGAAAATATGTCTACACAGAAGCAGACCAAGGTTCTAAAAATGACAAAGCGCATATGATAACACCGTGTTTAGACCTCGGTGCATACAGCTGTGCACTTTTGGAATTTGATTATCATATGTACGGAGCACACGTAGACTTCCTAGCAGTGACTGCCGATACTGGATTCAATACTAGTATCTACGCTGGTTTGGCAAGAATAGACTACGCACAACAAACGAAATCAAACGACCCTTGGAAAACTTATTCGGTTTCATTGAACGACATCGTTGGCGATTATGCACGTATTCGTTTTTCTGTAAACCGTGGCAATGCCTCTAAAGGTGATGTTGCAATCGATAACATCCGCGTTTACGAGCCAGCGGCTTACGAAGTAGCTTTGCGTGAAGTGTTTAACCCGCAGAACGGTTACTGTTCGTACTCTAACAACGAAACTTTGGATCTTTGGGTTCAGAGCAACGGTTGTAACGTACTTGATAGTATTCCAGTGACTTGGGACTACGATTACACAAATGCTACGGGTATAACCACCAATGTAACACACACAGAATACATCACGAATAAAGACCTCTATTTGGGTGATTCTACTTTCTTCACCTTTGCAACAGGCCCGGATTTAAGTGGTTACGGTATTTACGATATTAAAATCTACACCGCGCAGCCAGGTGATACTGTAAATACAAACGACACTATTGGTCCAATCAGAATTGTTCACGAACAGCCTTTTACGACATTCCCGTACGTTATTAACTTTGACGATGCTGCCACGACTCCAGGTAACAATACACCATTTAACGCAGGTACGTTCTCAAACGTTGTGTTCTCTCCTACTCCATCGAGTAACAGTGGTTCGTTTGCTTTTATGGTAGGCACAGGGTTTACACCAACTGTAGGGTCTGGTCCTATTTCCGATAAGAGTGGCTCGGGTAATTACCTCGTTGCTGAAGGGGATTACGGTACCTCGCCTGCCTCAGCTACCTTGGTTTCAAAATGTTTGGATCTCACAGGTATGACTAGCCCAGTATTGCAATTCCGTCACCACATGTACGGTGCTGATATTGGTGCCATCCGTGTTCAGTGGATTAAGGACGGTGAAAACAATTGGTCAAACCCAATGACGCCATATACCGCTACCTTAAGTGACGAAAAAGATGAATGGTCCCACTACGAGGTAGATTTAAGTTCTCAGGCGGGTAAGATTATCAAGCTCCGTTTCATCGCTCAAAAATCAGGTTTCGGTATTGCATCGGATATTGCCTTTGATGATATAGCAATTTTTGATAAGAAAAATGTAGACGTCGGTGTGGATCATGTTATCGCCCCAGGCGTGCGTGTCAACCTCACAGCTGGCCCTGCAGGTAAACGTCTCCAAGTGAAATTGAGAAACTTTGGTAAGCAAACACAGAGCAACATTCCCATTACCTATACAGTAACTCCAACGTGTGGTCCTAATTCGGGTGTAGCAACGACTTATACATTTACTCATTCAGGTTCTGTAGCTGCAGGTAACATGGCTACAGCAGTAGATGTTACTAACACTGTTGCTTGGCCAACAGGAACATTTGAAGTACATGCTTGGACAACCAAAAACGGTGACACGCACGGGTGGAACGATACATCGTATACTATGTCAGCAGGATGGCCAGAAAAATACATTCAAAGCGGTTTCGTAGAAGATTTTGAAAATTGTGCTTTCGGAGATACAAGCGGATTCTTCGTTGCAGGTGATTTAAATATCTGGCAATTAGGATCTATAAATGCGCTCAACGGTAATAATGGATACGGTACGAATGTTAACACGAACGTTCCGGGTGGTATTGAGGAAAATCTTTACTTCCCTCGTTTCATTGGTTTCGATACCATTGCCGGTGTTGAGCTGCGCATTACACACGATATCGACCTAGGTTCTGGTGATGTTGCAGTTATTGAATTCCAAGGTGGTGGTCAATGGAATACCGTTGGTTTCTGGGATCCACAGAACGTCGTAGGAACGAACTGGTACAATACAGGTACTTCCAGTATCAATGATGCATGGGTAGGTAACATTGGTCAGCAAACTTCAGTATGGCCACTTGCCGCGTGGAACTTCTCTTCTGCACCACTTATCCTTCGTGCGCGAATGAAAACGGCAGGTGGTAACAGCGATGGTTGGAACATTGATAAAGTAGAAATCTATGTGCCACCACAGAACAGTGCTGCCCCAGTCAACGTAACGACTGTAGAATACTTGCCTATTCCTGGTCAGAACAACCATATTCAGACTTACATCAGAAATACAGGAGCTAAGATTCTCGACAGCTGTATGGCAGAATATAGTGTGGACGGTGGTACTACATGGACGACACCTGAAAAGGTCGTCTTCAATCCGCCGTTGATCCCACGTAAGGGTGCATGGTATGAGTTTGATGCACCTTGGGTAAACCCATCGAGCGGCGTTTCAAACGTATGTGTTCGTACTTCGTTGCCAGATAGTAAGCCAGATAACTTGACTTCAGACGATCAAATCTGTGCGAATATCACAGTATTGGATAAAATTGATATGGCTACAGATAGCTCGTATTGTAACAACTTTGATGATGCGGCTGTAGATCCTTGGCTGACGTTAAATGCCTTTGTGAAAGACGGTACTACGCTATGGGAGGTAGGCACGCCTAACAACGCACCGTTAATAAGCACAAACTCTGGTTCGAATGCTTGGGTGACGGATCTCGACTCGAACTATAAGAAACGTGATTCATCCGCGCTTTACACCCCTGTATTTGCGATTGATTCAGGTGAGGTATACTCGTACGAATTCATGCACGCCTTCTCTACAGAGATTTACCACGATGGTGGCACAGTCGACGTAACCTTCGATGGTGGTATAACCTGGTATACAGTAGGAACTAACTTGTTCGGTGCGACTTGGTTCAATACGAGCTTTGTAACCTCACTAGATGTATACAAACCAGGATGGACCGGTTTGAGTAACGGTTGGGTACAGGCGAAAATCAACATAAGTGTGGATACCGCACGTAATGCAGTATTCCGCTTTAGATTTGGTTCTGATGAGACCATCAATAAAGCCGGATGGGCGATTGACGATTTCTGTTTCTACGTAACAGACGACCCAGGAAGAGTCTATGTTGTCGGTGAAGAAGAACTCGAGCGCCATATTGGTGTAGGGAACATCTACCCTAACCCTACAACCGGATATGCACAACTGCCTATTTCGTTCCAGCAAGAGGCTGATGTAACGATTTCAATTAGAAATACGCAAGGTCAGCTAATAATGATGCAATCTGTTCATGGCAATGAAGGCATCAACACTTTTCCTATTGCAACTTCAGGTTGGGCTGCAGGTATATACCTTGTTGAAACAGTTACTCCTTTCGGAACAGACGTACAGCGTCTAATCCTGGAATAACGGAAAAACGATGACATTTTTTTCATCCTCGCTTTCTTCTTTAAAGAAGTGGCGGGGGTGTTTTTCTACGAAGTAAATGAGCGACTAACGATAGATTTTTCGTTCGTTCAAGTAACGCGTCCACTTGCGTTGATTTACCAAATGAGCGGCATAGTTCTTTGCAAAGACATGGTAGCCCGGTTGGTCTGGATTTGCACACATAAAGATGTACTCGTGCTCAGAAGCGTTTAAAACAGCAAGTAGGGCTGCTTTCTCAGGTACACATAGAGGTCCTGGTGGCAATCCTTTCACATAATATGTATTGTACGGGTCTTCCATATCCAAGTCCTTTTTGAGAACACGTCGCACTATAGCCCCTGGATTAGCACGTTTGATGGCGTGGATCACTGTAGGGTCTGCTTGGAGCTTTATCCCCTTCTCTAGTCGATTTAAATACAAACGGGCAACAAGTGAGCGATCGTCTGCCTTGCTACTCTCCTTCATAACAATAGAGGCCAAGGTGCTTACTTCCGCGGGAGTAAGTCCTAGTGCGGCAGCTTGCGCTATGCGGTCCTTCGACCAAAAGCGCACTGTGTTCTGGTTGAGCTTTTCTGCTATTGCCGCAGCCGATGCATTCCAGTACACCTCATAGGTATCTGGCAAATAGGCACCAAGGGCCGATGCGTCTTCCCAACCCACACGAGTTTCATTGAAGGCCTCCAATAGACTAATACTATCTGTCATCAATTGTGACGCAAGTTGTCCGGCTAAATCCTCTAAGTTTTCTGCAGAATTAAATTGGATACGAACAGGCTCTTGAAATCCTGCCAATAAGGTGTTTACTATGCTATTTGAGCTTTGGCTGGCAGTGAGTACATAATGTCCCGTTTTTGGTGCAGTCAAGCCTTTCTTATTTGCTAGCAACAAAAATCCTTCTGGCGCCAACAGCACGTCATCTTCTACCAGCAATGCATACAGATCTTCGATAGTCATTTTCTCATCAACATACAGTGTATAAGGCGCGACCTGCTCATTTACATTCGCTTCGAAAAGCATATTGTAACCAGTAAATACTAAGAAAATGAGGGATGCCGGGAGGACAACCCCTACGATGATGATGAATTTTCTCATGAATGAATTAGTTGATAGAGGTGTGCGTCTTCGAATTGGCCCTCTCTCATAATCCAATGCTTAAAAACGCCTGAATGTTCAAAAAGGAGTGACTCAAATAAGGTTTGAGATGCAGGATTAGACTGGGGTACTACGGCGTAAAGCATATGCATACCAAGAGTACCAAAAAGATATTGTTTAAAGGCCTCTAGGGCCAATTTTGCCCATCCCTTTCCACGCGCTTCAGGGCTGAGTACAATACCGATACCGCCTTTGCGCGCTATAGGATCGTAGTCATAGACATCTAACGTACCCACGGGAATACCGTCTACTTCGAATAACAGTCGTAATTGTCCATCGCGAAGAAGATTGCCGGGCTGTGCATCGATATAACTGGAAAGTACTGCTTTGCTCCAAGGCTCCTTACTGATGCCTAAATACCACAAAGAAGCGTCGTTCTCGACGGCGTAGATCCAATCTAGATCTGATGGCTCAAGTGCTCGCAGCACACCTATATCTCCAACCTGTATCATCCCTTCCAATATCCTTCAAAACTATACTGAGCCGGTCCTTCCAGTACTACGCTGGTAAAAGGTCCCGATCCTTCGAAACTGACAATTAGCTCCCCGCCTAAAGCTTTGAGGTGTACGGGTACATTGGCTAAACCATTATGCACAGCTACCATTGCAGCTGCAACCGCACCTGTACCGCAAGCGAGTGTTTCATTTTCCACACCGCGCTCGAAGGTCCGTATAGAAAAGCCGTGCTCTAGGGCAACTAATGAGTTGATATTGCAGCCATCCTCCCCGTAGGCATCACGCAAGGGTCGAGCGAAGGCGATGAAATCATCTTGATGAGTGTCAGCAACTACAACGTGATGAGGACTTCCAGTGTCTACGAAAAAAGCACCGTGACTTTCAACAACTCCGGGAACGTCAATCATACCCAAAGCAACACTTTCACCGCGGACTTCCGCCCAGTGTGGGCCATCAATCGCATGAAACTGCAAGCGAACTGTAACTAAACCTTGGTCTGTTGCGAACTTCGAAATACACAGACCACCATTACCACACATGCTACTTTCACTACCGTCTGCATTGAAATACACCATATAAAAGTGGTCGCCTTCGTGTCGCGGCGGCTCGAGGTACATCAATCCATCGGCACCAATACCAAAATTACGGTCACATATCAAACGAATTTGCTCCTTCGAGAGATTAATGCCAGATTCACGTGCATCAAGCAGGATAAAATCGTTCCCGGCGCATTGGTATTTGAAAAACCTAAGATTCATAATCATAATGGGTGATAAGGTGTTAAAAGGAGTTAAAGTTATGCACCTCAGGACAATATATACGTTCATTAGTGTATAAATGCATATAAGGCGTTATTCAATTTAAACAGAATACTATGAAGATGAATGCGAAATCGATTGGAATGTTTGTATTGCTTTTTGCAGCAGGAGGACTATTATCCTTAGCTGCTGCACACGTATTGGGCTGGACGGGCAAGACCGTTGTCATTGAAAACCAACCGGTCGCAGTGCCTGTTGCAGTTTCAAATCACCCCACTACCAGCGCCGCAGTACCCACGAATTTTGTGGAAGCCGCAGAAGCGTCTGTCGAAGCAGTGGTTCACGTAAAAATCATAGCAGAACGTGTACAGAATTACCACAATCCATTCAATGACTTATTCTTTGGACGCCCTTCTACCCCACAGCGCCGGGAGGTTCAGGGGTCCGGGTCCGGTGTCATCTTAAGCGAAGACGGATATATCGTAACGAATAATCACGTAATTAAGGACGCTAAGAAAATTACCGTCGTTACATCCAATAACGACGAATTCGATGCTGCGCTTGTAGGTAGAGATCCAACTACAGATATCGCTTTATTAAAGATAGAAGCAGCAGGCTTGCAAAAAATTACTGTGGCCAATTCCGACAATGTTCGTCTAGGCCAATGGGTCCTTGCCGTAGGGAATCCATTCAACCTAACCAGCACTGTCACCGCGGGTATAATTTCAGCCAAGGGTCGTGACATTAATATTATTGATGAACAAAGTGCTATCGAAAGCTTCTTGCAAACGGATGCGGCTGTGAACCCTGGAAATTCAGGAGGAGCGTTGGTGAACACAGGAGGACAGTTGGTAGGTATTAATACGGCTATCTCTTCGCGCGGTGGCTCCTTCGAGGGTTACAGCTTTGCAATACCGGCCAATCTAATGATGAAGGTGGTCGGCGACCTGAAAGAGTTTGGACGCGTACAGCGGGCCTTTATAGGAATCAATTACAATGAACTGAACGCCTCACTTAGCGAAGAATTGGACATTAAAGTAAATGCAGGTGTCTACGTAGCGAATGTTGTTGAAGGTGGCGCCGCAGAAGATGCGGGTATAGAAAAGGGAGATGTTATTATTAACATTGACGGCAAACAAGTCCGCACCGGTGCCGATCTCACTGAAGCAATTGGGTCACACCGACCGGGAGAATCCATTGATATGATCGTCAATAGAGATGGACGTAACGAGAAATTCAATCTGGTACTTAAGAACAAACTTGGCACTACCGAAATGTTGACGCACGAGGAAGAGATTTTACGATCTTTCGGCGCACGCTTGAGTGAACTCTCCAGTACTGAGAAAAGAAATCTAGGGTTACGATACGGCGTGAAGGTGGATAAAATACTTGGTGGGCGATTTGAAAAAGCTGGCATATCCGAAGGATTTATCATCGTCAAACTCAATAATGTATATATCAACGATGTGTCTGAATTTGAAAAGCTCATCCAACAGTTCAGCACTGGCGACGGTGTATTAATTCAAGGATTTGAAACCAACGGCAAGGCCAATTACTACGCCTTTGAATGGTAAACAGGAAAGAATGAAGGAAGATAGTGTGAAAATGACACACTAAAATTAGAGTATAAACCACTGTAATCCAGTGGTTTATTTTTTTATTAATAAACTTCAAACTGAGAGTTTTCTTGGCTAACTTCGAATAAAGAACCACCAATTTTCACATATGATTGCTCAAAAAGAGTACTCTAAAAAAGTCCATGCACGAATACGTTCAGAACGCATGGCAGTGGACATCATAGCCTGTGTCCATGAGCTATTCTACGACCGTGGATTAGAAATAATAATGTTCCGAAATACGCTAATTGATTGTAAGCCGAGCGAAGTGCTTGAACTACATCAATACGCCAAGAGTATGCTCGATAAACCAATTTCTGTTAATGCTACGCTAGAATTGTTAGTGACGCTCAAGAAAACGACCATTGAAAATGCCAAAATAGATATTGGGCGACTCACTTCGGAGTGGTCTGCTTCAGAAAATAAGGCCGAAGAATTCATTGCAAACAAGCTCTGCAATTTCTTTGGAAGTCGACCCAAGCAACCTACAGATGTTGTTCTTTTTGGATTTGGCCGCATCGGACGGCTTTTAGCGCGAGAACTCATTACACAAGAAGGAAGTGGGCGTCAGCTAAGATTGAGAGCTGTAGCTGTACGTAGCATCGATATCCCTAGCCTTCACAAGCGGGCGTCTCTACTCAAAATAGACTCTGTGCATGGTGCATTTCCAGGAACAGTTATCGTTGATCAAGAAAATTTAGCCTTGATTGTCAATGGGCGACCTATCCACTTTATTGCTACTCCGAACCCCACCGAAGCTGATTACACTAACTATGGAATTCATAATGCGCTCTTGATAGATAATTCAGGGGCCTTCCGTGATGAAGCTGCGCTTAGCAAGCATCTCGAAAGAACTGGAATCGATAAAGTCTTACTTACAGCACCAGGGAATGGAATCAAAAACATCGTTCATGGTGTAAACCATAATGTTGTAGATGCTTCAACGGATAAAATCATTAGTGCCGCCAGCTGTACGACCAATGCAATCAGTCCAGTACTGAAGGTCGTCAACGACACCTTTGGTATTGAACGAGGACATCTTGAAACCATACACGCTTATACCAACGATCAGAACCTTGTGGATAATATGCATAAGAAATACCGCCGGGGTCGTGCAGCAGCCTTGAATATGGTCATTACAGAAACCGGAGCAGGAAAAGCAGTAGACAAGTGTATTCCTGGATTGGGATCAAAGCTTACCTCTAGTGCCATTCGTGTACCTGTGCCCAACGGTTCACTGGCTGTTTTAAATCTTCAGCTGCTTCGGAGTACAACTATGGAAGAGGTATTGAAAGTATTCAAAAATGCCGCACTCAGTGGACCTTTGGTTGAACAGATTCACTTCAATACCTCCAATGAACTAGTCAGTAGTGACATCGTAGGGAATCCGTGCCCTTGCATCTTCGATACCAACGCGACACAGATCAGCGGAGATGGTAACAGCCTTACGCTCTATGTATGGTACGATAACGAATACGGCTACAGCAGACAAGTCTTGCGCCTAGCGAAACATTTCGCTGACGTACGGCGCAATACTTATTACTGAGAAAATCAAGGCTCCCTCAAGTCTGACACAAACCCCTAGCGGCTTGCAGCCGCTAGGGGTTTTTTTATTCCTTAAGCAACGTACTTAATTGCTCTCGTTGATCACTAAATCCAATAATCCAGTGTTTGAATTTATACTCTCCTCCAAAGAAATCATACTTTCTGTATTCTCGACGCCTTCAATATCATTAATGCGGAAAATCACATCCTTAGCATGCGATGCATCGCGACAACGAATCTTCGCAAAGATGCCGTACTTTCCAGTAGCAAGGTGTGCAACGGTTACCTCAGGTACTGAACAAAGCTGATCAATAATGTCAGGAGATTGCAACGAGCGTGACGTGAAGAGACCTATATAGGCAACAAATCCAAAGCCTAATTTTGCATAATCCACAGAGATGGATGTGCTTTTTATAACACCCATTTGTTCCATCTTCTTTACGCGTACGTGTATGGTACCCGGGCTAACCAACAAATCCTTTGCGATTTCAGTAAAAGGCTTCCGAGCGTCCTTCACTAAATATTGCAGAATCTGTTTATCGAGTTTGTCTAGTTTCATAGGTTCATGTGATAGATTGCAAAGGTGCAATCCTCATTCATTATATTCAATAAGTACATCTACTCTTTTCCTTAAATTTTAGCTGTTTTTTGTTTACATCTAAAAACAGGGGCTTATTAATAAATTAACAACGATGGAAAACATTTCATATCGAAACCGACCGCAAGCCCTGTATACTATCAACAATCCAGACAGCGTAATTGAAGTTTTCTCGGAAGATGCGGTTGGCATCATACATAAAGTGAAGTATTGGAACTAAAATCGTTGCAAAGAATATATATACTAAGTTGACGAATATCTATATAGATACAGCCACCCCTCAGCGGGCAAAGCAGTTGCAGCGAAGTTGGCAGTATCCACAGAATAGATTGATTTTCCATTTACACTCTTTGCATTTGGATTAATTGGAGCCGATTTGCTCAGAGCCACTATTTGATTGCTCGTATCCTAAGACGCTTGCACATCGAGTAATCTAAAACAAAAAATATCTAAACCTTCTTGTAGAATGGTAGTTTTACCACCTTTGCTTTAATCGTTTTGTTACGGATTACCACATCAAACTCGCTATCCTCTGCAGCTAATTCAACCGGAACATAACCCATACCAATGTTCTTACCTGTTGAGGGGCTTGCCGTTCCAGAGGTCACACGACCAACAACGGCACCAGCCTTGGTAATCTCATAGCCGTGGCGTGGAATACCACGGTCGATCATTTCAAAGCCGACCAATTTTTTTGTCACGCCTTCCTCTTTCTGCTTGGCAAAAATTTCCGACGAAATAAAGTCCTTGTTAAACTTCGTAATCCAACCAAGACCGGCCTCCATTGGGCTTGTCGTATCGTCAATATCATTTCCGTATAAGCACATACCCATTTCTAAACGAAGTGTATCGCGTGCACCCAATCCAGCAGGTAATAATCCGTGAGGCTCACCCGCTTCAAGCACCGCATTCCAAAGGGTTTCTGCATTGGCATTGTTAGTGTACAACTCAAAGCCACCAGCACCCGTATACCCCGTCGCTGAGATAATAATATCCTTAACACCTGCCATATCACCGATGACAAAATTGTAATAGCGTATAGCCGACAAATTTTTACTAGTCAATCTTTGGAGTATTTCTGTAGCCTTGGGACCTTGTACTGCTAACAAGCTGTAATCGTCGCTTTGGTTGCTCAAGTTCACATCAAACCCTTCCGTATACTTCATGATGTGGTTCCAATCCTTGTATATGTTTGAGGCGTTGACCACCAGAAGGAAGTGTTCCTTCGAGAAGCAGTAGACCAATAAATCGTCCACAATACCGCCCTCTTCGTTGGGGAAACAGCTGTATTGAATTTTTCCAGGTATAAGCTTGCTAACATCGTTCGACGTTACCTTTTGAAGGAACGGCAATGCATCTGTGCCTTCGACGAAAAATTCGCCCATATGGCTTACGTCAAACATTCCTGCCTGCATACGCACTGCAGAATGCTCATAGCGCAATCCGCTGTACTGTACGGGCATATTATAACCTGCAAACGGCACCATCTTGGCACCTAATGAGATATGCACTTTCTCGAGCGCTGTTGATTTTAGTTCGGTACTCATATTTTGTTGTAAAGTGTTCTTATTATCCGTGAATGAGACCCTCTGTCCCCAAATTTGAAATGACTTCCGACTCATATTCTAGCAAATCCTGCCACATCTGATTCACCTCTTCCCGCTTTCCATAAGTTCGGGCCAATTTTAAAAATATCGTGTAGTGGTTTGCCTCAGAGATCATTAAGGTATGGTAGAACTTGCTGAGCTCCTTGTCCTCCAAATTCTCGCTCAGCAATCTAAAGCGCTCACACGAGCGGGC
>MDTG01419142.1_pt1 | contig 98708 bp, 74 predicted proteins | sample 811421 | NCBI WGS metagenome assembly MDTG01 (sample SAMN05326645, study PRJNA326480) | marine metagenome | isolation source: seawater | place: Pacific Ocean: South East | collected 2011 | reverse complement strand
GGCCATGCTTTTGGAAGTCAGCCAACCGCTTCAAGTTAAAATTTACCAATAGTAATTCTTGTCAGTCTTTCGTAGAAAAGATGCCCGGTTTAAGGTGATACACCTAGAAGTTCTGCAGGTAGCAGATGGGCATCTTTACCCTTTTGAAAGGTGGATTTGCCTTGGGTTAGTCGCAATCTACAATTTCGAAGCAAGGCCCTGCCGTGTACTTTCCGTCATCTAGTGGTATTTTCATCAGCTCCATGGCTTTGTATTTAAGATCATACATGAGTGTCACTCCTTTTATGAGTTGGTCGGGTTGTCCGTTGCAGGCTAAATTGATGTTTTTCAGAAGAGCCGTGTAAGTTTTGCTAAACTCCAATGATTTTTCATAAACTGCCGAACCTTTGTCATAGTCGGAAAGCTTAGGGTTTGGCCTGAAGTTATACATGGCTCCCCAGTCTACCTTAAAGGGCTGGCCCGTGGGCAGACCTTTATTGGGGCTGTCTCTGTGAGCGGAATCGGTAACGGCATAGAATCTGCCAAACCTTATTTCTTTAAAGCGGAAATAATGGGCATACTCTTCAACATCGGGGCCAAATAGTTTGTAATCATCGTCTTTAGGGTCGTATTCCTGCGAGAAGATAGTGCCTAATGTACCTTCGCCTTGCCCAACTATTTCATCGATTAACTGAATAGCGTCTGTCAGGTTGTTCACAGTAATTATTTTACCTCCGGAGCCATAGTACTGTTCATCGCTCACCTGGTTTCTGTTGGGAGTAAATATGCTTTCACCTTTATTTTGAGCTTCTTTTTCCAGTTTAATCAGTGTGTCTTTAATGGCTTTGTAAAATTCGCCAATGCCGGTAAAGCTAGGGTCTGCACTGTTTCTTGCCAGCTCCTTATCTTTCTCTGATAGAAACTGCAAGGCGCCTTCGGGGTGCTCAATTTTCTCGAAAGTACGGATAGAGTCTATGGAAAATGGAGCCAGGGGTACGATGAGCTGAGGCATTACATTTCCCGGCAGTTGCGATGGATAATTGGGAGTAAAAGTGCCTATGCTAGGTGTGCCACCAACCGCATTGAGCAGGTTGGCTACCATAACCATATGAAGCATTTCTTCAATCACCACACTTTTAATTATCTCTACCGACTCTAGGTTTGTACCTTCTTTTATAGAGTAAAGAGCCGATAAGTAGGGGGGAATGGTAGAAAGCTCCAGGTCCATGGCTGTTTGCAGATCGGCCTTCAGGTCTTCGATAGATTTTTTTTCCGAAGCATGTTCTGCAGCCTCTAAGAGTATAGACTGTTCGAAACGCTGGTCTTCACCGCGTGACTGATTAGCTTCAGGAATTAACAGGTGACGTTTTGGATTATCTTTTTTTCGAAAGGAGAGTTTCATGATTTAGCTGTTCAAGTGGTTAAGAATTGCTTCAGAGGTTTTAAAGGCCAGAGCCGACATGGTGAGTGTTGGATTGGAGGTTCCCAGAGTAGGCATGTTTCCACATCCCACCAGGTATAAATTATTATGGTCCCAGGTTTGGCCATTTTCATTGACTACGGAATCTTTGCTATCGTTGCCCATGCGGTGAGTACCAACAATATGACCGGCACCCCAAAAATTGTAGACTTTGCCCTGATACTCTACATGGTCGGGATTGTCGGTTGTGTATTCGGTAAAATCTTGAACACCCGCAGCTTTAAAAATCTGATCGGACACTTTCTTGTATTCAGCAAAGGCCTTTTTCATGTAGTCCGAGGCACTGTAATGGATTACCGGACGGTAATTACCCAGATTATCCAGGTAATTGGGGTCGATGGTTACCCTGTTTTCCGGCTCCGGAGTTTGTTCACACTCAAAGTGCAATAACAGTTGTCTTGGCACCATATGGTGTATGTGATTGCGCAGGCTTTCGCCAAACATGCCTTGAGCCACCGCATTTTCTACATCGGAACCAGGAGAAAACTTGGGCCAGCCCCAGCCCCAGTTGTCGATAGGAGAGATGCAGGCTGCATGATCTTTGCGGAACTCGCCATCGCGCATGGTGGGTATGTTGGTGGTAGAACCAGGTCCTCTGAACGGATAGGCCTTTTTGGGAAGCAAGCCCCAAGTGAGCATTACCATGTGATCCATAAGATTTCTACCCACCTGGTCGCTTGAGTTGGCTATGCCGGAAGCGAGCAAGAGTTTAGCGTTTTCAATGGCATTGGCTGCTAATACATAAATTTTGCCTTTGGCTACATGACTTTCGAATACGGATGAAGATGGGTTCTCATATTTTTTATATACAATACCAGTGACTTCACCGGTTTCTTCATTGGTGAGTACTTTGGAGGCCACTGAGCGGGTGCGGATGGCGATATGTTTTGGGTCTGATTTGCGCAGGGTTTTAAGGGCGTTGTACTTGGCTTGTACCGGACAAATGGGAACGCAGCTTGCATTTCCCTCACATCTGTGTCCTTGATGGTCGTCCCATACGGCTCCAACCGGGCTATATTTGGCATGCCGTTGTTCTACATGTTCGTAGGCTTTGGTAAAAGTATTCCAGCGTTTTTCGGCTTGCAGTTGTAGCTTACCACTGCTTTTGTTCCAAACTATATCAGCATAAGGGTAATCGGCATTCGGAATGGAGTTTCTTCCCTGAGGAGTACTCACAAATTGAAGTTCATGCTCTTTGCCATTGAAGAAAACTTTAAAACCGGAAGGAACACTCTCAATCACTTGCTTGTCCAAATAGCTTTGCGGTACTTTTTTCATGGGAAACTGATAGTTTTTACCATAGTCTCTTTCCACATCTACGTCAGGCCCTTTTTGTTCCGAAACACTGCCCGATACACCAATCTCAAATTCAGCCATCTCATAGTAAGGCTTAAGTGTGTTGTAGTCGAAGGGCCAATCGACACCCACTCCGTAGAGTGTTTTCATTCGGAAATCGTTTGGCAACATGCGCGGTGTAGAGCCCAGCCAGTGCATGGTGGTTCCTCCGGGACCCCGCCAGGCATCGCTGCCAAAGGGCAATGGGCCGGCCTGAACAAGGTATCCTTTGGTAGAAGGTTGGCAGGCAGTAATTGGCTCTATATCCAGTACATCGGGCGATGGAGCATCCTTTAAATTGGGATAAGGGGAGTTGGGAACTTTTGCTGCCTTTTCGTAAAAAGTATTCAAGTAGCCCATATAATTATCGAAGGCCTCTTTCTTCTGAAAACTCATACCTGCTTCCAGTCCCGCTTCCAGAAGTAAGACTTTTTTACCGGCTTGTGACAAGGTTTTGGCCACAATAGAGCCTCCAATCCCTGACCCTACGATAACTACATCGTATTCAGTGGTGTTATTTTCCATAATAGTGTGTGTTTAGCAGTTAATTTTAATGGGTGGCTCACTCCACGAATTGTAGCCGGGTTGTTTGGCTCCTGGCGGATGTGTTTCGGCAACCTCCCACACCAGACTTTGTGTGTAGCTCTGGGCTGAAATTACATTGCCATCCCAGGTACCCAAATACCACATAAGAATAATCTTCTGGCCTAATCCGGCATAATTGCCATTAGGAATTAGCTCTTTCTCAATAGCCTCGTTTATGGCTTCAGTACTTTTTAGCTTTAGAATGGACTTGCAAGCATCATAGAATTGATCGATTGTTTGCGGGTTTACATGGGCTACAATAGTATTGAAGTAGACCTCGGCCATGCCCGTGCTCTGAAGATCGATTAGGGGGAAGCCGGTGAGATAAGTTGAAATGTCTAGAAATACATCTAACCTGGGGGGTATGTGTTTATCCATAATACTGATGTGTGATGTTTATACTTTCTAAGTTCAACAAAATCTTCCGTATTTAAAACCCCTTCCCTGAGCCGATCTTAAATAGAGAACCGGGCCATTTTATGAGCGGCATGACTTTTATATCGCTTTTACTACTTTTGAGGCATGCGAATTTTTAGAAAAACAGTGGTTGCCCAGGCCTTGATGGCTTTAATTTTTCTGGCGATTTCTTGCCAAAACAGCGAAAATATAGACAGTCGGGTGCGCTTATCCGGTAAACTGGTAAACTGGGGCAATGCTTCCAAAATTTTAAATGACCGATCCCTTGCCTCCGATTTTGGCTTGGGCAACGATCAACTTATACATACTAATGAAGAGGGGCAGTTTAGTCTTTCTTTTGAGCTTAATGAGCCGGGCTATTTTTCCTTAGGTAGAAACAAACTTTACCTTAGCCCTGGTGATGAACTTTATCTGGAAGTAGATTATCGAGATCCGGAAGCAGCGGTGTTCAATGGAGCCAGTGCTACTCTGCAGGCCTATTTAAGCGGTGTGCCGTTTCCTAAGAGTGGTTCTTATTTAGAAGGTGGACGAAACCTCCAAAGTGCCAATGTGTCTGAAACTTGGGCATTGGCCAAAGCCAAAACCGAAGAAAGAAGAAAAGCACTGCAAGAACTTGAAGCTACGGAAGAATTTATGGAGCTGGAGAGTATGCGGTTAACGCTGGATCAGCTCAATACCATTCTTTCAATGCCCATATATGGTTCGTTCAAAGATTTTTGGGAGTATTCTGAAAAGAAAAAAGCAGAACTACTGGTTCCCCTCAAAGACGAAATAAACTCATTGGCTGCTGGCCTTATGCAAGACAAGTACATGAAGCACCCCAACTTTAGGGACATGCTGCTGGAGCTCGTTGATCCGGCTTTGCAGCAGGTAGGCATTTTTGCAGAATTGACCTTTACCCCCTACATGATTGAGTATGACAAAATGGGCGCATGGTCTACCCAATTGGAACTGGCAGGTTTAACCGAGGAAATGGAGCAGGAGACCAATCAGTTGTTAGCTTCCAATATAGCCGAAGACTACAAAGCTATGATTCAAACCAAGTTGCAGTCTTATGAGGCCTTGAACCCTGGTAAGCCGGCCTTCGATGTGGTATTGACAAATGCTCTGGGAGAGCAGGTAAACCTGAGTTCGTTTAAAGGTGAACTGATTTACGTAGACCTGTGGGCTACCTGGTGTGGGCCTTGTATTGCAGAGTTTCCGGCCTTTGAAGAACTCAAAAACGACTACGCCAACGATCCGATAGCTTTCGTTCCGGTTTCTATAGATACCGATTTGGAGGCATGGCAGCAGTATCTGGAGAAACACCAATTAGAAAAAGACAAGGAGTACGCTATCAACCGGTTAGATCTTGCGGACTACAAGGTTATTACCATTCCACGATACCTGTTGTTAGATTCTTCTTTTCAGATTATATCCGTTTTTGCTCCAAAGCCGTCCGATCCGCAAACCAGACTGCTGTTGGATAGTTATTTAAAAGCAAAACCATAAACGCATCCAAATATGTGAGCCTGGCAATCGATTGACTTGCCATTTCTTTTATATTTGAAGATAGCCAAAATCTAGAATTTACATGAGTGAACGCATTTGGGTAAAAAGGTACCCTGAAGGAATTCCTGCAAATATTTCTGACAAAAGGCCGGATAACCTAATTCAGCTTTTAGAAACCTCTTTCAAGAACTTTGGGAGCAAAGAAGCCTTTGAAAATATGGGCAAATCGCTGACCTACCATGAGGTAGACCAGCAATCCGACTTCTTTGCAGCTTATTTACAGAATAAGCTGGGGATGAAGAAGGGAGATCGAATAGCCATTCAAATGCCCAACTGCCTGCAATATCCCATAGTGCTCATTGGTGCTCTCAAGGCCGGCTGTGTTGTGGTAAACACGAACCCTCTGTACACCCATCGGGAAATGGAGCATCAGTTTAGCGATGCTCAGGTTAAGGCTGTAGTAATAGTGGCCAACTTTGCCCATAGCCTGGAAGAGGCTTTGAAAAAAATAAAGGTAGAGCACATCATTATTACCGAGCTGGGCGATATGCTGGGCGGCTTTAAAGGTACTCTTGTGAACTTGGTGGTGAAACATGTGAAGAAAATGGTGCCTGCCTACTCAATTCCCCAAGCATTGGCCTTTAAAAAAGTGCTAAAAGAAGGTGCTCGCATGAAATACACCAAAGTAGATATTTCAGGAGCCGATACGGCCTTTTTGCAATATACAGGCGGTACCACAGGTGTTTCTAAGGGAGCTACTTTGAGCCATGATAATGTGGTGGCTCATACTCTCATTATTAATGAGTGGTTCAGGCCATTGCTCAGAAAGGGGCAAACGGAGGTTATGATCACCGCAATTCCGCTCTATCACATTTTTGCCCTCAATGTCAACGGTACGTTTATGATGTACATTGGAGCCAAAAATGTGCTGATTACCAACCCGCGCGATATGCCCGGTTTTATAAAAGAGCTTAAAAAGCATTCATTTACCCTTTTTACAGGAGTAAATACGCTGTTTAATGGTTTGTTAAACCAACCGAATGTAAAGGAGGTAGACTGGAGCCATTTGAAAGGAGCCATTGGCGGAGGCATGGCCGTGCAGGATTTTGTGGCCCGCAAGTGGAAAGAAACCACCGGCTCGGATCTGGTAGAAGGTTATGGACTGAGCGAAACCTCACCAGTTGCCAGTTGTAATCCACTAGATGGTACACACAAGATGGGAACCATCGGATTGCCATTGCCCTCTACCCAACTGGCTATATTTACAGATGAAGGCCAACAACTGGCGCAGGGAGAAATAGGGGAGATTTGCATTAAGGGACCACAAGTAATGAGTGGCTATTGGAACCAGAGCAATGAAGGTGTTTTCTTTGATGGCGGATGGTTTCGCACGGGTGATATAGGGCTGATGGATGAAGAGGGCTTCTTCAAGATTGTAGACCGCAAGAAAGATATGATCAATGTTTCCGGCTTCAACGTTTACCCCAATGAAGTGGAGAATGTGATTGTAGACCACCCTAAAGTACTGGAAGTGGCCGTTATTGGGGTGCCCGATGCGCGTTCTACTGAATGTGTAAAGGCCTTTGTGGTGAAATCCGATGCCAGCCTTACGGAAGAAGAGCTAAGAACTTATTGTGAAGAAGAACTTACCGGCTATAAAAAACCGAAATACATTGAGTTTGTAGATGAATTGCCCAAGAGCAATGTGGGTAAAATTCTACGCAGAAAGCTCAAAGAAATGGAAGAGGAGAGGTCAAAGGCAGGATGATTGGGGAATTGGTGAACTAAGGAAATCAATGGCTGAGTAAAAGCTTAGGCAGGTGCTCTATAGGAAGTGAAGGATCAAAATTAATTGGCCTTTGCAATGCCTGCAAAGGCCAAGTTGATTAATTCATAGAATGCAAGCCCATTTTGTTTCCCTCCGTATCGAGGAATAGAGCGAAATACCCGTTTTCTTCGTCAATTAGGGTTTTAGCCAGTAATATTTGTCCACCACTTTTCTCAATCTTTTTTAATACCGGCTCTAAGTCCTCACCACCATTCAAATAAACAAGCACACCCGTAGCAGATGGCTCATAGCCTTCGCCTTTGGTGATTACAACCGATGCAGACTGCCCGTCAGCCGGGAAAATTCCCATCTCTGTTCCCTGCATCTCTATGCTTTCAATTTGTATGTCTAGTATGGATTGATAAAACTTTACGGCTCTCGATATATCGGTGGCAGGAATTTCAACAATAGAGACAAATTTTTGCATGGCTGGTTTGTTTTGTGGATGGATTATTTGATTAGAGTTTAAACGATTTTCGGCATAGTAAATAATTATGCTCCCCAAAACCAATAGTATGGCAGAGCTAAGGGTACGGTATTTCATTGGTCAACACTATTTAATGTGGGTGCTAGTTAGGTCAGTTTTAAAATACAGAATTGTAAAAATGCGACAGGCCTAGCTTTCGGAGTAAATCAATGAGGAAAGCATCATTTGTTCATCATTCAGGTACTCCTTTGGATTTATGCCTGTAAACTCTTTGAAATCTTTGATAAAGTGCGCCTGATCGTAATACTCACTTTCATAGGCTATTTGGGTCAGTGTTTCGTTTTTTTTATTCAAAAGAGACTGCAGTGCAGCTTGCAGCCGTATAATCTTCCCCAGTTGCTTTGGGCTAATTCCCACCAATCTGGAAAAATTCCTTTCAAGGTTTCTCCTCTTGTGCGGTTCCTCTTCCAGTATGGTGCCAATAGATGCTTTACCCTTTGTTTTGTAGAGGGCATCTATGGTTGACTTAACAATCTGATCGACCACGGCAGATTCGTTAAGCCTGTTTTTGAGAAAGCGCTCGACTATTTCTATTCTCTCATTAGTTGAAGTAGCCTCTATTATGTCCTGCTCAAGAGAACCAATAGAGACTTCATCGAAAAGAGCATGAAGAGGGGTGTCTTTGTCGGCCAATTCCTGAATAGGGGTTCGGATAAAATTAGCAAAGCCGTATGGATAGAAGCGAATGGCAAATGAGTTGACATAGCCTGTTGGCTGCACATAATATGGCGTGGTTATCTGGCCAATGACCATAGCCCTGGGCTGAAGAACATAGGCCATTTCGGAAGTAAACCTTTTAATGTCATCGCCAAGAATGAAACACATTTCAATGCACCCATCGGGGATAATACGCTGTTTGGGTGCCTGTGAACCATTGGGGACTTCCAACGTCCAATAACACTTGACTACCGCTTCTAAATCTGGATGGGGGTTAAAAGTCTCGTAGTTCATGAGTTCAATTTGGCGAAAAGTTCTTGGTAAATCTAACCTGGCATGAGCAACGAACGGTGACTAATAGTAGAGTTCCTGTTTGATTGTGAGATCTGGTTGTTTCTGAAATAAATGAAAAAAGCAATAGAATCATTGACAGCCTTGCCTCCCTGTGTGGCCGGATTCCATTTACCCGAACTTAGCACTAGTCTCTTGGCTTCTGCATCTAATAAGGGGTGTAAACCCCGAACTACTTTAACATGGCTTACCTCTCCGGAAGAATCAATCGACACATTCAACAATACTTTTCCTTCTATTCTTAACTGAGTTTTGGGAATCTGATGTTTTCCTTCAGAAAGTTGTTCCATGCTGTAATTCCTCCAGGGTATGAAGCCGGAACCTGTATGTTGTGGTAAGCCGGTATAAGACTTCCATAGTTAACAGTGACTGCACTTTTTTGACAGTTATAGAGGAATAAAAAAGCAAGCCCTATAATGAGGCTTGCTTTGACAGTGAAAGTTTTTTGACCGTTTGGACTCAATGGGAAGTGACTTCGGAATAATCGATAGGACTAACCTAGTTCTCAACAATTTCTTCTTCCTCTTCAACACTGATTGATGATGGACCTTTGTCTCCTTCCGAGAGCTTGAATGCAATGCGTAATTGCATACTAGCGCTTACGGGCTCGCCTTGTTGCTTGCCAGGTACCCATTTTTCTGATTCCATCAGCACACGCAATGCTTCTTCGTCACAGCCCGCTCCAATTCCTCTCATTACCTTAAAATCGCGCAATTCACCGGTTTTATCTACCACAAAGCTTAGGTAGACATTCCCTTCCACTCCTTTTTCTTTGGCCTTTTCGGGGTATGTAAGGTTGGTTAAAAGGTGGTTGTGCCAGGCATCAATACCTCCGGGGTAAATGGGCTGTTCATCAACAACTGTAAAAACCTGGTCGATGCTTACCGGCTTTTCTACTTCTAAATAGGCTACAGAGATATCTTCCTGAGGCTCTATAAATAATTCGCTGTCTGAACAGGAGAAGACAAACGCAGCTAAGGCTAGTAGTAATAACTTTTTCATAGGGTTGATTGATTAACTAATAAAATAATTTCAGAACTAATGTATTAGTTTATTTTGAAATAAAAAAGAAGCCTCGCTGAAAGATAGTTGAGTGTTACGGCAAAAGGTGTTCCGGATTAAAGGGCGTAAAGGGATTTTCGGTATGCTTCCAAAACCATCCTTTGCCGCTGACAGATAGATTCTGAAAAATAGGTCATCGAGTGAAATGGCCTGATCGATTTTTACTTTGCGTTATCTATGAACATTTCCATCAATTCAAACTGAAGCCCACCGTAGTTGAGCGGATCCATATTGCCGGTAATAGCCAGCACTGTTTCGCTTGGCTGGTGAATGAGAAAGTAGGTGATGCCGCCTACCGAACCCCCACTGTGTCCGTAAAAGGTTTTTCCGCTCGGGCGTTCAAAAATTCGCCACCCAATTCCGTAGCCGGTTTCTTTACCCGCTATGGTCTTTTGTGAAGTCATCCATTCTTTGAGAGTACCAGCTTTGAGAAAGCCTGCTTTCATGTGAGCCTGCCCAAATTTGCATAGATCTTCTGTGGTGCCGATGAATCCGCCACCGGCCCATTTGTAGCTATTGTCTACTGTTGGGGCTTCTACCACTTTTCCGTCTTGAAACTGATAGAAGCTCACCCGGTTGGATATGTCCTGATTGGCATAGTCTGGCTGGGTATGGTTCATGCCTAAAGGCGCAAATACCTCAGACTCCATGTAGGAAAGAAAACTTACATCAGACAGAAAGCCGGCTTCGGGAGCCGCTGCATTTTCCATGGCCACCGAGATAAGGTTCCAACCGTAGGAAGAATAGACATATTCCGTACCCGGAGTATTAATTAGTGGATCGTTGATAAATATGCCCAGACCATCTACCACTTCTTCATAATGTACATTGCTTAAAAATTCCAGCCCTTTGTAGTGCCTGATGCCCGCTAAATGTCCGGCCAGTTGTCTTAAACTTATGGTGGCTCCTTTATCGGGCCAAATGGGTACGTAGCGCTCAATAGGGGCATCTAAATCTACCTTGCCCTCTTCATAGAGTTTGGCCAAACCAGCAGCAGTCAATGTTTTGGAAACGCTGCCTATTCTGAACATACTTTTGGACGGGTCTACCGGGGTCTTCTTCTCGAGATCGGTATATCCGTAACCCTTTGAAAAGACCAGTTCGCCTTTTTGACTGATGGAAACACTTAGTCCGGGAACCTGAGTTTTTTCAACGAAGGCTTGTAGTTTTGTGTGTGCTTGTTCTGAGACGGACTGTGAGCATAAGAAGGTAGTGGTGAATAATCCGAAAAGGAAAAGGACAAATCTTGCTTTCATGCGGTCTGAATGAGTTGAATAACTCTCTTAAGATAACTGATAATTTGAATGGAGTGAAATGAGGAATAGAAAATGAATAAAGCTGATCAACTGATTTACAACTCTTTGAAGAGAAGGGGTGTCCTTATGTTTATGAGCTTTGAATCGAAAATGGGTTTGTTGAGGGGGCTTATTTTGCTGATGTCTTTAGGACTGATGACCTTTTCATGCGAGGTGGAAAATCCAGATTTAGTCGGTTGCTGGACCCATGCTTACGAAGAGGGGCAGACTATATACAAAGGTTGCGATTCTCAAACCTTTGGTTTGAGCCGCTTCAGACAAGTCTATGATTTCCGGGCCGATGGAACAGTAAACTACCTGGTGCTGCACCCTGCGGATGCTCATTATATGGATGAGGCCAAATGGGAATATGTTTCTAACCGTAATCAAGTGCTTATTAAGGATATTGAAACCAATAAAATTATCAAGACACTTAGAGTCTCCATACTTGATCAGGCAAAGCTTTCCATTGCTGAGGTTCGATAATTACTTTTTCCTCAATACCCTTCCAGCTCTATTTTCAGTCATTTCACCTTGGTCTACGGTAATTGTGCCATTGACGATTACATAAGGAATGCCCACAGGGTAGTGATGCGGGTCCTCGAATGTACCGCCTTCATCAACAGTTTCTGGATCGAAAATGGTGATGTCTGCCAGCATACCTACTTTGATATAGCCTCGGTCGCTTAATCCCAATCGGTCCGCAGGCAGTGAAGTCATTTTGGCCAGTGCCAGTTCCAGAGAAATTACTTTTTCATCTCTGACATAATGCCCCAGTACCCTGGGAAAAGTGCCGTAACTTCTTGGGTGAGGGTGTCCCTGTCCGGGTTTTGCCAGGCCCCCATCGCTAGCAACCATGGCCAGCGGGTGCCGCATAATTCTCTTCACATCTTCTTCGCCAATGGCATGGAATATACATGAAGCCCCACCGTTCAACTGTCCTTCTATAACCAGTTCGGCTCCGTTGCTAAAGGTGGGTTCAAGGCCTTTTTCAATGGCCCAGTCTTTCAAGGTTTTACCATTTAAATCGGGTTTCCAGCTTACATTGGCAAACTGAACTACCGCTAGGTCAGCACCACCACGATCGTACTCTATGTTAAACATAATCTCTTCTTTGATCTTTTTGCGGGTAGCCGGATCATCGATTCGCTTTTTAAATTCCTCTTGTCCACCGGCCATGGCCCAAGTAGGAATCAGTACCGAAAGCCCCGTAGAACTGGCTGTGTAAGGGTACTGGTCCATCATTACATCAATGCCAAGGTTTCTGGCAGAGTCTACCATAGCCAGTGTTTTAGTGCTGGCTCCCCACATGGGTTTGCCTATGGCTTTGTGGTGAGTAAGCACAATGGGAATTCCCGCTTCTTTACCAATTTGTATGGCTTCCTGAACGCCCTCAATCAGTCCCAGGCCTTCCTCTCGCAGGTGAGAGGTATATATGCCTCCTTGCTGGGCAGCTACTTTGGAAAGTGCTATTACCTCTTCTATGTTGGAGAAGGAACCCGGCACATACTTAAGTCCGGTCGATAGTCCGTATGCCCCACTTTGCATGGCCTCGGCTACGGCACTCTTCATGTCTTCCAGTTCCTCTTCGGTAGGGGCGCGGTTTTCCGTACCCATAATGTTCCTTCGTATGGTATTATGTCCCACAAGCCAGGCCGTATTAAGGCCAAGTTTGTAAGTGCTCAACGAATCAAGAAAGGGCTGCATAGGAGAGGGACCCCGGCCGTCAGGCCCGGCCAGCACTGTGGTAACGCCTTGCCGAACAAAATTTTCTGCATCGGGCATGCGCATTATAGCTTCTATGTGGGAGTGTACATCAATAAATCCCGGGCTTACTACATGGCCTGTAGCATCTATGGTTTGGCGGGCTGCAGCGTCTTTAAGATCTCCAATTTTCGCAATCTTATCGCCCTTAATCCCCAGGTCTGCTTCGTAAAAGCTTTGGTTCTCGGCATCGTATATAGAACCGTTAAGAATAAGAATATCGAACTTTTCGGTGTTGGGAGAGCAGGCAAAAAATAAGGTGCCAATTAGTAAAAATAGCTTCTTCATAATTCTTTGGTTGAATGGAAGATAGCTAAAAAGAAAGTTCTTCGAAACCTGAATTTTACGACAAGTCTCTGATTTGGAGTATGTAGGCTCCTTTCTATACCCTGGCATTGCCGGGGCTTAGAGCCCTGTGCTTAGTTTTCCGTCTTGATGGCTCCAAGGTGTGGGCATTCGATAAGACTGTTCATCCCGCTAAATGGAACCGGTTCTTTTTGGTATTTATAAGCCTGTGTAAGTGTTGTAGTATAGTTGTTATCTCCCATGCCCACATCTACATCGTCCATTGTCATTTGGCAAGGGTGTTCATAGCCGGCTGCATGGGTAATTTCTAAAATTTCTTTTCGAAGGGTTTTAAGGTATTGAGCAGATCTGGCCGATTTATCCTTAACATCTATACCACTTTGCAGCCACTTGTTTTGAGTAGCTACTCCTGCAGGACAGGTATTGGTGTGGCAGGATTGCGCCTGAATACAGCCTACCGACATCATGGCCTCTCTGGCCACATTTATAAGGTCGGCCCCCATAGCAAAGGCCATGAGTGCATTGGAGGGAAACCCTAATTTACCGGAAGCAATAAATACCACCCGGTTGGTGAGTCCTTTCTTCTGAAAAATTTTGTAAACGGCCGCAAAGGCAAATACAAAAGGCAGTGCTACATGGTTGGCAAAAGATGGGGGAGCTGCTCCCGTGCCTCCTTCGCCACCATCTATGGCAATAAAATCAGGGCCTATGTTTTTCTCTAGCATCAGGTCGGTAAGCTCTTCCCAAAGTTCTAGCTTACCAACAGCGGCTTTGAAACCCACCGGAAGGCCGGTTTCTGCGGCTAACAATTCTATAAAATCCAAGAGTTGCGCGGGCGTGCTAAAGGCCGAGTGATTGGAGGGAGAAACCACATCTTGTCCCATGGGAATGTGCCGAATTTCCGCTATTTCGCGAGTTATTTTAGAAGCCGGAAGAACACCTCCCTTTCCCGGTTTTGCTCCCTGCGATAGTTTTATTTCAATGGCTCTGATTTGAGGATGTGCCGTGGTCAGTTCAATGAGTTTGTTTAGATCGAAGTTTCCATTTTCATCGCGAACCCCAAAGTATCCGGTACCAATTTGCAAAACAGTATCGGCTCCCTTCTGATGATAGGGAGAGTAGCCTCCTTCGCCTGTGTTATGAAAAGCTCCGGCAGCGTAGGCGCCTCTGTTGAGCGACTCTATGGCCCTGGCCGACAGTGAACCAAAACTCATGGCAGAAATATTGACAATGGAACGGGGTCTGAAAGGTCTTTTGCGCTGATTGTACCCACCCATAAGTTTGGCACAAGGCACAAGATCTTTGTGCATTACGTTGGGGTGGTCTGGCTTAGGAGTGTAAGGAAACAAGGCCGGGTTAATAAATACATAGCCCGCTGCGCTCTGGTCTTGATCGGTTCCAAAACCTTGATAGTTGTTTTGTTTCTTTGAACTGGCGTAAATCCATGAGCGCTGACTTCGGTTAAAAGGAAGCTCTTCGCGGTTATTGGCTACAATATACTGCCGTAGTTCTGGACCAATTCTTTCCAGCAAATACCTCAGGTGCCCTACAATGGGGAAATTGTGACTAATGGTATGCTTCTTCTGAAGAATGTCTCGCGCAAACACGATCAACAAAAGCAGCAATATATATACCCACCTAGGGGTAGAAGCCAGTAGTTCCTTCAACTGATCCATAACCTGTGTTTCTTGGTAAGATCAGATTAAATTTTCAAGGCTACAACTCTCTGCGTCAATTGATTTTTAGGAACAAGCCGGCCTAATTACTGAATAGGATCGACCGACTTTGTGCCGGGTTGAGAGGTAATGTCTTTGAGGCTCATTACTTGAATGGCAGCTATGGAAATTATACAGTAGGCTGTAAAATAGTAAAAGCCGTCTAAAATGCTGGAAGAAATATTTTCTTCAGAAGAAGTGGCCAGGTACATCAGGAACACGCCCACCACAAACACATCTGCCATAGACCATTTGCCAATTAAAGCCACAAATTGATAGACCCTCAGGCGCAACTTCCATTGCCTGAAAGCCAATACCATAAACAACAGAACAGCCTTGAGAATTGGTACAATTACCGAGAAAAAAAGGATGAGTGAAGCAACCAAATGATTGTCGTATTCATAGAGTAACTTAATGCCGCTAATTACACTTTGCGTGCGGTCGTACAGTTCGAATTTACCCAATAATGGTATGTTGGCCCCAATGTTAATATTAATAATAGGCAAGGTGAGCCCGGGATAAAGGCATATTAGCGATACCACAATCAATACCAGGGCAATTATGTTTCTGATGTTCATAGGTTATATTCTTGTGCAAGACGATTCAAAGTAAACAAAGGTAACACGGACTTGGAAAGGCTTTAAAAAACAACCTCAAGGGTATTTCACATGAAAGAACCCCTGAGGTTGATGGATATTGTATACTGTTAATTAATTATCGCTAAAGCTACACCAGCTTTCGGCTTCCATACCAATGGGCGAGCCATCGGGTGGAGAAAGAGCATTTTGAACTTCAAGCTCTTGCGGATTCATAATAAACAGCTCTATCAAATGATTGAGATATCGGTAGTGAGCATTGGAGCTTGCTTCGCTGCCGTTGGCATTGTTGCCTGCAAATTGCTTGATTTTGAGCAAACCATTGAGAGCTTCGGCCCGGGCTTGGGTAGAGGCACTGTTACTTTTGTATAGATCCATCAAAGCAGCCACCATTTGGTTTTGCGTTGCATGGTTAAGCTGCAGATAGTATGGGTTGGCGTAAGTAACGTTAAAAAGAGAAGAAAAGATGGTGTTGATAACATCGGTTAAGCCAATTTGCTCAGGATTCATAGCCTTCTGCTGAGCCAGTCGGGTAGCGCGCTGAGCATTGAAGATGTAACTCATCACAGCTCCGGCAACAGTTTCTCCGGGAGCAACCGGGTCAAAGTCTATTCCCGTACGTCCGTTAAAGGTTTCGCGCGAACGGCCAAAACCGGGAGGTCGGGGAGGAATGATTTTCAGAATATGTTCCGGGAAGGCCAACTGGGTCGGGCTCACTACCCGCAAAAGTGCATTGAGGGCAGCCTCTTGCTCTTCTTTCGATACGGTTGAAGGCAGGGGCTGGGAGTCTCCACGGAGTTTGTAGTTATAATACGTGCCTCCCAAAACTTTCACAGCACCCTCCAGTTGGTATCGGTGGAGCATGTACATGGGCACAAGCACCTCTTCTAAAGTGGCCAATGGGGCTCCAACAGGAATGTTTTTTTCAGAGAAGTTTTTAAGTACATGGTTTCTAACCTCTAACAAACGGTTGAGTTCTTCTACAGCGCTTTTGCCATTATCCCACAGGTGAGAACTTGGATGGCTGCTACCAATGGGGCGTGAATCAGAATCAGTAATAAACTGAAGGCCTTTTTTGAATTGATCTTCAATTAGCTGATCCAGCGCCTTGCCTTCATCTACATTGTCTGGAAAGTCCTGATAGCCCCAGGTTACCGCTGCTTTGTCCCATTCGCCAATACCTGCATCGTAGGCATTTTTAAGCGAAATCTGCCCGTTCTGCAATTCAATGAGTGGGTGTGGATAGTCCATAACCGAAGCACGGCCATTGGTGCTGGAAATATAGTTGTGCATTAAGCCAATGGTATGGCCTACTTCATGGGCTGAAAGTTGGCGAAGTCTTGCCAGGGCCATTTCCAGTAGTCGTGGGTCAGGAGTAGTGCCGTTTTCGTAGGGGGTTAAAAGTCCCTGTGCAATCAGAAAATCCTGCCTCACCCGTAGCGAACCAAGACTTACATGGCCCTTAATAATTTCGCCTGTTCGGGGATCAGTTACCGAGGAACCATACGACCAACCTCTGGTAGAGCGGTGCACCCATTGAATTACATTGTAGCGTACATCCAGCGGATCGGCTCCTTCAGGCATTTCTTCAACGATAAAGGCATTTTTATAGCCGGCAGCTTCAAAAGCCTGGTTCCACCATCGGGCACCTTCAATTAAAGCCGACTTGATAGGCTCTGGTGCGCCACGGTCTACATAATAGCGAATAGGTTCTACCGGCTCGCTTACTTTGGCCTTTGGATTTTTCTTAGCCAATCGATGCCTTCGGGTAAACTGCTTGACAATGTTTTCCTGAATGGGGGTGGCGTAATCCATGTATCGGATGGTGCCATAGCCCGAACGGGGGTCTGCCTTACGCGGCTCATAGCCATTGTCTGGTAGCTCTATAAAAGAGTGGTGCATGCGCACTGTTACAGCGTCTGAAGACGGAGTTACACTTCTAAGATAGCCTCCTGCGCCACTTCCGGTAAAAGTAATAGTGGCTTCAAACTCAGAGTTTTTTGGAAAATTTTTGAGCATGGGTGGGTATATGGCCGACCGGCTTGCATCGGGTCTGAAGTTGCCTTGTCTGGATCGGCTAAGCGTATTGGCTACCCCATGGGCATCGGAGAGCAACAAGGGAGTAAGGTCTACCAAAACACTACCCTCCGATTCGGCCGCCACCGTGAAACCGTGAAGTACTGATTCGGCAAAGGCCTCTTTTACCGCCCTCACTTCATCGGCATTTTCTGAAATGGCCCGGTATGAATAATTAGGCTGTACCATAAGGATTTTTGGGCCAACCCGCCTAAACTCTACTATTTGTGTACCACCAAGTTGCCCTCTGTCCAGGCCAATGTCGTTAGAGCCTACTCCGGCAGCTAAGGAGTTTACGTAGAGAAATTCCGTGCCCAGTTTGTCTATTTCCAGCCAAACCTTTCCGTTCTTTTCGTCCCAGTAATAGGTAAAAAATCCTTCTTTCTTTTCTGTGCCTTGAGTGGCCTCTTCTATACTTTTCTGGGCCTTTACTGCCTGCCAGCCTATCATAAGGACCAGAATGAGAAAAAATCGTTTATTCATGAAGCTTTAGTTTTATCTGAATGATTCCCATCAATATAAGAAGTCTTTGCTAAGACGACTAGACAATTATATTTGTGGGGCTTCATAATTAAACCATCAGAACATGTCAACCATACGAATCAGATTAACAGTACTTTTTAGTGTACTGGTGTCCATTGCCTGGGCACAGAAAAAACCACTTACCCACGATGTTTATGATGACTGGAAAGGTATACAGTCAGTGAGCATCAGCAACGATGGCAATTGGGCCGGGTGGCGAATTGCTCCACAAGTGGGCGATGCACAACTTGAATTGCGCAACCTGAATAATTCAAATAGCATTGTCATCGACAGGGTTTCCAGGTATGCTTTTTCTAACAATAGCGAGTTTGTGGTGGGAGAAATTAAGCCTGCCTACGAGGAGGAAAGAACACTGAAACTAAAGAAAACTCCTTCGAGTAAAATGCCAAAGGACTCTTTGTTTATTGTTTCCTTGAGCAACGGAGAAATCAAAAAATTTGCAAGGGTAAAGAATTATCAGCTTCCGCGCGAATCGAGCGAGTGGGTGGCCTGGCAATATGAAAAGCCTTTGCCTGAGAAAAAGAAAGTAGAAAAGAAGGAAGAGCCGAATAACGAGGAAGAAGGCGCTAAAAACAAGAGGAAGAAAAAGAACAAAAAGAAGCAGCCGGAACCAAAAGAAACTCCAGAACCCGAAGAAGTTGAAGATCCAAGGGCCAAGTCTAAGGGCACAGAGTTGGTGCTTTTTAATATGCGCACCGGAGAAATGAAGAGCTTTGAAGGGGTGATGGAGTACGATTTCTCTGAAAAGGGCAATCTGCTGGTTTATGAGTTCGATGAAATAGATTCGCTGAATCCATCAGGCCTTTATGCTTACAATACACAGACCGGAGAAACGGTTACGCTAAGTACCGGAATGACCGATTATAAAAAAGTGGCCATTCATGAAGACGGCAATATGCTGGCCTTCTTTGCCACGGCAAGCGATAAAAAGGATGAAGAAAAGTTTTGGAGCATTATGGGCTGGAAGGCCGGAGACTCACAGGCTCAAATATGGATAGATTCTACCAACCGAGGTATACCGGAAGGCTGGATGGTTGGAGACAATAGCAGCATCCGATTCTCCGAGTCGGGCCAGCGCATGTACTTTGGTACGGCTCCCAAGCCCATGAAGTATGCATACGAAAGCGATACCACTATACTCAAAGAGGAGCGTCCTGAGGTGGACGTGTGGTCTTACAACGATCCATACATTCAGCCTATGCAAAAATTGCAGGCCGGTAGGGAACGCAACAGAACCTATGAGGCCGTTTTTCATATAAACAACAGGCGTTTGGTTCAATTGGAAGGAACCGACCTTGAATCTGTTTATGTAGATACCGACAACGACAGAAGTTTTTATCTGGCCATGGACGACCAGCGGTTCAGAACGCAGTATACCTGGGATACTCAATTGCCCAGAGACTACTATAAGGTAGATGCGCTCACCGGTCGGGTAGAGTTGTTGCTGGAAAGCACCGTTGGTTATGCATCACTATCGCCCGGAGGAAAGTACTTGTCATGGTTCAATCAGGAGGATGGTAATTATTATACCATGAATGTGACCTCAGGAAAAATAACCAACCTTACAGCCGATATGGAAGTGTCTTTTGCCGATGAACTTCACGACAGCCCTTCATTGGCCGGTAGCTATGGTAGCCCGGGTTGGTCAGAAGGTGATGAGGCGTTCTATCTGTACGATCGCTATGATATTTGGAAATTCGATCCGGAGAACCGCTCAGCTGCACAGAATATGACTCAGGGGCATGGAAGAGCCAATCAATTGGTGTACCGTTATCAGCGAATGGACCGTGAGGAAGAATATGTGAATACTTCCGGCAAAGCTGTTGTAAGTGTCTTTAATGAGTGGACCAAAGCCTCAGGTTATGCCTATGCTTCAATGGCCAGTGCGGGAGTTCCGGAGGTAATTGTAATGAAAGACATGAGCGTGTTTGGTTTAGAAAAAGCTGAAGATGCCGAAAGAGTATTGGTGCGTATGTCTACCTACGAGGAGTATCCTGAGGTGTATATGGCCAATTCGTTGCAAATGGATGGTTTGACCAAGCTAACGGATATGGACGCTCAAGAAGACCCTTACAAGTGGGGTACCGCAGAGTTAGTAGAGTTTGAGTCGGGCTTTGATGGTGAAGTAATGCAGGCCATTCTTTACAAACCCGAAAACTTCGACCCTAATAAGAAGTATCCTATGATTGTATACTTCTACGAAAGAAGGTCTAACTCATTGCATAGCCACCCAAGTCCTGCGCCAAGTGCCAGCACGGTGAATATTCCTTACTTTGTCAGTAATGACTACCTGGTATTGGTGCCAGATATTAAATACGAAATCGGACATCCGGGCAAAAGTGCTATGGACCATGTAGTGCCGGCCACCAAGGCGGTAATGGCCAAAGGTTTTGTAGACGAAAAGCGAATGGCCATTCAGGGACAAAGCTGGGGAGGCTATCAGGTGGCCTACATTGTGACCAAGACCGATATGTATGCGGCTGCAGGAGCCGGGGCTCCCGTGTCCAACATGACCTCTGCCTACGGTGGCGTACGTTGGGGGTCGGGTATGAGCCGAATGTTCCAGTATGAGAAAACGCAGTCTCGAATAGGAGGTACACTTTGGGATAAATTCGATCTCTATGTAGAAAACTCACCTTTGTTTGGTGTGCCCAATATTAATACCCCATTGTTTATTATGCACAACGATGCCGATGGAGCAGTGCCATGGTATCAGGGTATTGAGTTCTACATGGCTTTGAGAAGGCTACAAAAACCCAGCTGGATGGTGGTGTACAATGATGAAGCCCATAACCTGAGAGAGCGTAAGAACAGAAAAGACCTTTCTGTGCGCATGGGACAATTCTTTGATCATTACCTGAAAGATGCTCCAATGCCGGAATGGATGGCCTATGGTCTACCGGCTACACTAAAAGGTCGAACTCTCAGATATGAGCTTGTGGACGAACAGACAGAAGAAAAAATAAACGAAGGAGCCAGCCTTAAACTGGAAAAGGGTAAGGGACAAAACTAGATACTCTCACCTGATAGATACAGGGCATTCCCGAAGGCATGGAAAACCAAGGTCTTCGGGAATGTTTGTTTTTGGTCAATTCTTAGTTTCAAGTGTTTTTGAGAGTGAGTTTGAATGGCGTTGGAAAAGAGGGCTAAGTCTTACTGACCCTAAATGACTATAATTTGATGTTGATTGAGAAGCCCCGGGAGTTGCGTAAGTTCAAATTGAGCACCCTTTAGGGTGTTTTTATTGGGGTCTATGTCTAGCCCCGAAGCTTCCTGAAAATTGGCGTTTTGCAGGTTACATCCCACAAATACAGCCCCTTGTAAATTAGCCTTGTTAAAATTGGTGCCTGTTAGGTTTGCCTCGGCAAAATCACAATCAAGACAACTACATTCAACAAAAGAACTTTCTTTGAGCTGAAGGTTGTAAAAGCTGGAAAAATCGAGTTTACAGCGCTTAAAATGCATGGAGAGTAGAAAAGGATTACATTGGCTAAACCGGAGTCCCATGAGTTTGCAGGAGTCGAAACGAACCGATTTTAAGCCAGTATCAACTAGTTCTATACCCGAAAGGTCGCAGTCGGTAAATTCACACTCCAAGAAGCTAAAACCGGATAGGTTGCTCTTGGAAAAATCGGCTCCCTTAAATGTGCAGTATTCAAACTGCATACCCTGCTTTAGCCAGTTGTTCAGATTTTTACCCGTAATGGTTTCGTCCTCTATAACTTTCATTCCTGTTCTTTAGGGCAAGTTAGTTAAAACTTAAAAGGGCAGTGGTTTTGTGCGGTGCTTTGTGAGAGAGGCGAATTCTTATTGATGAAATCTATAGAAATACAAAATTTACTTTTGTATTAGGTAAATTATTGAATGGATTGTGTGGCAGAATGTATTAGGTGTAATCAAAGATTCGGAAATATGCAATTTGGTCTTGTGCCTGGCGAAAAGCTACTAAAAATGGCTCAATTAATCTTTTTTATCTCATCTCACATCTAGTGAGCGGATCGGTTCTTAACTGATTAGTGCTCAGTGGCTAATGTATTTTCATCAAAAATAGCTGGTTACTTCTTATTGATAACGTCAATAAGAAATTCAAAAAACCAATCTGCCGGATAGGCTTTAATTCATTGTTGAAGGTTACCTTCGCAGCATTATTTAACAGAACATACATTTCACTATAAAACTAAAATTCAATATGAGCTACGTAGGTAGAAAATTTCCAAACATTACCGTGGACGCCATGAACGAAATGGGCGATACTTTTAAGTTGAACGTGCTGGAAGAAGCCAGAAAAAACAACAAAAAAGTAGTGCTTTTCTGGTACCCTAAAGACTTCACTTTTGTATGTCCTACTGAGCTTCACGCTTTTCAGGAAGCTTTACCTGAGTTTGAAAAGAGAAACACTATTGTAATTGGTGCTTCTTGCGATACGGCCGAGGTGCACTTTGCCTGGTTGAATACATCGAAAGACAACGGAGGTATAGAAGGAGTAACCTACAGCCTGATTGCCGATAGCAATAGAAACCTCGCCAGAACACTGGATATTCTTGATATCACTGGTGTGAGCTATGACGAAGAAACAGGAGTAGAGTTGTTAGAGGGCGACAATGTGACTTACAGAGCTACTTACCTGATTGATGAAGAAGGTACTGTATTCCACGAAGGGGTCAACCATATGCCCGTAGGTAGAAATGTGAAAGAATACTTGAGGCTTATTGATGCTTACGCCCATGTGCAACAGCATGGTGAGGTTTGCCCGGCCAACTGGGAAGAAGGAAAACAGGCTATGACAGCCAACAGAGAAGGGGTTACTTCTTATCTAAGCAACAATTAAAAAGAGATTGAACGATGGTCGTTGAATTGAGTGAAGATAACCTTCAGGAAGTTCTCAACGAGAACTCAAAGGTGTTCGTTCAGTTTTCTGCCTCTTGGTGTGGAAACTGCCGAATTATGAAGCCAAAGTTTAAAAAGCTGGCTTCAGAACGAGAAGATGCCCGATTTGTGATCGTTGATGCGGAGAAATTCCCTGAGTCAAGGAAACTGGCCAACGTGAACAATCTGCCAACTTTTGCAGCCTATGAAGGTGGTAAGCTGGTAAATCAGGTGCAAACCAATAAGTTCGAATCGCTAAAAGCACTTGTCGATGAGGTTGCCGCTAATTAAGCATATTACAGAATTCATTGAGCAAAACGATCAGGACTTTGTTTTGGAGGCTATAGAAACACTCGAAAACCTTACCGAGTGTGAAAACCTTAAAGATGAAGAACTGGACGTGATAGGGGAGCTTATTTCGAACCTCTATGGCGCCATAGAGGTAAATGAGTCCATCCGAAAAGGGAAACCTAAGAAAGAAGCCCTCAATGAATTTATGAAACGTGTTACCGGGTCAATCGATCGGTAGCCCTTAAAAAGTAGAGTGGAGCCCCGGCCAATGGTCGGGGTTTTTTATTTCTATTACCTACTATTCTGCCAGCCGGATTGCTCACAAGGCTTTGGCGGGATAAACCATCCAAAACCTAATCAAAAAAAAAGCTACCGGTTCTTTAAAAACCGGTAACACTTTAGTTTAAAACAGCATTGATCGGAGCAGGTGGCTTTCACTCTATAATAGACTAGATAGCCAATACGTTTCGAAGTACTTTTCTACCAACACTGGTGCTCTGTGGAGTATTATATAGATTGCTTGGTTAATACTGCTTTCTAAGACAAGAGCTTACAATTCAAAAAGATGGACTGAGTCAAGGAAGTTGTTGCTACAACACATTGTGCTCTTGCTGTGTTGAATTCGCTACAGCTTGTTTGTGGTAGATTTAGGGTGTGTTTTTAGCCTCTTCCTCAATCTCACGAAGGTTTAATAAATTAATCCAGTGACCATCCGGTTTCCCTTCATAGTATTTAGTGGTGTACATATTTAGTTGGAAGGTATGAACCCCATAATTTTTGGCATTGGCGAGTAATTTGCTCTTCCGGTAAGAATAAATTTCGCTGGCTGAATAATTCTTGAGTTCCGAGTTTTTAATTCTCCTTCCGTCAAGCCAAATTCCATACTCGTTTTCATTAGCAAATATATTAGCAAAATTTTCTGGTATATCCATTTTGGCTGGTCGCGGTGAATAATAAGCAGGTCTGGCCTCATTTTGTCTGAACCGTTCTAGCTCTGATTGGCTTAGATCTCTAAAGATTTTTTCAACTGTGTTTCCGTCTTTATTGAGAAACCTTACCAATATGTTAGGTTTTAAATGGATTGATCTAACACCCCCTGGTACAGTGTCTTTTTTTTGAGTGACTAACTCAATATTCTCAGCAACTCTTCTATATGTGTTGTAATTCAGCCAAAAACCTCTGGCATTACCTATTTTATATTTCTTGTCTACGTATTCCTTTGTAAGGGCAAAGAATTGATATTCAAAGTTGCCTAAGTTGCTCGTGTATGTTGTCATTTTTCTCATACTGAACCTGTAGATGTCTGAAGGTTCGTAGTTCAGCAGCTTTAGATTGTCTACTCTATCTCCATTAAGCCATATGCCATATTTTTCCTTGTCAAGTAGAAGGTTCCAGTCACTATTACTGAGCTGGTCAGTCTTTGCTATTTCTATAAAGAGTTCCCCTTTTGATAAAGGATCTATAAATCGAATTCTCTCTTCCTCTTCAAGGTCGCCAAGCCGTTTCGAAATAGTTTCTCCATCCGATTGAACAAATCTCACTTTGGTATCAGTTGAAAGCTGATTTATTGGGACTGCTTTCTGGTCAACTAAAGTTGAATTTTCGTAAGGTTGATTTTGCGATAGGTCTAAATTTGAGCCTAATTCTTTGGCAGTGACTTTCTGATTTCCGAAAGCAAGTACAGTGGTTGCAATAGCTATCAAACCTAATGACTGCTTTAGCCGCTGAGTGGTTTTGTGTGTTGTTTTGACCATCATGTTTAATCGTTTTTTGGTTTCGCCAAATGTTAGCCTACTAGACAACATCGGCTCATTATGTGAATTAATTTTGGAATAGTTTATTAATGTCTTTTGGTAATCGGCCAATGAGGAAGAGTTTTTGCAAGCCGCTTCATCGGCTAGGAACTCATGATTCAGCTTAATTGATCTTTTGACCATGTAAACCAAAGGATTGAACCATAGAATGGAGCTGAGAAGCTCTATCACAATTATATCATAGCTATGTTTTTGGGATACATGTGCCATTTCATGTTCTAGGATTGCTGGAGGGAGTAGACCTACCAGATATCTGGCTTTATTGGTATAAATAGTACTCAGGAAGGTAAATGAGCTTTTTAAGTTTTCTTTTAGACATACCTGATACCCCTCTAGCTTTATAATTTGTCCTTGCCGTTTGAATTGATGTAGCCTGTAAAGGTTTATGATAAACCTGCCTATGAACATAAGGCAAATCAATGAATAGGTGTAAGTGAGTATTTGATTCCACACTATTTCTGTAGTGATGGATTGCTCTTGTCCATCATTCGGTGCCATAGGATGATACAACAACGTGTCCTCCAATGGAATGTCGGCAGAGTTTTGAGGTATTATAGGAATATAAATATAGCTCGTTTGAACAGTGATTAACGGAATGGTGAGAGACAGAGGAAGAATAAGAAGCAGGTAGAACCTATTGAAACGAAAGGTTTTATCGTTTCTTAAAAAAAAGTAGTAGATACTATAAAGCATCAGGCTACTCAGCATAAATTTCTGGAGGTATTCGATCATTTCTTTCGTGCGTTTATTTGTTGTTCTACTATTTGCTGAAGCTCTTTCAATTGTTCATCGCTAAGGTTCTCTTCTGAGGTAAAGAAAGAGGCGAACTGCGAAACTGAGTTGTTGAAGAAGTTCTTTATAACCCCATTCATTTGTTTGGAAAAATAGACCTCTTTGCTGATTAAAGGAAAGTACTCTCTTACACTTCCATATCTTTCGAAATGAACAGCCTTCTTTTTCTGTAGGCGTTTCAGTAAGGTGGCTACTGTGGTTGAGGCAGGCTTGGGCTCGGGGTATCGGTCTATCAGGTCTTTCATAAAGGCCCTTTCCATTTCCCAGAGGTACTGCATGAGTTGCTCTTCTGACTTAGGTAAGTTCATTCTACTTTTGTAAATGTATTTCTACAAATGTAGAATAATAATTCATAAATCAAAACGAAACATTTAGTTGTTTGTGGCTTTTTTACTCGTAACAAGACGGTTTGGCGTTGAGCTTGAGTAGGATATTGACAAAAAAAAGCTACCCACTCTTAAAGAATTGGTAGCTTCAATGCTTTAGACAACAAAGGCTAAGCCAGTAACTAATTGGCCTCTTGACTAATTTTTGCTCTTTCTTGTTCTACCCAGGTTTTGAGCATTTCCAGGCGTTCTTCCGTTATTTTCGCATCGCTGTGCAGCCAAAGGTAGCCGGGGAGAGGCATATGGCCCTCTTCTACCTCTTCTACCATTTCTTCCAGTTTATGATCTCTTCTTCTGGCAGAATAGGTGGCCCATTCAGAAAAATTTAGCTCTTCACGACCGTGCTCTATATGTTCGGCAATAGACCAGCTAAAGGGAGCAATGCTGGCATACCAGGGGTATCGTGGCTGGTTGCTGTGGCAATCGTAGCAGGCCGACTTTAGAAAATCGGTCATTTGAGCATTCACCTGAAGGGTTTCTATAAGGTCGTTGTCAGTAATCGGTTCATTTATTCTCTCCGGTCGGTTTATAAACTGGATGACCACCAGGCCAACGACCAACACGAGCAGAATATATTTGAGTATTTTCTTCATAGGGTTGAATTTTGGCACAAGTTATTAATTATCGTTTGTTTGGTGAAGATGTTTATGACTATGCCAATAAAAAAGCCCGGTGACCAACCGGGCTTTTTGCTAAAGTCGCGAATTTTAGCGGTTTGATTTGCTCGATGTTCCGACCGCTCCTTTTAATGGAGCGGGGGGCGATGGAACCGCTTCTATTACAGTTGGGAAGAAGTCTACATCTTGCACAGACCATAAGTGACTGCTGCCGGATAGGCTGGTTTGCATTTTAGTGACATCGATTTCGTTTTTCACCTGATCCAGCGACTTCTGCCCTTTGGCATAGGCATCTATTGTGCTCTTGGGTATAACCATACGTATGCTTCTGGGAATATTAGTATTTCGGTAAGCTGAGCCAAGGTCTACATTGATAATGACACTTTCGTTGCTGCCAAGGCTTCTTAGGGTTCTGCCATACTGAATTACATTTTCTTTAAGCATGTTTTCAAAATCGGGATAGGCTTCTTCAACAGCCTTCATGGCTTCTTCAATTTCCTTTTGCTTGTCTTCGGAGTTTTTAGATACAACTCGTGTGCCGCTGCCAATTGTCTGGCTAAGAATCGCCACGTTGCCGGAAACACTAGTGCTTAACTGAATGTTGAACATAAGTCCGAAACCATCAAAGTATGTCCAGTTAGTTCGGCCTCTTCTTCTAAACTTTCCGTCCATGCTGCTTTGAAGCAAGTCATCAAGAATACCTGCCAGAATTTTTGCATCGGTCATTTCTTTTTCAACATCTTCATTAATTTTTACTTCAATGGCATTCATGGCCTGTTCCAGGCTCAGTTTGCCTGAAGTGAAATCACTCAGCGTTTTTTGAGATATGCTGCTTTGCATTCTCTTTTTCTGGGTGGTAGGCCTTGCATAGGAGATACGGTTGGCCGAAGTATTTACCTTCTCTTCCGTGATGATGTCTGTATAGTCCAGATTGAGCATTATTTTTTCCCCTGGCTTTAATTCGGTGAGCAAACTCCCATAGTTGGCCAAAAACTCCTTCGATAGTTTCCGGAGTCGGTCTGCATTCTGTTTGTTCATTTCTTCGGCCGAAAGTTCATCAGCTTTTTCGCCACCATCGTCTTCGGTTTTTCCTTTCAGTACACCAAAAAAGACACGGCCATAGAAAGAGTTGCCCATAGAGAAAATAACTCCGCTACCAGGAATGTACATGCCTTTGGCACTGCGCGAAGAATAGAAGGAGTTTTCACTATCGCTAAATAAGTCGCCCAATACGTTTTGAAGAATCACAATGTCTTTTTCCATTTTGGGTAGTTTGGAAAGGTCTTGTGTTTGGTGGCTGTAGCCGCTAACAGTAGCCTGTGCAACGTCTACAAACTGCTGGGCCATTGCCGGACTGGCAATAAAGAGAGCCAGCAGAGCTACTAAGATGTTTCGTGTTGTCTTTTTCATAATTCAGATATTTATTTTTTAGATGTTTTTATTCTGTTTTCGATTTGCTCAACAGAGAGCTTGTTACTTTCAATGTTCAATACATCAGTCTGTGCTATTGAAAAACTGATTTGATAGGTTCTTTCGGGTTGTTTTGGGCTTGTGGCCGGGTCTTCCTCTTGGTTAATTACAGGGTCGTGAATGTCGAAGTGAAAGATTATAGATTCGTTGGCCTTTACTCCGGGCAGGTAATTACTAAACTGATGCAGGAAGTGGGCCAGACTGCTCTTGAGCCTTTGCTGTTGTAAAGCCACAATCTCGTTGTCGTAGAACGTATCCATTAAGTCCGTATCTAGTTCTCGGCTCCAATTCATACGGCCATCAAGAAATATGCGTGCATTCGGGGCTTCAATAAAGATAGTTGCTCCCTGACCTTCGGTATAGCTACTTTCCGTTTTTTGAATACGGTTGAGCAGTGGAGCACCTTCCCATTTTTTTAGAAAATTCTCCAGTGTTACCCGGCTAATTTCCAGATCCCTTTCTACCGGACTGAACTTTCCGTTTTTCATTTGTGCCTGGCTGGTGTTTATGGTTAGAAACACCAGTGCAAAGGCAGTGAGTAGATAATTTGAGTTTTTGACCATTTTATTTGTTGTTAGATAAGTTGGCAGCTACCGCATTCACACGTTCTGTTAAGTCAATGATAGCTTCTTCCATATCAATTTGCCTATTAACAGTGGCGTCTTCCAGAGCGCTAAAGGCTGCCTGAATGTTTCTTAAATCTTCGATGCGCTGTGTTTCTAAATTGTTTGAGAAGTTCAGTACTATTTGATGAAGAATTTCGCGATAATCTTCACCTACCTTTTCGGAAAATACAGTCAGCTCATTGAGCAGTGCTTCTCTTTCTCTGTTAAATGCTTCTTTCAGAAAGGTGTCATCATTCAGGCTGGCTTGTAATGCGCTGAATTTGCGATTGATGCTATCGTTGCGGTTGCGCAAGCTGGTGTTCATGTAGTCCAAAACCATTAGCCTGTCCTGATAAATGAGGTCGGTTACCTCTTCTTCAGACATACCATACTGGGCAGGCCCAAAGGCCATCCCCCATCCGTCATTCGTTTTCTCTACTCTAAAGTTACTCAACCAGGCAAAGGCACAAACCAGGAGCAAAGTGGCCGCAACAGCCACGTACTTGCGCCAATACAGCCATTCTTCGTTTTTCGATGGCGTAATAAAGGCCATTGGCTGAGGCATTTCTTCATCTTCTAACTCACTGAACAACAAGCTGGTTTCTTGCATTTCTTCCAGCTTTGCTCGCTCCTCCGGATGCTCCTTCAGGTAGGCCTCTATGGCCTGTTTTTCTTCTTCGGGAAGCTCATCGTATAAGTAATCGATAAGCATTTCCCTGGTCGGTTTATAATTCATAGTGTACCGTTTCTTTCGTAATGTTCCACTCCTCCAGTAGCTTTCTAAGGCTACCGAGTGCATAATAAAGCCTAGACTTTACGGTGTTTTCAGAGATATCCATCACCTCTGCTATTTCTCTTATTTTCAGCCCCTCGTACTCTTTCATTATCACCACCATACGTTGCTCCTCGGGTAAAGTAGCCAATGCTTTGGTGAGCACATTTTTGAGTTCCTTGTTGCCGAAGGCTTTTTCCGGGTTATCCGATTTAGAGTCGGAAAAAGTATCGGCAATGGTGCGCTGATCGTCTTTGGTTTGCACTTTTAAAAAGGGGAAAACCCATTTTCTGTTTTGCCTACGAATTTCTTCGTGGCAATAATTAGAGGCAATGCGGTAAATCCATGGCTTAAAACTCGATTCGTCTTTAAGGCTGCCAAGATTTTTGCTCATGGAAATAAACGTTTTCTGAGTTACCTCCATGGCTTGGTCATAATCGCCAAAGTATTTGAAGGCGAAGTTGTATATACGCTTTTGCCACTGTTTAACCAGCTGATTAAGTGCTATTACATCGCCTTGTTGGGCTGCCTTTACTAAGAAGTTGGTTTGTGGCATTAGGTTGAATTCCCGCATTGCTTTGTGCTTCCTGTTCTACGATGAACAGCGAGAGAAAATAGTTTGAAGAAAGTTAAACATATTTCTTCGTGCACCGGTAAAGCGGTAGGGTTGCTACTGAAGGGCCAGTTAATGAAACACAAAAAGAGGTATCTCAAAAGCCTTAAAATTCGTCATCTCAACTTGTCTATCGATAGGCAAGTTTAGGGTGACGCTGACCTAGCTTTTGAGAACACCTCCGCTTTTGGGCATGCTGCCAAAGGTACTCAATAGTCAATTTTATTGAGGGTACCTTTAAGCCGCGTTGCTACAACCACTTGATCTAACTGATGTTTATTGAAGTCTTTTTTTAAGGAAACAGCGCGAATGTCTTGAGCCTCGGTACTTATTTCTGTAAGATGGAAGAGATTGAGCACCGATTTTTCGTAGCTCTTAAATTGAGCCAGAATACTGTTGGGCATGCCTTGCTGGTCTACATAGCGTATTACAAATGTGAGGTCATTCACACGGCTAAAGCTTTCAGTATGCATTTCCTTGTTATTGAGCAAAAGTTTCCAACCCTCGTCATCTTGGGAAAACTCATAGTACTGAAAACTCTCAATTGGATAGTCTTGTCGAATACCGCTCCATTTACCCTCGATTCCTGTCAATTCAATTTCTGGAGATTTGCCAAAAAGTCCTGGTCTGTTGGTTTGATGATACAGACCTGAGCATCCGTAAAAATTGAGTGCAAAAAGGAGAAGACAGAAAAGTTTGAGGAGCGATGAACACTTCATGGACCAAAATGGTACAATCATCGCGCCTCAGAGAACTTCCATTGATATTCAGATACTTATAAATGTTGTTCGTCACAAATTCATCCCAATATGGGACAGAAGCTCCCGATTTGGGTAAAAAATAACCTTGCTACATAAAAATGCGTCAATTAAATAGTATCTTGCGTGCTTGCAAAATCAAGACTTGAAAAGAGTGTCTAAGTGCTTGATTTTCACCTTTCGCCCCGAAGCTCAAAATGATTAAACCGGACTTTCCACACAACGAAAGAGAGAGGCAAAAAGCCTTAGAAGAGTATGAGATATTAGATACCCTTCCGGAGAGAGATTTTGACGATATCACACAGATTGCTTCGGTTATATGCAACACACCAATTGCTCTCATTAGCTTAATAGATAAAGACCGTCAGTGGTTCAAATCGAGAGTGGGATTAGAAGCACCGCAAACTTCTCGGGACGTAAGTTTTTGTGCCCATGCCATACACGACCCGGAGCATATTTTTGAGATTACCGATGCCCGAAAAGATGAGCGCTTTCATGATAATCCATTAGTTACTGAAGATCCGAGGATAGTTTTTTATGCCGGATCACCTTTGGTTTCGCCCGAAGGGCATTTGTTGGGAACCCTATGTGTAATTGACAGGGTAAGCAAAAAACTCTCTGAAGAACAAAAAAAATCACTTGCAGCACTTTCGCGTCAGGTAGTAAGTCAATTGGAGCTCAGAAAGAAGAATAAGGTTTTAGAGAAAGCCCGTAGACAGTACCAAACCCTTATTGAAAATGTAGATGACTTTGTGTTTGAGGCTAACGCCAAGGGCATGTTTACCTATTGCAACCCTTTAATGTCTGAAGAAATGGGCTTTAGCAGCGAAGAGTTGCTAACCATGCACTACACTGATCTGGTGCATCCGGATGACAGGCACAGAGTGAAAGAGTTTTATCGGGAGCAGATAGCCAATGGGGCAGACGATTGTTACATAGAGTTTAGGGTACTGATAAAAAGCAATCCGGAGGTTGAGCTAATTGTTGGGCAAAAGTCCAAGCTCATCTATGAGGAAGGTGAACTGCTAAAAGTAACGGCCATTTCGAGAAACATAACCCGCGAGGTGCAGCTTCAGCGAAAGTTCGATGAAAATGCTGAACTCTATAAGCTCATCTCAGAATCGGCCCAGGATTTGGTATGTATGCACAACCTCAAGGGAGAATATACTTACGTTTCTCCTTCGGTAGTCGATAACCTCGGCTATACACCCGAAGAAATACTCGGTACTTCTCCTTACGACCTCATGCATCCGGAAGATATTGAACGGGCCCAAAAAGAAGCACATCAACCCCTTTTAGAGGGAGAGAAGGAAAACTACTTTGAGTATAGACTGCGGCATAAAGATGGCCGATACCTTTGGTTCGAGTCTATCTCCACGGCCATAGAAGATGAAGAAGGTAAGGTAGTGTCTTTGAGATCTTCTACCCGCAACATACAGATCCGTAAGGAGCAAGAGGCCATTATTAACAATCAACGGTCGCGGTTAGAGTCGTTTGTTTTGGCTACGCCCGCTCCGGTAGCCATGTTCGATACTGAAATGAAGTATCTGGCCTATAGTAGCCAATGGCTTAAAACTTATGGTTTGGAGGGCAGAGATATTATTGGGGTGAGCCATTATGAAATATTCCCTGAGATTGGAGATGACTGGAAAAAAATTCACAGCGAATGCCTTCAGGGTAAAACCCATAGGAAAGATGAAGACCGGTTTGAGCGGGAAGATGGCTCCATACAGTGGATTAAGTGGGAGGTGAGGCCATGGTACAATAGAAAAGGAGATATAGGTGGAGTGATAATGCTCACCGATGATGTTACCAAAATAAAGGAACAGGAAATTGAATTGAGAGAGGCCAAGGAAAAAGCGGAGATAGCTTCGCAGGCCAAAGCCAATTTCCTTTCTGTAATGTCGCATGAAATTCGCACACCGCTCAATGCGGTCATTGGCATGTCTCATTTGCTCATGCAAGAAGATCCAAGAGAAGATCAATTGCACGGCCTGAAGCTCATTCGCTTTTCCGGTGAAAACCTGCTCAGCCTTGTGAACGATATACTTGATTATAATAAAATAGAAGCAGGAAAAATAGATTTGGAAAATATAGAATTCAGCCTCGAAGAGCTGGTAAATAACATTAAACACACGCATGCCTACAAAGCAGATGAAAAGTCTATCATGCTGAAGCTGCTTTACGATAAGGACATCCCGAGTTCTATCATTGGTGACCCCTCGCGTTTATCTCAGGTTTTGAATAACCTTCTAAGTAATGCCATTAAGTTTACTAGAGAAGGAAGTGTTCGGATTAAGGTAGAAGAGTTGAGCCGAACCAAAGATGAAATAGAGCTGCAATTCGAAATTAGAGATACGGGTATTGGCATATCAGAAGAAAACCTGGCCAAAATCTTCGACAGGTTTGTTCAGGCCGAATCATATATAACCAGAAGTTTTGGCGGAACCGGGCTAGGACTTTCAATTACTAAACGGTTGGTAGAAATAATGGGAGGGGAGATAAAAGTGAAGAGTAAAGTAAACGAAGGTTCTACCTTCTCATTTGTATTAAAAGTGCCATACAAAGAACAAAGCGAAAACCAGGTAGACTTGGGAGGTAACTATGAATCTCAAAAAGATATCAATAGCCTCAATATTCATGTGTTGTTGGTAGAAGACAACCAGGCCAATCAATTTGTGGCCACTAAGTTTTTAGAAAAGTGGGGGGTGAAAGTGAGCCTTGCGCAAAATGGAAATGAAGCCATTGATCTTATCAAGTCGAAAGCCTTCGATTTGGTGTTGATGGATTTGCAAATGCCGCAGAAAGATGGTCTGACGGCCAGCAAAGAAATTAGACAAATGGAAGAGGAGTATTTTCAGAAAGTGCCTATTCTGGCTCTCACTGCTTCTTCCGATGCCGGTACCATGAACAGAATCAGGGAGTTTGGTATGAACGATATTGTGGTAAAACCCTTTATGCCTTCTGAGCTTCACAAAAAAATTATAGCCAGTATAAAAGGTAGTGCCAGTCCGGTAGAGCCTGTTGCCAGCGAAAAAGTCTCCCGTCAGGTAAACGTAAGTTTGGACAGTATAAAGGCATCGCTTAAGTCATATTCTGTAAGTGATGAGCGTTTTACCAATAGCCTTTTGGGTAGCTTCATCCTCAATCTGGAAGAATTTGTGCAGCAGTTTCCCGGCTACATTAAGAACAAAGACGAGTCTTCGGCCAACTTTATACTGCACAAAATGAGAACCACCTTCCGCATGTGTGGCCAAAACGATCTTACCGAGCGAATAGAGCAATGCATTCAGTCTATGGCCCATGAAGAAGAGCGTCCAATGGTTCCATCCATAATAGAGGATTGTGAGCGCTTGGCCCAACTTCTGCGCGAATACAGGGGGCAAGACTGATTTTTTCGGAGTCTGTCTTTTTTCTGGAGTGGGTCAATGCACTTTCTTATAATAGCCCCAAAGGCCGGAATCTGTTGCCCATTTGCTTGCCCATTTCAGTCATTTTTATGAACCAGTTTCTCTTTGACTAATACTGATCTATATCAGCTTTTTTTACCACTATAAGTCATTTTCTGAGTTGACGCACATCAGCCGCTGAGCCATTAGCTCAAGGTACCTTTGAGTTATTCAAAGAGGAGGTCATGATGAGCAGATTTATCTACGTTTTTTGTGTGCTACTGGCTGCTTGGCTAATGCAAAGCACTGCCCTGTGGGCCCAGGAAAAACGCCTTGTTTTACAAGCCCGGTCGCAGTTTAAAGTACTCGGTACTTCTACGTTACACGACTGGCACATGGAAACTTCGGTGGCTGAAGGATTTCTGGAGTGCCTTGCCAATGAAGGGGAATATCCTACGATAAAAGAGGCTAGGGTAACGCTTAAGGCCAAAGACCTGAAGAGTGGAAAGAAGGGGATGGATAAAAACGCCTATAAGGCTCTTTATGCCGAAAAGTACCCAATCATAGAGTTTAGGCTCCAAAATCTTTCTATCGATGAAACAGGCAGAGGCAAAGCACTGGGTACACTGTTTCTGGCTGGCACCAGCCGGGAGGTATCATTCACTGTAGAGCTGCAATACACCGAGGGAATATTAGAAGTTACAGGCCGCACGGCCTTCCGTCTTACGGATTTCAACATAGAACCGCCCACAGCACTCATGGGCACCATAAAAACAGGTGATGATGTCACCATTGAATTCAACACAACTTTCAAAACTCTATAACCATGAAAAATCTGAGGTTTACTTTTCTCATTCTATTTCTGTTCTCCGGTGTAGTGGCGCTGGCCCAAACCGATGAGCGAAAGCTAATGCAATACTATAGAATACCCGGTAAGCAAGGAGTTAACGTCTTTGAAACCTCAAAAAAAGACACCGTGAAATTCCAGGGGTTCCATGTGCGTGTAGGGGGAGACTTTGCCCTTCAGTTTCAGGGGCTTAGTCATGAGAACTCCATAACTGGAGATCCATTGGTAGATCTGGGCTCCAATTTCAATTTGCCCACAGCCAATTTAAACATAGACGCACAGTTGGCCGATGGGCTTCGCATGCATTTGCGTACTTACCTCTCATCGAGACACCACACAGAGGCTTATGTAAAGGGAGGCTATCTGCAATTCGACAGGTTGGATTTTATTCAGGAGGGATTACTCTCCGGTCTAATGGATATAGCTACTATTAGAGTGGGTATGGACCAGATAAACTATGGCGATGCACAGTTTAGACGTTCTGACAACGCTATGGCCATATATAATCCCTTTGTGGGCAATTACATCATGGATGCTTTTACCACCGAGCCTTTTGTGGAGCTTACTCTCATGCCTTCTGACTGGATTTTTGTGGTGGGCCTTACCAATGGACGACTCAACCAAAGCCCACTAAAAGGCGATGACGGATTTGTGTTTTTTAGTAAGGTAGGATGGGACAAGCAAGTGAATGATGACTTACGCCTACGGTTAACCGGCTCTTTGTATAGCAGTTCTGACAAAGGAACCAGAGACTACCTCTATGGCGGAGACCGGGCAGGAGGACGCTACTACGGAACGTTGGCCACCGTAGCCAATGGCGGTTCCGATTTTGATCCCCGATATAACCCACGGTTTGCTTACCAAACAGCCATACAAATCAATCCGTTTATAAAGATTAGTGGCTTTGAATTTTTTGGGTTGATGGAGTTTGTTTCTAATGGCAACGATGCTGTAGGAGGAGATTTTACCCAATTGGGTTTGGAGGGCTTGTACCGCTTTGGTAATGCAGAGCAGTGGTATTTTGGTGGTCGGTACAACACTGTGTCTGGCGAAACCACCAGTGCCGGATCAACCCGTGAAATTAGCCGGGTCAATATTGGCGGAGGGTGGTTCATGACCAACAATGTTTTGGTTAAGTTGGAATATATGAATCAGGAGTATAGTGGAGCCGGTTTTGCCAATAGTCGATTCCAGGACGGACAGTTCAATGGTATAGTGTTGGAGGCGGTTATTGGCTTCTAAAACCAAGCGTTCTCAATGACCATGAGACTATTGGTCTTAGCATTAGTGTGGGTTTCCCCGTTGTCCGTCAGTGCTCAAGATAGCCTGTTGATAACCGGGAAATCCATTACCATTCAGGGGCAAACTTCGCTCGGTAAATTTGCCTGCACATACTCCGAAATACACCAGCCTAAAGCCGCTTTTATAAGAAATGGCGCCAACCCAATTCCTGTACTTTTTTTAGAATTGCCGATTGAAGATTTTGACTGCGGAAATAAAATACTCAATAAAGATTTCCGTGAAACCCTTAGAGCAGCAGAACATCCGAGTATTGGAATCAGTGTAGACAATTTTCGAAAAATAGAAAACTATTATCTGAGCACTGTAAGCTTGACTTTGGGCGGAAAAGTGTCTGAGCTTTTAGAATTGCGTTTTATTAAGATTGATAAGCATGGAAATACTTATTTAAAATCTGAGTTTAAGCTTAGTACAAGCAGTTTTGAACTTAGCCCTCCTAAAAAACTTTTCGGACTCATTAAATTGAGAGAGACTCTTGAGGTGAGCATTTGCCTTTACTACTAAAATTTTAATTATTCTGGTAATGATTAGGTGAAACACCTATAAGATTCTCGCATTCTATCGCTCTCTTTGTAATTCACCTCTTCCGCATTCAGCCATTCAGACTTTTTAGGGTTTATTAATTTTCAGGGTTATGTTAAAAAGCGTGGTTTATACTAGCTCGGCTAATACCGCGATAAATGAGGAAGTATTAAAAAGCATTTTAAAAGAAAGTGTTCGATACAACAATTCAAGACAAATCTCCGGATTGCTCATTTATCATGATGGTACTTTTCTTCAGGTAATTGAGGGCGATAAAAAGGAGGTTGAAGGATTGTTCAAAAGGATATGTAAAGACGTTCGTCATCGCAATGTGACTATTCTTTTTGAAGAAGATATTGAAGAGCGTGAGTTTGGCGCTTGGGCCATGGCCTTCAAAGAGGTACATGACGAAGATCTTTGCCAGTTGGAAGATTATGTAAAACTAGACGATCTCCATTTTGGTGAGGTGATAAAAGAAGGCGGAGCCAAAAGTATATTGAAAGCTTTTTACGAGATGAACATTTCCAGTGGAGCTCAACACATGTTTTAGTTACCTTCCACTCTTCGGTTCAACATATGGTAACGGGCACCTTTTCTGAGCAGGTGAAACCGCTCTTGCCCGTTGGCGTTTTTCACAAATCGGCCTTCCTTCTGATTCCAATGTGTGCCGTCATACACCAATACATAGCTTTGGCCCAGCACTTCAAATGTATTGCCATGAACCCATATAGCCGTATTTTCATCAATAGAAAGCCCCAGTAAATCAGGGTATTGTTTCAGAATTTCAAACATGTCGAACTGTCGGTTTCTCGCCAACGTATGCTGATCGATGGCTACGTTTTCAATAAAGGCAAAGCCTTTTTCATGGTCACCCATCATTATAGTATTGGTTTTGCTATCTCCTCGGGCAAGGTAGGAGCCTTGTATGGTAGCTCCAGCCGATGAACCGGCTATGACGCCTCCGCGGTCGAGCAGTGCATGCAGTTTACCTTCTACCTTAGTGCCAAGGTAAGCATCGGCCAGCCTCCATTGCCGTCCTCCCGGAAAGTATACCCCGGTTGCCTCATCTAACACGGCTGCAAAGTCTTCGGTATCGGCTATTTTAGGGTCGGTGGTGTGGAGTATACTCACCTTGCCTACACCTCTGCGTTGCCATTGGGCGGTAATTCTCTCTTTAGCCGCTTGGTCTACATCATAGCCTCCTGCGGTTGGAATAACCACTATATGAGCTTTTGAGCCACCGGCCAGTGCAATAAACTTATTATATACGGAGGTATCGGCAAGGGCTCCTCCGGCAATAATCAGGTGGCCTTTTTCAGGCCCGGTGGTTTGGCCAACTAAATGCAGGCAAGCACTAAGGGCTAACACATAGAGCAGAGTGCGCCTCATTTCTTCAACAATTTCTTAACGTCCTTTTCAATCAGGTCTACCCATTGGCTATACATTTTTCCGGAAGGGTGGAGGTTATCCGGTGCAACCAGTTCCTTGTCTTTGTCGGCTTTTCTGGAAATAGGAGTAATGTTGAAATACTTTACTCCGTATTTCTTGCATATCTGTTGAGATACTTCGTTGTAGGCATCCAACTCCCGTGCAATTTGCTCAGCTTTGGCAGCCCCAAAAGGTGTTTTGCCATAATCGGGGATAGAAAGAACGAAAACGCGCTTTTTCTTACCTCCGGCCAGCTCAATGGCCATTTGTAGTAGTTCTTCAAACTCAGGAGCAAAGCTTTCTACACTGCGGCCCTGGTATTGATTGTTTACCCCAATTAGCAGCGAAACCATGTCGTATTGAGGTAAAAGCTCAGCGTCTTTTTCAATAGCCGCTTTCAGTTCATCGGTTCTCCAGCCTGTGGTGGCAATTATTTTTGGTGGGGCAAGGGTAAATCCGTTCTCATTAAGGCGTTTTGTCAATTGTACCGGCCAGCGTTGGTTTTCATCTACACTTTCTCCAATAGTGTAAGAGTCGCCAAGGGCCAAATAGTGGAGTTGAGATTCTTGATTCTTCATGGGGGTAAAGGTTGAGCCAGTGACCATAAATAAGGCTATTATACAGAGTGAAATACTTTTCATAGGCGGTTTGATCCTTTGTTGTTAATCGGCCAGTTCTCTAAGGTCTACAGGAACGACTTTTGAAACACCTTGTTCAATCATGGTAATACCATAGATGATATCGGTAGCAGCCATCGTCCGTTTGTTGTGGGTTACAATAATAAACTGCGATTCGGCTGAAAATTTCTTGATGATATTGTTGAACTTATCAATGTTCGCATCGTCCAGAGGGGCATCTACCTCATCGAAAATACAGAAAGGGGCCGGTTTAAGGAGGTAAATAGAGAAGAGAAGCGAGGTGGCTGTTAGTGTTTTTTCTCCTCCCGACAACTGGTTGATAGTAAGAGGGCGTTTGCCTTTTGGCTTAGCCATAATTTCTATTTCAGACTCCAGCGGGTTGGAAGGGTCTACCAGTTTCAGGTCACAATCGTCTTCTTCAGTAAACAGTGAGCGGAAAACGTTGACAAAGTTTTCTTTGATCTTGCCAAAGGCATCCAAGAAGGTGTCACGGGCAACTGTGTCAATTTCATCAATGGTCTGCAACAACGAATCTTTGGCCTCAATCAGATCATTCTTTTGTTCGGTTATGAAGGTGTGACGCTCTTTAATTTCATCGTAGGCTTCCATGGCCATAGGGTTGATTGGGCCAATGCGTTCAATTTTTTCGCGTAGTTTGAGCACTCCCTGTTCAATTTCTTCAACCGCGCGGTCATCAGGTTCGGCCTCTTCTCTCAGCACAGCATCAAGGTCTACTTTAAACTCTACCGACAGTCGTTCCTTTACAGCACTCAGCTCAAGTTTGGTTTCATTGAGCTTGTTTTGCTGTTCCATAATGAGCGTATCGGCCAGCTCTCTTTTATGGCGTAGTTCTCTCAGTGTTTTTTCGGCTACATCAATATCGCCTCGTTGTGCGTAGTAGTCTTTTTCGGCCTCATTTACTCCTTTTTCTATAGCCTCTTTTTCATCATACATGGCAATGAGCTCATCCTCATTGTTTTCTGAAGTATCGATGAGTTTTCTTATCTCCAGTTCGTTTTTCTCCAGCTCTTCCTGGTTTTTGGCAATGCGCTGCTTGCTGCTTTCAAAAGCAGTTTGTTTGTAACTTATTTCCTGCTTTATGGATTCTACCCGGTTTTGCTTTTGATGAAAAACGATGTTCTTATCGTTAAAGGCCTGTGATTTTTCAGACAGTCGTTGAGACTCTGTTTTGGCTCTTGCTTCCAACTCGGCAATACTTGCCTCTATTTCCTCAAAAACAGCTTCTTCATCTTCCACTTGTGGACGCAGGTCTTCTAACTGGGTGGTTAGTCGTTCAATGCCCTTGACTATTTCTTCTTTGCGATTGGCATGGCTGGAGAGCATTTGAGAGAGCTGTTCTTTCCGTGTTTTTACGGAAATATACTCTTCATTGATTAGGTTGAATTCGCGCTGAAGTTCTTCTATTTCTGATTTAAAAGAGTTGGATTTAAGTCTGGCCAGTTCCTGCTGTTTTTGGTCGAGCCGATCTTTGATATCAACGCTTTTTGCTTCGAGCTCTTTAATTGTTTTTTGAAGCTTTTCAAGGTTTTTGGCTCTACCTATTCTTTTTCCTTCAAAGAGGCCTACCGAACCTCCTGAAACGCTGAATCTTCTTTTGGTGTACTTGCCGCTTTCTGTAATAAAAATAGCGTGCTCATCCATAGGAATATCTCCGGGGCCACCTTTTACTATGTATACATTTTCCAGAATGTAGCCTATAAGCCGCCTGTATTTGGGATCATATTCAACGATTTCGGTAGCCGGTATGGCATTATCGTAAAGTCTGGAAGGAGGAGCTTCATATTTATCGAATGCATCGAGCACAAAGAAGTTGGCTTTGCCTTTTGATGCATCGCTAAGAATATTTACTGCTTCGAAAGCCTGACGCTCAGTGTCTACTATGTAGTAGTTCATGTAGCCCTCCAGATAGTTCTCAATGGTTACCCTATACTTATCGTCACAGGCAATGATGTCGGAGAGTAGGGGAGCATTCTTATTCCAGTTTGCTTTCTTTTTGAGAAACTTGATGGCTTCCGGAAAACCTTCCAGATTTTCTACCAACGATTTGGTAAGGTTGTATTCGTTGCGTTTACTATCGAGTTTACGGCCTACCTGAGTCATTTCATCGCGCACCATGTCTATGGTTTCGCTGGTGTCTTGGATGGCCTTCAGGTGTCTTTCTTCTTCGGCTTTACGCTTTTGCAAGAGGGCTCCTTTTTCATCGCGCTGTTCTTCCAGTAGGGTCAGCTTCTCGTCAAAGCGGTCGAGCGTTTCAGATTGTTCCGAACTATCGGTTTCGGTCTTTTCAAACTCCGATTTCAGTGTTTGGAGCTGAATTTCCTTGATCTCAATGTCTTTCTTAAGATTGAACAGGCGCTCTCTCTTGGAGGTGAAACTCTTGCGTTGTTCTTCGAAAGCGAGTTGAGCATTTTGGGCCACTTCTTTCTGTTCGGCATATATCTTTTCCAGCGAACGCACCTCTTGCTCAATGATGCCCAGTTCTTTACTGGCTACTTCCAGTTCGTTTTGGAGGCTTTCGAGACTAAAAGAGGCCCTGTCGTTGCTTTTCTTGTCGGCTTCGAGTTGCTCTCGGAGGTTATCACTTTTGTCTTCCAGAAAAGTGAGCCTCTCGTTTTTAATCTTGCGCTCGCTCTCAAACTGTCTGATTTTATTGACATGTTCGTTGAGGGTACGCTGCCGTGAAGCAAGTAGTTTTTCTTTGGTTATGAGGTCGGTTTTGCCTTTTTCTATCTGAGCTTCCTGGCTGGCGATCATTTGATTGATTTCCAGCTTTCGGTCTTGCTCTTGCTGAATGGTTTTTTCCAGTTGTTTGAAGCGGTTCGATTTTTCTGCTACCGTTTTTCTAGCCAGCGCAACGCTCTCAATTTTGTATTCATCTTTAAGCCGATAGTACTTCTCGGCCTGCTTGGCCTGCTTTTCCAACGACTTAAGGTTTTTCTCTATTTCAAAAAGCAAGTCTTCAACCCTGTCCAGGTCATCGTCAGTATCCTTCAGTTTTTTGAGGGTTTCTTTCTTTCTGGTTTTGAACTTGGAGATACCGGCTGCTTCTTCGAAAAGAGCTCTGCGAGAGTTGTCTTTGTCGTTCAGAATGTCGTCTACCATTTTCAGTTCAATGATTGCATAGCTATTGGATGCTATACCGGTGTCCATGAACAGATTGGTAATGTCTTTGAGGCGGCAGCTTATACCGTTAAGAAGGTACTCACTTTCTCCTGAGCGATAGTATCGCCTGGTAATCGTAACTTCGGTATATTCAGTAGGAAGAAGGTTTTTTGTGTTTTTAAATGTGAGAGATACTTCTGCCAGCTGCGTGGGCTTGCGTTTTTTTGTGCCATTGAAAATGATGTTCTCCATCTTTTCTGAACGGAGCATCCGGGTTTTTTGCTCGCCCAAAACCCACCGAATTGAGTCTACCACGTTGGATTTACCGCAGCCATTGGGGCCAACAATGCCGGTAATGCCTTCATCGAAGTTAATGATGACCTTATCGCCAAAACTTTTAAACCCTTTTATTTCTAGCTTGGTAAGTTGCATGAACTGATATGCCTCAAAAAATTAGAGTAGCTAGCAAAATTAAAATTAACACCGACAATTCAGTGGTAATGCGTAAAAAAATGCAGAGAGTTTCGTTGGCCAGGGTGGCATTGTCTGCTGCATGGCTTTTGTAGTTGTCTCTGGCATATTTGCCCCAATTTGCTAGCTTTGCTATTGTCATGGATTTCGACTTCGGCACCTTACTTTACATTGTTTTGGCGGTAATCTATTTTATTGTTCAGTCGGGCAGTAAAAACAAGAAGAAGCGTTCAAACCAAAGAGGTGAGCAAGAGGCCTATGAGCCCAGGGAATCGAATAAGCGAAGACCTACTTTCGAGGAATTATTGGCCGAGTTTACAGGCCAGCAGCCTCAGAAAGATCCTGAACCAATAGTTGAGCCGGTAAAGCCCGTGGTTGTAGAAAATGCTTCGCAAAGCAGGCGTTCGGTTTATGAAATTGCCCAGGAAAAGTCTGCTCAAAGGAAGAGGGAAGCTGAATTAGAGGTTCAGCGCATACAATCAAAAACCAGCGATCATCTAAAAGGATATGAGTTAGAGGAAGAAGAGGAACAAACGGAGTCTTCTTATGCTACTATGTTTGAAAACCTGGACGATGTAAAGAAGGCCTTTGTAGCTTCAGAAATATTCCGAAGAAAGTACCACTAAGACTTTTTAAACTCAATTGGCAGTTTGATCACTGAAGTAACGGCATTGCCGTTGGCTTTAGCGGGTTTCCATCGGCTGGAGCGCTGGAGCGCATTAATAATAGCTTTTTCAGTATCGAAGCCCAGGCGGTTGTGGAATTTAAGGTTTTGAATAGCACCCAATTGGTTTACCTCAAACGATACTAAAACTTCTCCTTCAGTGTTGGCTACCTTGGCTGCTTCAGGATACTCAATGCTTTCTTCCAGCATCTGCTTCCAGTTTTCAATGCCAATTTCGGGCATAGGAACTTCCTGCATGCTATTGGCTAATGGTTCTATGGTGTAGTTTTTTACATTTACCTGTTCTACAGGCAGTGCCTCAAAAGAGAAAATAAAGAACAACAAGGCCATCACTGGTACGGGGATGAGCAGTTTCATGTAGTTGGTTCGGGCTACTTTCTTCATCATGTCTAACCGCTTGAGGGTTTTATTTTTACCGAAGTAGCTACCGTATTTAAGTCCCATTTTATTGAACACCGTAGAAACCAGCAAGTGCGCGTACTGGCTATGACCGGTTTTGCTTACCACAGCATGGTCTGCCGCATACTCATGAACTTCCTCTAGCAGTTGCTTGTACAGATATACAAGCGGGTTGAACCAAAAAATAATCTTTAATACCTCAATGAATATGATGTCAAAGGAGTGTTTTTGGTCAATATGAGCTCTTTCGTGAGCGATTATTTGCTCTTTTTGCTCCTCGGTATGCTCCTGAGAATTGTCCCAGAAAAGGTAATTGAAGAAAGAGAAGGTGGGCATAGTGCCATCGGTGCTCACCAGAAAATAGTTGTCTTTAAACCGAGTGTTGTGTCGTTTATACCAAATTACCTCTTTGAAAGAGCGTATTTGAATAAAGAGTTTCAGCAAGCCGTATACAACGCCTGTAACATAGAGCATAAGCAGTGCTTCCCACCATAGTAAGAAGGGCCTTTCCGATTGGGCCGTAATTGTATAGGAGTAGGCCTTTTCGGCTTCAATGATTGGTTCGCTACCTACTCCGTTGCCAAACTGATGAATGGAATTGAAGAACCCCGGAGTGGTTGCAGGGTCGTAAGAAAATTCCATGAGAGGGAAAGACACTGACAAGAATAGGGCAGCCAACAGATAGAACCGGTTGTATTGAAAGCTTTTATCGTTTCTGAAAAAGAAATGATATAGCAGATAGAGAATAGCCAGACAAGTGGCTGATTCAATCAGGTAGATCACTCCTTCATTGAGCGATTCCAATAGTTCTACTGTTGGGTGCTTTTTCATTTATTGTTCTTGCTCTTCAGTGTCTAAATCACTTTTTACGTGCTTCATCAAAGACTCAAAGTCTTGAATATCCATTTCATTTTCTTTGGCAAAGAAGGACACCAATTTTTGGAACGATCCTCCAAAGTAGCCTCCTAAAAAGTTCTTTAAGTAGAAGTTACTATAAGACTTCTTGTCTACTATAGGAAAGTACTCATGGGTTTTTCCATAAGCTTTGTAGCCTACAAATCCTTTCTTTTCTAATATTCTTATTATGGTAGATACCGTGTTGTATGCGGGCTTGGGTTCAGGCATTTTGGCCAAAACGTCTTTTACAAAGCCTTGTTCTATTTCCCACAGTATCTGCATCACTTGCTCTTCAGCCTTAGTTAATTCCTTCATATCGCAAACATTATTACATACATAATGATCAATTATACAACTATCCGAGTAGTTTTCAAACTAATAGGTTAGTTTATTTTTTTCAGAGTTGAGTAAAGGCATAAGCTATAAGATTGGCTCCCATTTGCAGGGCTTTTCTTCTTACTTCTTCCGGGTCGTTATGAATCCGTTGGTCTTCCCAGCCATTGCCTAAATCCGACTCGTAGGAATAGAAGCACACCAGTTTGCCCTCATAAATCAAGCCAAAGCCCTGGGCGGGTTTGTTATCGTGCTCGTGAATTTTGGGTAGCCCCTGCGGAAACTCAAACTTTTGCTTATACACCGGGTGGTCGTGTGGTAGTTCCACAAATTCAAGCTCTGGAAATACCTTTTTCATCTCTAGTCTGATGTAGGCATTAAGACCATAATTATCATCAATATGGAGAAAGCCCCCCGAGGTAAGGTATTTTCGGAGGTTTTCGGCTTCTGAAGCACTAAAAACTACATTGCCATGCCCGGTCATATATATAAATGAATAGTCGAAGAGTTCGGGGCTGCCAACTTGCACTACCGCATCGCGCTCATCGATGTTGGTACCCAGTTGTTCATTACAAAATTTGGCCAAATTGGGCAGAGCCGTTTTATTGGCATACCAGTCGCCACCACCTCCATATTGAAGTTTTGCTATTTTGAGTGGCTCTGATTGCCCATGGGCATTAACACTCAATAGAAGGATAAAAAGAAGACCAATTGTCTTTTGCATGAATTTTTGGAGTTGTCTTTACTTGGAACGATTAATTAGAGGTACAGTTTATTATTTTACAGCATCAAAAACCAGTAATAGTTTAGGAAGTGACCCGTAAAGGTTTTGAAAGTTTTGTGGAGCAATTGAAACTGCGGTTGGCCGAACCTCTGCCGGGCAAAAAGGCGCAAGTAGAAATGGCCCCGCGGCCCATAGACGAAAGACGCTTTAATGAAAATCCGGAAAGGCCACCCAGAAAGGGTGGAGTAATGGTGCTTCTGTACCCTGATGAAGGAAGAATTCATGTTCCTTTAATGAAAAGGCCGGTATATAATGGCACCCATAGCGGCCAGGTAAGTTTTCCGGGTGGAGCCTGGGAACCTATGGACATAGACCTAACGCACACGGCACTCCGAGAAACAGAAGAGGAAATTGGTATTCCGCAATCGGCAATTGAAGTACTGGGGCACTTGTCTGAGTTGTTTATTATTGCCAGTAACTTTAAAGTTTTGCCAACCATTGGGGTGGTATACGAAAAACCAAACTTCATTCCTGATCCCATAGAGGTGGCGCGCGTGTTGCCCATGTCGCTGGATGTACTGTACAACGAGGAACAGCGGAAAGTTAAAACCATGAAATTCCCACCATTCACCATTCATTCTCCCTACTACGATGTGCATGGCGAGGTGGTATGGGGTGCCACGGCTATGATGCTTAGTGAACTAGCCGCAATAATGGAGCAGCTTATTCGGAAATAATGGCTGTGGCTTCTATTTCAACCAGGTACTTGTCATCAATAAACCGTGAAACCTGAACCATGGTGGTGCAGGGTTTTATATGGCCGAATGCTTCCTGATGTGCCCTTCCGATGGCTTCCCATTGTGTAATATCGGTAACAAACATGCGCGTACGCACCACGTCTTCCATACGGGCACCGGCTTGTTCTAAAACGCCTCGTATCTTTTGCAGGGCAAATTTGGCTTGTAAGTAAGGATCGTTTCCGCCAACCAATTCGCCTTTGTCATCGGCTACAGTGCCGGTAACTTCAACTACGTTGCCCACCCGCACAGCTCTGGAGTAGCCTACAACGTCTTCCCAGGGGCTTCCACTGCTGTAGTTTGTTCTTTTACTCATGACTTATTTACAATGTGTTTTAAAATCTTTCGGTACAACTCGTTGGGTTCGAATGGTTTTTGTACAAGAGTAAGAAAGGGCGAATTGGAGAACTCTTCTTCAAACTCTGAAGTAAGGTAGCCACTCATGGCAATGAGTGGGGTGGCGCTGTTCTTAATCTCAATCTTTCGGATAAGCTCGGCCGCAGCAAAACCCGAAAGAGGTTTCATTTCTATGTCCATTAGCACCAGGTCGTACTCGTTTTGCTTACACTTCTCTACGGCTATTTGTCCATCGCTGGCCTCCTCAAACTGGGCGTTCCAGTTAACCAACAGCCTTTTAAGTACCAGCCTGTTCATGTCGTTATCATCCACTACCAAAACCTTCTTCTGTTTTAGGTCTTTGTCGCGGGTTTGATCCTGAAGATTGACCATGTCAAAAGCCTGATTGATTTTAAAGGACACACTAAAGGAGAGCTGGGTGCCTTCTTCTTCGGCCGATTCAATACGTATTTCGCTTTGCATGAGGCGAAGCAATTTTTGAGTAATGGAAAGTCCTAAACCTGTACCGCCATACTGTCTTGTGGTTTCATTACCAGCCTGTTCATATTCTTCGAAGATCGTTTTCAGCTTGTCTTTGGGTATCCCAATACCCGTATCATTAACCTCAAAGTTTACGGTGGCCACATCGTCTTTCAGGCCTTCCAGGCTGGCTTTAATGTGTACGTGCCCCTCATGCGTGAATTTGATGGCATTACCAATAAGGTTGTTAAAGATTTGAGTAAGGCGCGTGGGGTCGCCAATCACCCTGTCCGGCATATGCTCACCAATTTCTACGAGTAAGTCTATTCCCTGGCTTCTCGCTTTGTATTTAAAGCTATCGCGAATGTTGCGTAGTAGGTCTATTATGGAGAACTCAATAGACTCCAACACCAGTTTGTTGGCTTCAATCTTATTATAATCGAGCACATCGTTGATGAGTGAATGCAAGCCTTCGGCAGAAAATTTCAGTGCATCGATGTATTCCTGCATTTCTGCATCTTCATTATCCATTTCCATGATGTGGCTCAGGCTGATAATGGCATTGAGCGGGGTTCTAATTTCATGGCTCATTACAGAAAGAAATTCCGACTTAGCCTTAGTGGCTCTTTCTGCCTCTTCGCGAGCAATTTCCAGTGCCTTGTTTTGTTTTTTGATTACCTGAGTTCGGGCAGCTACCAATTCGGTGAGTTCCTGATTGATGTTGAGTTGTAGGCGTTCGTTGTTCTTTAATTGTAAAATAAGCGACCGCTGAGTTATTTCATGGTTTTCGTAATCGCGTTTCAGTTTATGACTTATGCCCAGCGAGAAAGCAATGAGTTCTACAATAAGCCCTGCCTGAACATAAACCGGCACATCGTTAGAGATACCGGTGGCTCGAGAAATAGCCGAAATAAGTACTCCTAATAACATAAGAAAAGTGCCAAGAGTAAAGTACCTGATAATGAGTGTAGACTTTCTGTTAATGGCAATGAGGAACACAATGCCAAAAACGGCCAACACTATCATGGCGTAGATCATTATCTCAACGCTGTTGTGAATGTCTCTGGTTATCCAAAAATAGACGCACACCAAAATAAAGGCCAGGGAAGCAGTCCGGCTCACCCATATGAGGGTGTTGTTCCATTGCGGGTGTGTTTTTCGGAGTTCGAGAAACTCTTTAGCAAACATAAAATAGGCTGCTGCGCTCAGTATAGGTAGCACCCACAAAATGGGTAGTGGGTCTGGCGTTTCCGGGTGAAACCAAATTTCTATAATACCATATACCTGCAGAAAATAGATAAAATTGAGCAGGGCATAGAAGGCAAAGTAGATGAAGACGTTTTGCTTGGTGTAGCCAAAAAGAAAGCAGGAGATGAGCATGATTACCAGCAACAATCCGCTAAACATCCCTTCGAAAAGGTTAATGCTTTCTTTCTTCCTGGTCCATTCCAAATAAGGCTCAAGGCTGGCCCTAAGGTCTATGGGCATGTTATCGGCACTCTGCACTTTCACATACACATGAGCAGTTTTTTGCGGGGGAATGTCCAACAGTACCTTGGTGGTATAACCTTGTGGTATGCTTCTGCTTTTGGCAGCAAACTTATAGCCCGTTCGCTGCTCAGTCATTACACTGTCTATGAGAATGTAATAGGTTTCGAAAGGATTGCTTCCCCCTCGCAGTAAGTGACTCAACCGTTCGTTCGATCGGTTTTGCACCTGATAATACAGCCAGTAAGTACCTTCTTTATTAAAGCGTGTAATAAAACTGCTTTCCAGAAAGTCTTCGGGGGCCATGTTCCGGATATCGTCAATATCCAGGCTATTGGTTTCATCGGTGTAGACCAAAATACGCTGTGGATCCAGTGTCTGGCTTTTGTGCTCATTAAAAATGTGGAGGTTATTGAAAAAAGCCGGCTCGCCTATTAAAGGGGTTGAAGCCCCCCATAGTAGCATGAATGTAATTAAGTACAGTAATTTGACTAACCTCATCAATAGATCTAGTAAAGTGCTAGATTCTTTCTGGCCTGCAAATTACAATTATGAATTTTAAGATGAAGCAATTGCACAAATTATGCTTGCGCAAATTTAATTGCATCGTTCGACCAGGGTGCGCTGCTTTGAATAGCTTCCAGCACTTTAGCCGGGTCTGTAAATTCAGTCCAGATTTCTCTATGTCTTTCTCCCATAAAACCTTCCTCAATAGCCTTGTTAAGCATGTTAAGCAAGGGATCGTAGTACCCGTCCAGGTTGAGAATGACTATTGGTTTTGTAAAAATGCCCAGGCGTTTTAGGGTTATGGCCTCCATGAGTTCCTCAAAGGTTCCACAACCTCCGGGTAAGGTAATGAGTGCATCTACACCAACCATAAACTGTTTTTTGCGCTCGTGCATATCGGCAGTAAAAATAAACTCATTCACATCTTTGTGATGAAACTCTACCTCTTTCATAAAATGAGGCATAATACCAATTACTCTGCCTTTTTCTTCCAGAATAGTATCGGCCAATTGACCCATAAGCCCCCGGGCACCACCGCCATAAACCACTGTAGTGTTGTTTTTCACCAAGGCTTTGGCCACCACTTTGGTAGCTTCGAAATACTTCGTGTCAATTTTTTCGCTCGAAGCGCAATACACACAAACCTTCTTGATTTTTTGCATCTTCTACAATTCCAATTTGCGGGGTACAATGTATGGAAAATGTCTAAAAAAATGATACATCCGTTGGAATGATTCGACAATGATTGACAATCTATTTTTCATATTTTAACCAAACATTCAATCCAAGAAACTATGAAAAGATTAGTGCTTACCTTTTGTTTGGTATGGTTGGTTTTTGATCAGGCCCGGGCTCAGGGGACTATGCTGCTCCGAGAACCCACCATATCCGATACGCATATTGCATTTGTTTATGCCAACGACTTATGGATTGTTGGCATGGATGGTGGTCAGGCCAGCAGGCTCACCTCCAACATTGGAGGAGAAACTAACCCTCACTTTTCTCCCGATGGTAAACTAATTGCCTTTTCAGGGCAGTACGATGGCAATCAGGATGTCTACGTAATTCCTGCACAGGGGGGAGAGCCCAAACGCCTGACATGGCACCCTTCGGCTGATAACGTAACAGGGTGGACCCCAGAAGGAGAGGTTCTTTTTACTTCTGGCAGAAAGGGGCATCCGACTAAGGAATCTAAGTTTTTTGCCGTTTCACCGGAGGGTGGCCACCCGCGTGAATTGCCCATACCCAGAGCAGTAGATGGAGAAATATCGGCTGATGGCCGGTGGATTGCTTACCAACAGATTTCTTTTTGGGATCCTGAGTGGAGAAATCACCGCGGAGGGCAGGCCAAGCCTATATGGATTGTTGACCTAAAGAACTATGACCTTAAAATGACTCCGCAACCGGATAGCGAAAGACACACCAGCCCTGTATGGTTGAATGGAGAAGTCTATTACCTATCCGAAAGAGACTTTGCCAACAACATTTGGAAATTCAACCCCAAGACGGGAGAAGAAAAGCAACTGACCTTTCATACCGATTTCGATGTGAAAAACCTGGATGCCGGTGGCAACCGAATTGTTTATGAACAAGGTGGGAGACTTCATTTACTCAATCCGGCTACCGGAACCACGAAGGCACTCGAAATTCATGTGACCGGAGATATGAATTGGGGACGTCCACGATGGGTAGAAGCGAGTGCTTTCGACCTTCAAAATGCTCAAATATCACCCACAGGTCAGCGGGCTATCTTTGAGTTCAGGGGCGATATTATTACGGTGCCCAAAGAAGAGGGTGCCTGGAGAAACCTGACCAATACGAGTTTGTATGCCGATCGGTCTCCGGTATGGTCGCCCAAAGGAGACAAGGTGGCCTGGTTTACCGATCAGTCGGGAGAGTATCAGTTAATGATTTCAGATCAGAAAGGGTTGCAAAGCCCCAAGCTCATAAGCTTGCCCAACCCTACCTTTTATTTTAAGCCTCAATGGTCGCCCAATGGTCAGTACATAGCCTATACCGATACAGATTATAATATGTGGTATGTGGATGTGGAAACCGGTGAGGCGAGAAAAATTGATACCGACTTGTTTGCTCACCCCAATCGCTCCATGAATCCGGAATGGTCGCCAGATAGTCAATGGATTGCTTATGTGCAGCTTCAGCCTAACCAGTTTAAAGCGGTGAAAGTGTATCATGTGCCTACCGGAAAAACACACTTGCTCACCGATGCCATGGCCGATGCCATATCGCCTGTGTGGGATGCAAGTGGTAAATTCCTCTATTTCCTGGCTTCAACAGACTATGGTCTTAATAGCGGTTGGCTCGATATGAGCTCCTACAACGTACCGTTGAGTTATACGCCTTACCTGATTGTACTTCAAAAAGATGGTAAATCTCCCTTCTTGCCCAAAAGTGACGAAGAGCCGGAGGGTGATAGCGATAAAAAAGAAGCCAAGGAGAAGGTAGAAGTGAAAATTGACCTTGACGGAATTGCCAGTCGTATTGTAGCGGTAGATGTTCCGGCAAGAAACTACACCGAATTGTTGCCCGGTCCGGAAGGCTATTTCTTTTATATAGAGTCTGTTCCTCAGCAGGGAAACAGGTTACAGCGCTACAGCCTTACTGAACAAAAGGCCATTACCTTCTTATCCGGGATTTCCCAGGGGGTGGTTTCGGCCGATAGAGAAAACTTGCTCTATAGAAGTGGAAGCACCTGGGGCATAGTTTCTACCAAAGGAGGGGAAAAGAAAGTGGGTGATGGACGACTTGATATATCGGGTATACGCACAAAGATAGACCCTACGGAAGAAGCCCGACAAATCCTGAAAGAGGGTTGGAGATTTATGCGTGACTTTCTTTATGTAGACAATACCCACGGTGCTCCCTGGGACGATGTATGGAAGTGGTACGCCCCTTGGGTAGAGCATGTGAGGCATCGTTCTGACCTTAACTACATAGTAGACATTATAAGCGGAGAAATTGCCGTGGGTCACTCTTATGTGTCGGGTGGAGACTATCCTGACCTAACCAGTGACAGGGTTGGACTTTTAGGAGCCGATATAGTGCGCGATCGACATGGCTTTAAAATTGAAAAAATATATACCGGTGAAAGCTGGAACCCTAACCTGACAGCTCCGTTGGCAATGCCCGGTATAGAGATTAAGGAGGGAGACTATATTTTACAGGTCAATGGTCAGGATGTTTCTTTGAAACAGAACTTCTTCAGTTACTTTGAAGGACTTGCCAACCGGCAGTTGACTTTGCTGGTAAATGATAAGCCCACAAAAGATGGAGCTCGCACAGTTTTGGTACAGGCCATAAGCAATGAAAATGGCCTGCGCCAGTTCGACTGGATTGAGGGCAATAGAAGGCTGGTTGATGAACTATCGGGAGGCAAGTTGGCGTATGTATATGTACCCAATACCAGTAATCCTGGTTATACATATTTTAACAGATATTACTTTGCTCAACAACACAAGAAAGGGGCTGTAATTGACGAACGGAACAATGGTGGAGGTTCCGCAGCCGACTATATGGTAGATGTAATGGCTCGTGAGTTGCATGGCTATTTCAATAGCAGGGGAGAGGGGAACACCCCCTTTCCATCGCCCGGAGCTGGTATTTGGGGACCAAAGGTTATGATTATCAATGAGAGGGCCGGATCGGGTGGAGATTTGCTGCCCTTTATGTTCCGCCAAATGAAGATAGGCCCACTGGTGGGTACCCGAACCTGGGGTGGGCTGGTTGGCACCTGGGATACACCAAGGTTCATTGACAACGGACGTATGGTAGCTCCCCGCGGAGGTTTCTACAATACTGAGGGAGAGTGGGATGTAGAGGGAGTAGGAGTAGCTCCTGATATTTATGTGGAACAACTGCCTAAATTGGTTATTGATGGAAAAGACCCGCAGCTGGAAGCTGCAGTAAAAGAAGCTCTTAGGCTCTTAGAAACAGAGGGCGTAATCCTGAAGCCCGAGCCACCGGCTCCGGTTCGCTGGAAAAGACCTCTTAAAAAAGGAAACTAAAACCTGATTTCGAAAGAAAGACCTTCATGCGTTGGGAGCCGCTTTAGAGTGGCTTTCAACTGCATGACCATGAGCTTAATAATACGCATTCCCATACTTCCTGTGGCCCCACTTTGGCCACTTCCTTTAATACCAGGGCCAAAATCGGAGTATTCAATAATGGTCAGGTTGTTTTCCTTTCTACACTGAATAACAATGCCCTTTTCTAAGGACTGTGGAGTAGAGTGTTTTATGGAGTTAGTGATGAGTTCATTAAAAATGAGAGCCAAAGGTATGGCCTTGTCTATGGGTAGAAAAAGTGCCTTGCACTGAATGGTAAACGGCATGTGGCCATTGCCTTTCTTTAAGCTATTAAACACCAGAGGGACCAACTCCACCAGGTAGTCCTGAAAATTAATATTCTTAGAGCTATTAATGCCATATAGCTTTTCATGGACAATGGCCATGGTTTGAATACGATTTCTTAAAGCTGTGTATAACTCATTGTTTCCGTCAGGGTCTTCTTCTTGCTGCAGGTAAATGAGGCCCGAGAGAACCATCAGATTGTTTTTTACTCTATGGTTGAGTTCCCTGTAAAGCAACTCTTTCTCTTCCAGCGAATGAGATAGCTGTTCGTTGGTACTTTCAATAGCCGCCTGTTGTAAGTTGAGCTGTTGGTTTTTTCTTCGTACCCGTAAAAAAAGTAGCACCACGGTGAGGGTAGAAGCTCCTAAAAGAACACTACTCACCACGGTGTATGCTAGTGCCCTTTCGTTGGCCTCTGCCTTAATTTGTACCTCTTTAAGGGCCTTTTCGGCCAGCTCTTTGTCGTGAACGGCCTGTAGCTCTTCTACATCTATGGCATATTGGTCGTTCATTAGTTGAACTTTGGAGAGATACGATTTTCGCGATAAGTCATAAGCCTCTTTGTAACGCCCAAGCCCATTGAGAATGGTCATTTTAAGAAGGTATAAATCTTCCAATACACCATGCCAGTTATTGGTTTCGGCCAGTTCAATAATGGGAGCTGCTTCTTCCAATGCTTTGTCAAAATAGCCTCTTCGGGCATAGTAGGTGGTTAGATTGTGAATTACCGTAGCTACATCGCGCATGCGGTTGCTTTCTTCCAGTATTTCCAGTGCCTTCTTATAATAGGAGATAACCTTTTCTTCATTGTCAAATTCCGTATGACCGTAAGTAAATCCTAACTCATTGTAAATCAGTGCTTCGGTGTAGCTTGAGCATTCTGTGTTGGTAATTTCAAGAGCCTTGTTACAGAAGAAAACAATATTGTCTGTATTGGGCTGAAACTGTGTTTCGCAGGCAGCCCTTCGGCTAAACCAATAGGCAATATTGCAAGGGTCTACACCTCCCTGAGCAATAATTTCTTCGGCATAACCCAGGTGTTTAAATGCCAGCTCTTTCAGGTTTCTGGCCCTGTAAAACTCGGCAAGGAGAGTCTCCGTTTTTGCTATGTTGTTCATGTCGTTTTGCTTGGTGTAGTAATCGAGCATGGCCAACAGGTCTTCCAGCGACTTGCTAAATCGCTGCAGCACTTTATTCATAAAAGACCGCGATTCCAACATGACCATTCGCAGTGAATCATTCGATTGAATCACTGCAGAAGTATCTAGTATCTGATAATAATTCGAGGCTTCTTTGTAGTTGCCGTAGTCAGTGAGCTCAATAGCCCTCTCCAGATTTTTTAGAGTTTTTTCAGTTTCAGTATTACTTTCAATTATTTCTTTTCTCAGTGACTCCTCTTGAGTGTTTGAATTGTAACTCGTTGATATAGATGATGTTAGTGTAGTGAGTGTGAAAATAGAGGGAAGTATTAAATAGAACTTTTTAAAGTTTAAGTAGGTGGTAATTTTTCTCTTACTATGGGCTTTCATAGGGCAAATGTGCTGGCAGACTGAAATGTAAAAAAAGAAATTATATTTACTTCTATCAACCAAAACACTGTAATGGCTGCTGGCATGAGCATCACTCTTGTAGAGGATGAGATTATCATAGCTGAATATCTTCGGAGCATTCTGGAAAAGAAAGGGCACGAGGTAAATGTGCTTTTCTCCGGCAATGACGACTTCGCGAAGCATCTGGAAGACTACAAGCCCGATTTGGTATTTCTCGATATCAACCTGGATTCCGAAAAGAGCGGTATAGATTTGGCCGGTATGTGCCAGCAGAGGGGGGTTCCGTTTATATACCTTACCTCATACTCCGATACCAAAACCATTGAAAGCGCCATGCGCTTCGACCCGGTTGCTTACATACTCAAACCTTTTACCGAAGAGGAGGTACATAAAACCCTCAACATTGCCCGCATAAAACTGGCCAAGAGTAAAGGAAACTTCTTGAAGCTAAAAGATGGCTATAACCTTATTAAGATTAGGCATCAGGACATTATGTGGTTAAAGGCCGACAACGTGTATACTGAAATAAAGACTGAGCAAAAAAAGTATGTACAACGTATTGGTCTATCTGAGATTAATGAATTACTTCCGGAAGAGACCTTTTTAAGAGTTCATCGATCGTACATAGTAAATATGGGAATGGTGGACGGAGTAGGGAGTGATCATCTGGAATTGAAGGGAGAAAAGATTCCTATCGGCCGATCGAAAAAGGCCGAAATATTTACACGTTTCAATCAATAGCTCATTTCTCGACAATGTAGTTCACATACAAACATCGGTAGTTCACAACAATAAATCCTTTCTACACAATAATATAGGCTAGATTTATTCTTGCTTCGCCTGAGCACTCGTAGTGGCCCTTCTGTCTCTACTTCAGATGTAATTCATCGCAACCAAAACATGTAGTATATGAACTCTCCCTTATCACTAAGGAGGGCGAACCGTGCTTGCACACAGGCATCGGATCATCGCTTTACTTATTTTTTACGAGGTGTATTGGGCATTTTTTCTCTTATGCTCATCTCCATTTCCACCCAAGCTCAAGAAGACAACTGGACCCTGCTCAAAGAAAGTGACGGGGTAAAAGTGTTTTATCAGCCAGAGGCTTGTCAGAGCCAGTCGGTTCCCGATCCGCTTCAGGCCGCAACCATCGGGTTTGGCCATCAGACACTGAAGCTGAAGTTTGTCAACTCCAACAGCTCCAACAGATCGGTAACTTTTTCTAAAGTGACTAAAAACAGCAGTAATGAACTGCATTCTTTGAATCTAGCACCGGGCACAACCCTTCTCGATAAATGTGACGAAGCACCCAGGATAATCCTGAATCAGCAAAAGGACGATGACTATCCCGTGGCTTTTTCGGATTACATCAAAGCATTTGAACTGACCATTAACAACTAAGGCCATGAAAAGAATTATACAACTGAATCTAATTCTGCTGATGATTTGCTCATCGGCTTTATACGTTAATGCACAAACTACCTTCCCAATTCTTCCGGGTTCTGTAATGTCTGACTCAGACGATAATGCCGTACTCAGAGGTTGGCTGGACGACCTGGGAATAGCACCCTCCGGTACACTGCTCTACAGAAGATCTCGTGATGGGGCGAACTCGACTGTTTTCCACAACAGGGTAGACGGTCAGGGGCCTACTCTGGTGATTTTTAAACTGAACAATGGAACCGTTTTTGGAGGCTACTCTCCAGAATCATGGTCTAGTTCGTCCGGTGGCTACCGGCACAATCAAGATGCTTTTCTCTTCAACCTGACTACCAACCAACGGGCGAGTACCTATTACCCACAGTACAGCATCTATACTTCCAGCTCTTATGGTCCGACTTTTGGCGGAGGGCACGACATTTTTATTAACAGCACCATGGATGGTGGTTACTTCAATGTGCATAGCTATAACTCTGTAGACGGAAGTGGCTACAGGTCTTCAACTGCACTAAAAGCACTTACCGGTATTAATACTTCCAGCACATATTATAGCTTTTCAAGTGGGTTAATTACCGAAATTGAAGTGTACAAGGTTGAATTCAATAGCTCCGGCCCCATCATACAAGGGCAGGATATAGTGGTTCAGCTAGACGAGAATGGACAAGCTACCATTAGTGCTGAAGACATTGACAATGGAACAACTGACCCTGATGGACCGGTAACTCTTTCCATCGATGTGAATACATTCAATTGCGATAATCTGGGTGGAAACTCCAGCGCCATTAACATGGAAAGCTTAGGCTTTGTCTCCAGAAATGTATACTCGCATGGTGGAGGGTACAACCCTCACACCAATGAGTTTTGGTATCCGGGATGGTCCAATAGTACGGTTTACAGGCTCAATCCAAGCGGTAACTTGTTAGGCACCTTTAATTCTGGCCAGACTCAGATGATGCAACTTTGGATGGATCTGAACAGTGAAGATTACTATACTGCCAACTGGAGTTATAATACCATTACAAGGCGATCCGGCACCTCTACGGTATGGACATACAATATGGGTAGAACAGCCTCCTGTGTGACTACAGATGCTGATTATGTCTATGCCTATGGCGTGTGGGAAAACGTGATTCGAGTGCTCAACAAACAGACCGGACAATTCATAAGAAACATTAACCTTCCCGGTACTATCTATACCTGGGGAACAATGGCCGTAGCCAACGGATACATCTATATTGGAGGTAGAGCCAACGGATGGTCAGACTTCCCGAACAACTATCAATACCTGCACCAGTTAGATATGGATGGCAACTATATCACCTCCATTTATACAGGAAGAAATCCGTACAGCATGGCCTTCGATGGAGAGGTAATGTGGATTGATCAGTTGAGCAACAACCCCGTAGGTATTAAAATTGCCAATGGCAATGCGTATGAAGGAGGGGGAGGAAGCAATGCCGTAACCCTTACAGCTACCGACCCGCTGGGCAACTACAGAACACAAACCTTTTCAGTAACTGTAGAAGACAATATTGCGCCAACCATTCAACTCAATGGAGCCTCATCGGTGTTTATAGCGACTGGCGAAACATTCAACGACCCGGGAGCAACAGCTTCCGACAATTGTTCTGCCGAAGTTGAAGTTAGCGGTTCAGTCGATACCAACACCCCCGGTTCTTATACACTCAGTTATAAGGCCATTGATGGCTCAGGCAATGAGTCTGCTGTCGTAACCAGAACTGTGGAAGTGGGAGAGCCCATAACCATTACTCCCTGGAGAATCTCCGATGAGTCTGACGATATAGTTTCAGGAATCTCTCAAGGGTTCAGGGGAGACCCCAATGCCTATCAGTACGCTAATATTCCCCCCACAAGTGACCTCTCATGGCAGGTAGCTCCGCTCGATGGTTCAGGAAATATTCTCTTTGGGAGTGGCAACTCCTCAAAACTTGGGGGGTACCCATGTGGCACAGCACTTGACTTTACCTACTTTGAAACCTTTGTAGATATACCGGCCGATATTCAGGTGAATGAACTCACCGTTACTTTTGGCCAGGTAGATGACGGAGTAAGAGCCTATATCTTTAACTCCGCATACCCCAATGGTACGTATAGAGGAGAGCTGTATGGAGGAACCAATTTCAGTCAAGATTACAGCGATTTGGCAGTGCCCGGAGAATTGAACAGAATTGTCATTGTTCAGTTCGATGATTGCGCTGTAGGAAACAACCTAAGAGATGCCAATATTACCATAAACGGATCGCCTGTTCCGGTAAACAACAGCGCACCTCCCGTAGCCATAGCTCAGGACATTACGGTGGCACTCGGAGATGACGGTACCTTTAATCTGCAACCATCACATGTCGATAACGGAAGTTTCTCTACCCTTGCCGGGCCCGTAACCCTGACTTTAGATCAAACCTATACCTTTTCTTGTGCCGATAATGGCACAACCACTGCTGTAACCCTGACCGCTACCGATACAAACGGGGAGCAGGCCAGTACAACAGCAAATGTGACCATCAATGGTGGGCTAGATACAGATTTGGATGGTATTCCAAACAGTTGTGACCTGGATGATGACAATGACGGAATACTCGACACCGTAGAGTGTTCTTCATCAGTATTCCACTGGTCCAATGCCCCTACATGGAGTTCAGGCCATGGACCAACCGTTGGCCGATCGGCCAGGGGTACCATAAACGGTATTGGTTATACCTATACCTCCAATGTAAACTTCAGACTTACAGGCAATTTGTTTGGCCACCAGAAGTTTCCGAGCGAGTTAGAAATACCAAACCAAACTTCTATTCGAAACGATTATGCCTCTCAGAACACACTGACCTTCGATGAACCCATGACCAACCCGGTTCTCGTCTTTGCTTCTATTGGAGGAGGCCCTACCGTAACTATACAGTTCGAAGATGACTTTGATATTCTTTGGATTGAAAGCAACACCACCTCTTATAACGCCCAGGCCAGAACGGTTACGGGTAAAGAAGGCAACGTAGTTATCCGTTTTAACGGAACCTTTAATGAACTCAACTTCGACTACCTCAATGACGAGACATATGTGAACTTTGCTTTTGGGGCAGACTTCTTCTCCCTTTGCGACTTCGATCTAGATGGAATTACCAATAACCTGGACCTGGATTCTGACGGTGATGGTTGTGCCGACTCTGTAGAAGGAGGTCTTGGTTTAGGGCTAGATGCCATTAATGCCGATGGAACACTTTCCGGTTCGGTAGACTCTAATGGAGTTCCGCTTTCGGCCAATGGTGGGCAAGGAGTAGGAACCAGTGCCAGTGCCTCAGCAACCTGTGAGTGCGAATTGGGTATAGACCAAACTGCTCCCAATGTGGTGGGTAAAAATATTTCAGTGACGTTAACTTCTTCAGGTACCGTTTCCATTTCACCTCAAGATGTACTAGACAGCGGATCTGATAACTGTAACCCGGTTACCTATACCCTGAGTCAGGATACTTTTGGAGCCAATGATGCTTCGAATAGCCCGGTTACTGTGCAGCTTACCGGTACAGACCCGGGTGGAAATGCCACCACAGTCGATGTTCAGGTGACAGTTATAGACCCTGTGCCGGTGGTCATTACTAGAAATATTACCGTATTCCTCGATGCCAGCGGACAAGTGACCATTGCCCCCGAAGATGTAGACAATGGGTCAAGCTCGGTGGTAGGACTATCAGGGCTATCGTTAGATGTTAGCTCATTCGATTGCTCCAATGTGGGGAACAATACAGTGACACTTACAGCTACTTCTACTTTAGGAAGTCAGGCTTCAGGAACAGCCAATGTATTTGTTGCCGATGAAATAGCCCCTACCATTACGGTTCAAAATGCTACCGTACAGCTCGATCAGAATGGCTTCGGAAGTATTCAACTTTCGGATATACTTACTTCGGCTACAGATAATTGTGGCATAGCCAGTCAAACAGCAACCGATTTGTCTTTCGATTGTACAGAAGTTGGAGACAATACAGTTACGGTAACAGTCACTGACGTGAATGGCAGAGTTACCCAACGTGATGTTACGGTAACCGTGCTCGATGTGCTGCCAATAATTGCCGAAGAAGACAACTTTACACTGGATTCATGTCAGCCGATTACGTTTACCGTAGCCGATTTGTTAGGTAATGATTCTGACCCTTATGGAGAAACACTTAAGGTAGACTTTGTGGGGCAGCCCAGCAGCGGAAGTATAGTAGACAATGGCAATGGCACCTTTACATATACTCCCGGTCAGTCTACCAACCACACGGCCACAGCCGAGTATATTGTGAAGAGAGATGATGGTACGGTTGTGTTCTCTGGTAACGGACACTTCTATGAGTTTGTAACAGCTCCGGGCATCACATGGTCTGATGCTAAGGTGGCCGCTGAGGCCAGAACTTACAACGGTCAGCAAGGATACCTGGTAACCATTACCAGTGCAGCTGAAAATGACTTTGCCAAATCTAAACTGCAAGGTCAGGGCTGGATTGGCGCCAACGACTCGCAAGTAGAAGGAGAGTGGCGTTGGGTGACCGGCCCTGAAGCCGGTACCTTGTTCTACCGTAGATCCACCGGGCCGGTAAACGGAGCCTATCATAATTGGGCCGGAGGAGAACCAAACGATTACAGGGCCGGAGGATTCTTTGTGAATGGTGAAGATGTGGCTCACTTCCTTTCAGATGGAAGATGGAACGATTACCCGAACAATGTAGGAACAGCTATTGCCGGATATGTGGTAGAATATGGCGGCAATGCAGGAGACTGCGACATTCAGTCGGCCGCCACTGGCACCATTACCTTCGAACTAAACGATGTGGTTGCTCCGATAGCACTTGCTCAAGACCTTACGGTAGATCTTGCCAATGGAGGGGCTCATATTACTCCACAACAAGTGAATGCGGGCTCAAGTGATGCCTGTGGTATACAGAGCCTGTCTCTAGACAAAGAATTCTTCACTTGTCAGGATCTTGGACAAAATACGGTAACTCTTACAGTAACCGATGTGAACGGTAATTCCACCTCAACCACAGCGGTTGTTACAGTAAGAGACGTAACTATGCCATACCTGAATGTGATTAATAGAACCTTTGGCCTCGATGAAAACGGACAGGTAAACATCACACCGCAAACCATGTACAACTCGTCTAATGACGATTGTGGAGGACCGGTAGTGGTGACCATCGACAAGAGTAGTTTCGACTGTTCCAATATTGGCGATAACATCATCACCGTCACCTCAACAGATGAGAGCGGAAACCAAAATATTCAGCAGGCCATACTTACCATAGTAGATGCAGCTGAGCCGGAAGTTGTGGTGAGAGATTACCTATTGGTAGAACTTGACGAAAACGGAAATGCCAGCATTACACCGGCCGATTTAGACTTGGGAAGTAATGATAATTGTGGTATCGATCGACTGGAAATCAGCCAGTCTACCTTTACGTGTGCCGATGTAGGAACCCTGGTGGTTACTACAAGAGCCTATGATGTGAATGGTAATATGGATGTAAACAGAGGCCAAACGCTGGTTGAGGTAAGAGATGTTACCAACCCGGTTGTACAGGTCAATGACATAACCGTTCAGTTAAACAGTCAGGGTGTGGCCACCATTACCCCTCAGCAAATTGATAATGGTTCTGCCGATGCTTGTGGTATTGCTACGTTGGCCCTTGATAAAACCAATTTCGATTGTTCCAATGTTGGGGCCAATACGGTTACCCTTACCGTTACCGATGTAAATGGCAATGCAAGCACCGCCACTGCTACTGTAATAGTAGAAGATAATATTGCTCCGGTGGTAATTACTCAAGACGTCACCGTGGAGCTCGATGCCAACGGTTCGGCTTCAATAACTACTGCGCTCATAGATAATGGTTCGAGTGATGCCTGTGGTATAGCCACAATGACCCTCGATAAAACAAGCTTCGACTGCTCCAATGTGGGAAGCAACACGGTTACACTCACCGTTACCGATACTAACGGCAACGTGAGTACTGCCACGGCCACCGTTAGCGTGGTAGACGTAATTGCTCCAACAGTATTTACTCAGAATCTAACAGTTTATCTAGATGAAAATGGAGAAGCCGGTATTACTCCAGAAGGAGTAGACAACGGAAGTTTCGACAACTGCTCATTTACCCTGAGCCTTGATAAGCTAAGCTTTGACTGTAGCAATGTAGGAGAAAACACTGTGAGCCTTACAGCCACCGATGCCTCCGGAAACACCACCACCGCTCAAGCTATCATAACAGTAATAGATAACATTCTGCCTACCGTTGTTCCGCAACACATTGATGTGTTCCTCGATGAGCAGGGAGCAGCCTCTATTGTGGTGGCCGATGTTGATGGAGGTACCTTCGATAACTGTGGAATTGCCTCGCTTACTATCGATACGTCTGGTTTTGGTTGTGAAGACCTGGGGCAAAACAATGTGACCCTCACTGCAACCGATGTAAATGGCAATGTCAATACCGGAATAGCTATTGTCACAGTGATTGACAACATAGCACCAACGGTAAATGCCAATGATATAGCCCTGGAATTGGATGAAAACGGTCAGGCCAGCTTTACTGCCGAAGACGTACTCATCTATTCAGAAGATGATATCGAAAGACCTACAGAGTGTGATGTAACCGATGCCACCGACCACGGTATGTTCCTTAAAAAGTATGTTCCGGGCAATGCCGGCAATGCACCAATTGTGGGTATTAATACCGATAATGTGCTCAATGGACAGGCTTCGCACTCAAGCTCCTGGAGCAAATGGAAGAAGAAGTGGAAAGGTAAAAACGGTAGTGATGATGACGATGACGACAAGGGCGATGATGACGATGACAAAGGTGGAGATAGTGATGATGACGATGGAGAGAAACCAAAAGTAAAAGACGCTCGATTCACATTTACTTCGGCAGGAGTGCTTACCAGACAACTCGATGGTACAGCCACTGTAACAGGAGTATTGCAAAACCTGAACGATGCTACCGACCAATGGGAAGTAACTCTAAACCTGAGTCAGGGATATAACTGGCAGGAGTGGAGAGCCATGGGCAAAACATTCAAAGGCGACTGGTGGACTGTGTGGGATAAGTACAAAGATTGGACCTACTTTGAACTTCTTTCTGGCCAGTTGGTAGGGCAAGGAAGAAATGCCGGAGAGGTGATGCCTCTTGAAAATGGAAACGATAAATTCGGATTCCAGCTTGGAGATGGGGCCAACGACAAAGATGCTGATTATGGCATGTCGGGATGGATTAACTATACCAATCTCAAAGGCGAAAAGCAACGTGGTGATTTCAACTTCGATATAGCCAACTGTGGTCTGGTGCCGGTTCCTGACGGAACAGTATACACCAGCGACAATTGTAGCATTGCCTCAACGGCAGTAGATGTATCAGACTTTACCTGCCTGCAGTTGGGCACCAACACGGTCAACGTTTCTGTCACAGATCAAAGTGGTAATACTACCACAGTTCCAATAACAGTTACTATAAACGATTATATAGCTCCGGTGGCTGTGTCGCAAAACATAACCGTTGGTTTAGGAGCCGATGGCACCGTGGTGGTAGATCCGGCCTTGCTCGATGGAGGCAGTACCGATAATACAGACTGTCCGCTTACCTTTAGTATAGACAGAGACACCTTTAGCTGTGACGATGTGGGCAAAGGAACCTACTATTACGAAGCAACTGAAGGCGACAGTCATAAGAACAAAAAAGGTAAAGGCCATAACTATGGCGATGATGATGACGACAATGATCCGGGCAACGGATATGCCTGGGGCCATAAGAAAGGTACCAAGAAGAAAGGGCATAAGGTAACCCTTACTGTTACTGATGCTGCCGGTAATTCTTCCAGTACCACGGCCTACATCACTATAGTAGATGATCTCGCGCCCGTGTTCTCTTCAGAGCCTGCCACAATTGTAGTGTACAATGAGGAGTATAGAAAAGGACGGAAGGTATATACCAAAGAACACACAGAGTATCTGAAAGATAAGGACGTGGAGCCTTTGGTGTCAGACAACTGTGGTGTATACAAAATCTACTTCGACAAGAAACGATTTGGTGTGGCCGATGCCGGAATGAATCAGGTGGCTGTAGCCGCCAAAGATAAGGCCGGCAATATAGGATATGGCCAAATCAATGTAGAAGTGATTGATATTTCTAACCTGGGTAAGTACATAGAAATGTGCTACAAAGGCAGAAAGCTAGTGGTTAAGCGCAACAAGGTGCAAGACATGATAAGAAGAGGCGCTACTCTGGGAGCTTGTGACTCCGGAAATATAATGACAGCCAGTGAGTTTACGCTGGGTGAGCCGGCTCAAGAAGAGCTATTTGTGCCGGAACTCAAACTGGAAAGTTATCCTAACCCGACCAGAGGCGTTACAACGTTTAAAATTTCCAGCAACGTAAGTGGTTCGGCCCGTATGGCGCTGCTTTCTACTTCTGGCATAGAACTGGAAGAAGTATTCTCCGGTGAACTCGAAGCCAATACGGAGGTAGAAGTAGGCTACGATGCCGGGCAACTGCCAAGCGGAATGTATATAGTAAGACTGGTGACGGCCGGTCAGGTAAGAAATCTGAAGTTGATGGTTGAGAAGTAACTGTCATACTACAGTGTTTAGGTGAAAAAGAGCCCCGATGGTAACATTGGGGCTGCTTTATTTTAATCTTTAATCGATTGTTTATCAGGATATTGGTGGTTAATAATTACTACCTTTGCAGAGCCGTATGATTTCTTCAACCTTAACTTTAGTCTGTGCCTTGGCCGGACTTATTTTAGTGCGTTTTGCCCGAAAACCACTAACCAAAATGGTCACAGTAATGCTCGCCTTGTCTAGCATTATCTATCTCGATCCCATAATGGGTATAGGCCCTTTTGGTACCTATGTATTTGCTTTTTGCTCAGTGTTAGCTTCTGTGGAGTCCGCCAATTCGTTAAACCTGAAAAACTACCACAAAGCCTTTCTCATTGGTACTGCTGTTGTAATAGTACTCATTACGGTTTCCGAGGTGCTTGGCTTCGATGAGATGATTCCCAAATATATTTTCGGAATGCTCTACCTGTTAGGATTCGGTGTGCTCTTTCTTAAAAGCTTTAAGAAAATAAAATCGAGGTTGGGAATATTGGTGGTATGGTCGGCCGAGGCTATAAAATGGTGTGCCGAATTGTTAGCCTGAAGTCAGGAGAGTCTGTAAATCCTCCTTCAGTCGTTTCATCTCCAGGCTCAGCGTACCGTTATATACCCCTCGAATTCTTCCGCTACCATCTACCAAAATGAAGTTTTCGGTATGCAAAAATTCATTTGAGTTTTTGTTCAGCCCCATTTCTTTTTCAGCAAAGAAAGATTTTCGAGCCAGAGTATAAATGGCGCCTGTGTCTCCGGTGAGTAAATGCCATTGCTTGTCATCAATTGCACGAGCTTCAGCGTAGTCTCGTAGCACCGTCACCGAATCGGCCCAGGGCATTACGCTAAAAGAAACCAGTTGCACTTCGCTGGCTTCATAGCTATTTTGAATTTCTGCCAGGTTGCTGGTCATTTTAGGGCAAATGCTTGGACACAAGGTAAAGAAGAAGTCAGCCACATAAGGAGTTCCTTTCAATTGTTCGCTTCCAAACAGAACCCCATTCTGATCGATAAACTGAAACGGGGCAATAGTATGGATTTGACCAAAGGCTCCGTCATTGCTAGAAATCCATTCAGGGCTAAAGCTGGCCGAATTAAAAAACGGCAAGCCCTCAGTTTTTTTGGGGCTATGGCAGGCAGTGAGACCTACACTAATAATCAATGGCAGTAAAACCTTCAATTTCATTGCTTACAGATTTACAGTTCTTTAGTCCTATTAGGCCATATCTGCGGCCGTTTTTTACCACATAGTTGGCGCGAATGCTTCCGTCTTCATTCCACATTTTTTGTGGGCCATCCTCTTTGCCTTTTTGGTAAGTCATAGCCCTTAACAAAGTGCCTGACTCAGACCATTCTTTGCTAATGCCTTCCGCTATACCATCTCTAAACGAGTACATGAACTTTTGTTGACCATTGGGCCACCAGCCCAGGTGCAGGCCACTTTTCCGATTTTGCATGTAATAGCGTTTATAAGCCAACTGCCCGCTTTCATAATAGCCCCTTTGTCTGCCCTGGCGCTTGCCATTTGAGTAGTGCCGAACAGCCTTTATTTCGCCTCTTGGGTAATACTCTATGGCCCTGCCTGTGTAAGGTTTATCCTTATGGTAAAAAAGGCCCCCCTGCCTTTTCAGCTCGTTGGCATCAATGGTGTGGTGAGGTATTCTTGCTACAGTCACTATAACCACCAGCACAAGAATAAACAAGATGCTATAAGGACTCAGTCGTTTCATTTAGTTGGTCACCGTTCCTGCAACACCATAAAAACCACTGCCATTAATATAAGGGTCGGCATCGGTGAAGTGATAATGATAAATACCCTCCGGATAGTCAGTTGTGGCATGGTTATGCCCATGAAATTCGTCCAATTGCCCATTATTCACCCGACTACCGTTTTCTACCGGGCCATACACCGGATACCCGTCCAGTAACCAACCCAGAAGAGCATCAGACCCATTGTTTGTGGTTAGGTAAAGAGGTTCCTGGTGGTAATGGTAGTTGCCCGAGTTGGCCGGGTGTCCCAGATACTGATCAAAAGAATCGATTTCGTTGGTTAAAGGCTGATTATTGGGGCCTGCATACTGATTGAAAAAAACAACCCCATTCAGGCTAATGCCTATAGCACCCAGAGGCGTGGCTTCGTTTTGGGTGGCGGGAGTAGGGTTGAGGGGAATTCGCAGGGTAATGTTTTGCTCGGCTATGGTATTAGGGTTTCTGTGGAAATTGCTGTTGCTGCCATTGTATGCTTCGTATCGCGAGTCTGTCTGGCTAAAGTATGGGCTGGGGTGGTTGGGGATGTCGTCTGTTTCAATGACTAAAAATTCTCCTTCAACATAAAGCGTTACGTTATCTGTAAAGCGTTGATAAACAGCCGGTACATCTGTAACCTCATCTTGAGGCGCATTACCATCGCCAGGGTCGGAGCAAGACAGTGCAAGTAGAAGAGTTGAAAAAAGTAGTGTCTTTTGTTTCATGGTTAATTATGGTTTTGCTTCTTAGATGCCAGCCCGGTAGATAACTTGCGGATGAACCTTAAATTTCTGTCACTTTTAGAAATTGAGGGTGAACCTGTTGGTTCAATGGAGATAGCTTGTGCTTCAGATACTCCTCTTAACTTTGAAATTAACACTGCGCTAAACCATGAAGAGAATCGCTATACTGCTAATGAGTTTGTTACTTATGAACTCTTGTAATCGACCATTACCCGAAATGAAAGGTGAACTCCGGCACGTGGTGACTTTTAAGTTTATTCCTGAAGCCACAAAAGATCAGGTAAACCGTCTTATTGAAGATTTTGCCGGCCTGCAACAGCAAATAGATTTAGTTAAATCTTTGGAGTGGGGGCTCAACGTGAGTCCTGAAGGGTACGATAAAGGTATGACCCATGTTTTTTTGCTCACCTTTAAAAACGAAAAGGACAGAGATTTGTACCTTATTCACCCGGCTCATGTAGCCTTTGGACGTAAACATGGGCAACTTATTGAAGATTCTGTAGTAGTAGATTACAAGGCCGAATAAGCCCAAGCAATATTGAAACGATATTACAATTAAATACTTAACTAACATTATGGCACACGAAATAGACTATGAATTAATAGGAGATGATATGCAATTGGTGGAGGTAACGCTCGACCCACAGGAAACAGTAAGAGCTGAAGCCGGAACAATGATGTATATGGACCAAGGCATCCAAATGGAAACCGGTACAGGAGGCGGACTTATGAAAGGACTTAAGCGGATGTTTACCGGAGAGAGCTTCTTCATTACCTCTTTTACCAACATAGGTACCGGTCGGCAAAAAGTAGGTTTTGCCTCACCTTACCCCGGAAAAATTGTCCCTATAGATTTACTTAAAATGGGAGGGGAGTTTCTCTGTCAGAAAGATGCCTTCTTATGTGCCGCCTATGGGGTTGAAATAGAAGTTGCCTTTACCAAGCGTCTTGGAGCCGGACTTTTTGGAGGCGAAGGATTTATTCTTCAGCGACTTACGGGTGACGGACTGGCTTTTATTCATGCAGGAGGAACCATTATTGAAAGAGACTTGCAGCCCGGAGAAACCCTACGTGTAGACACCGGTTGTGTAGTGGCTTTTAGCCGCACCGTCAATTACGATATTCAGTTTGTAGGTGGGTTTAAAAATGCTCTTTTTGGAGGAGAAGGACTGTTTTTGGTCAACCTGCAGGGACCCGGTAAGGTGTATTTGCAAAGCCTTCCATTCAGTAAGTTGGTCGATCGGATTCATCATGCCTTACCTCCGGCCAGAAGGGGCAACGACTAGAGGAGTTTATGTTGAAAGCGCGAAGCATGAAGCTAGTAGCGTGAAGCCGGGTTTCGGTATTCCAACACCTGACTTCGGGTATCTGCAATCTCCAGCCTTCTCCTTTTCTATGCTGAGCGAAGCCGAAGCATCTGCCCAATGTTTAAGCTTAGGCAGATCCCACCTAAAGTCGGGAAGGGAAAAGGGCTGGGAGTTAAAGGCGGGAAGCATGAAGCTTGCAGCAGGAAGCCGGGTTTCCATATTCCAACACCTGGCTTCGAGTATCTATGACCTCAACCTTCTCCTTTTCCATGCTGAGCGAAGCCGAAGCATCTACCCAATGTTTAAGCTCAGGCAGTTCCCTCCCTAAAGTCGGGATGGGAAAAAGAGCTGAGAGTTGAAAGCGTGAAGCATGAAGCTAGTAGCGTGAAGCCGTGTTTCCACAATCCAATACCTGACTTTGGGTATCTGCAATTTCCAGCCTTATCCTTTTCCATGCTGAGCGAAGCCGAAGCATCTGCCAGTATTTAAACTTGGGCAGATCCCTCCCTAAAGCCGGGATGGGAAAAAGAGCTGAGAGTTAAAGGCGGGAAGCAGGAAGCTAGTGGCGTGAAGCCGTGTTTCCGTATTCTAACATCTGGCTTCGAGTATCTATGACCTCAACCTTCTCCTTTTCCATGCTGAGCGCAGCCGAAGCATCTATCTAATGAGATTCACTTCTGCAGATCCCTCCCTAAAGTCGGGATGGGAAAAAGAGCTGAGAGTTAAAGGCGGGAAGCATGAAGCTAGTAGCGTGAAGCCGTGTTTCCATAATCCAACACCTGGCTTCGGGTATCTGCAATCTCCAGCCTTCTCCTTTTCCATGCTGAGCGAAGCCGAAGCATCTATCTAATGAGATTCACTTCTGCAGATCCCTCCGTAAAGTCGGGATGGGAAAAGGGCTGGGAGTTGAAAGCGGGAAGCATGAAGCTAGTGGCATGAAGCCGAGTTTCCGTATTCCAACACCTGGCTTTGTGCATCGGTAATCTCTAGCCTTCTCCTTTTCCATGCTGAGCGCAGCCGAAGCATCTGTTATGGTTTTTAATTTTCTGTATTTCAATTAGTTATAAAAGGTTTCGCTTTTTTAAAAATATTTTTGCCTTCCACCTGTGACCTTTTTCTAAGGTTACGTCATATGCTCGAAAAATGAAGAAGCCCACAGGGCATACTAAAACTAAAAACAGAGTAATAACTAATTATGAAAACCAAGTACACATTTATCAGTGCATTGTTTATTGCCATTATTGGCCTTTCATCTTGTGCTGAGCTGCCTCAGGCAGAAGTAGACGCTGCTAATGCTGCTATTGAGCAGGCAAAAGCTGCAGGTGCCGATGTTTATGTAGCCGATCAATTCCAGGCGCTTAACGATTCTATGGCTGTTGCTATGACTAGCCTTGAAGAGCAAAAATCTAAATTCTTCAAGAACTACAGCAAAACCGTAGAGAAGCTAAACGCTGTAACTGAAATGGCCGGACAAGTGACTGCTAACACCAACGAGGCAATTGAGTCGTTGAAAGCAGAAATCGAGTTTGCCATTACAGAGGTTCAAAACCTGGTGGTTGAAGGCAGAAACTTAATTAGCGAGGCCCCGAGAGGTAAAGAAGGCGCAACTGCCCTTGTTGCCATCAAAGCTGAGCTAGATGTAATTGAGTCTGCTGTAAACGAGTCAAACGCCATGTATCAGAACGGTGAGTTGAAACCAACCATGGAAAAACTTAGCGCTGCCAGAGAAAAGGCAAGTGCCATAAATACAGAATTAACAGAAGTGATCAGCAAATACAAAACTGCTTCTAACAGAAAGTAATGTATTTGTAATTGGTTGAAGGTCCCCGGAAAGGCTTCGGCCCCAAGGGGATTTTTATTATAAGACAGTTGGCTAAGTCTCGGAGACTGGCAATTGCTTCATCGGCTACCATTTAGGTGGTTTAAGGTTGACGAAGCATGTGAAGTTGGGGTAGTTTCTGAGGCAACCCACTTTTCGAGATTTGGCCAACTGTTTGCTTTTTAGAGAGGTGCGTTCATGAAGTTGAAAAGGTTGTTTTTGGCCATAATGGCCCTAATTATTCTCACAGTTGTTCTAAGAGTGATTTTCTTGCCGAAGCCCCCCGTACAAGTGTTGGAGGCAGCCCGCGAAAAGATTTCACAGGCCGAAAAACAGAAGGCTGGTGCATATGCCACACGGCAGTTGCAACAAGCTACGGCTCATTACGATTCGGCCATGACCGGCTGGACACAGCAAAACAGGCGTTTTCTGTTGCTAAGAAATTTTAAAACAGTAGAGCAGCATGCCCAAAAAGCAGCTCAAATAGCCGAACAAGCTGCAAATACAGCCTCGCAAGCCGCTAAAAAGGCGCTGAATGCTTATCTCCACAGGCTGGCATCTGTAGAAAATCAGTTAAGACAATTCGATACTCAATTCAAGCATTTGCCACTCAGCAAGGAAGAACTAAAGCTTTTGGCAAGTAGCAAGCTGGTTCAACAAGAACTTAACAATGCCCTGGCTCAGGATAATCTGGAAGCGCTCGAGAAAAGACTCGATAAACTGGAAACAGATACGCGCCAACTTTCAGAAAGGGCAAAAAAACTGGTGGCCGAACTGGAACAGGAAATTCCGCAGTGGAACAGGCTGGTAAACCAAGCCATAGAAGAGTCCAAAAGAAAGGGTACAGCTCTTTTGGTGGTGGAAAAGTATGAGCGAAAATGCACCATATACAAAGCCGGCAAAGCTGTGGCCAGCTACAAGGTAGAGCTGGGTGCCAACTGGATGGGAGACAAGTTGAAGGCCGGTGATAAAACAACCCCGGAAGGTCATTACAAAGTCGTTCGTAAAAAGAAGAACGGACAAACCCGATACTACAAAGCGTTATTGCTCGATTATCCCAACGAGGAAGACAAAAAGCGATTTAAGCAAAACAAGGCCAATGGCCTAATACCCGCCAATGCCTCTATTGGCAACCTGATTGAAATACATGGCGATGGAGGTAAGGGGATTGACTGGACCGATGGTTGTATTGCCCTGGAAAACAAGGATATGGATAAGATTTTTGATGCTGTTGTAGAAAATACCCCTGTAGTAATTGTAGGGGCTTTAACCGTGCCCGGAAAGGGTAAATAATATGATTACAAAAGTGCATAAATCAGTTTGGATATCGGCTTCTGTGGTAGCTGCACTTGTAGTACTGTTCAACTTGCAGCCTCTTGCCATTGCCTTGGCCACCATCAGTTGGTCGCCTGGTGTAAGTGATTCAACACTGATGGCTTTAGAGCATACGGGCCAAAAAGAACTCAAAGAACTCGATCAGAAACTGAGGGTAAATGTTCCCAAAGGACACTACCTCGTAGTGAATAGTACGGTCAACGAGTTTTACCTATACAAAGGAGAACAAATGGTGAAGAAAGACATTTGCTCTACCGGTAGTTATGTGCTGCTCAAAAAAAGCGAAAAAGAAAAGTGGATGTTCAAAACACCTAAAGGAGAGTTTAGGATTAGGAATAAAACCAAAGATCCGGTTTGGAAAAAGCCAGACTGGGCCTTTGTGGAAGAAGGGCTGCCGGTACCATCGGCCAACCACCCGTCTCGTTTCGAATATGGAGTACTGGGCGACTATTCTCTGAGCCTGGGCGATGGATACCTCATTCATGGCACCTTGTTTCAGCGATTTCTGGGACTTCCTGTCACCCACGGGTGTATTCGTCTCGATGACGAAAACCTTGAGCTGGTTTATAAGTCGCTGCCCATGGGTTCCAAGGTGTTTATATTCTAAAAAAATGAGTCTGTCAATAATCCGGTCAATGAAACACAAGCGTACCGCTTTGGTGGTGGGAGTTGGCCTATGCCTGATACTTTTGGTTACATTGGCTCAATGGGTAATGGCACCAATACATAAGCTGAATGATTGGGAAAAGCCCATTGAAGCATCTCGTGCAAAGAATGGGCCTTGGCCGGTTAATACGGCTCCATTGGACTCCCTTCAACGTGAACTGGCTCTACGAAAGGCTCTCTTGGAATTGCCGAAAAAGGACTCTGTTCATTTGCTAATTAACCTGGCAGACAGCAGTATTAACCTGTTTATGAATGGATTAACCATCTATCAGGCAAAAGCCACCGGCATTGAGGTTGACCCACTGATAAAGCGACTGAACACATCGGTATATTGGGCACAGTGGAGTATTCCTCGAAAAACAGTCTTCTCGCAAGCAAACATTGTAAAGGAGCCTGTGATCGAAAAGGTGGCTCCCAAAACTCAGGAAGAGTTTTTGGCTTCTGTAACTTCTCCCGACTCGTTAATCTACGACCCGGCTTTCGTGCACCTTGCCTTAGACAATGGCACACAGCTTATTTTAAGCGATGAGGCCAACAAGTTTGGAGGGAGAACAGGACGTAAGCTATACTCGGCCTATCGTTGGAGGAGGAGAGGGGTATTTCTAAAATCGGTGATTACATTCAGCCAATATACGTACGAGCCCAAAGTTTATCTGGAAGCAGAAAACAAAGCTTTAACCGCTATATATAGAGCCCTTCCTGAACAGCCCAAAGTAGTGATCTACTATCGTTGATTCAAGGAAGCTCAACGCAGCTGTTTTATATCGGCCTTGGGGTTCATATAAAAAAGTATCAGTCGAAGTTGCTTAGATATCAACTTTTAAAGTTCATTTTAATAGGTCGACAACTCTTTGGAAAGCTTCTTTCAATTGATGGAACGAGCAATTGGCATGAGCCATTGCATTAAGTCTTTTTAAACCAATAGTCTTTTGACCTCCGAGATTTTGGTTAAGAACTGCTGTTGGAATAATAAAGAAACTCCACTGATTAAGATCCATTGGATCAATAGATGATTGATCTTTACAGTGCAGTAGGCAGAAAATATAGACGTCCGAATGGCGACCAAGTGTGCCTGCGTAGGTGTTGGTGTCTGGATTGAATCTTTTTGTTTCTCTAATATTAAAGGTAATGTTCGAATAATTACTCTGTCTCCAAGACTGTATATACGAAGCAGACTTAATTTCGATTTTCACTCCTTCACTTGTGATAAGATCCCAATTCTCCCATTCTTTCCGACTGTGGGATTGAAGGCTGAGTGCTTTCATTACTAAGTACTCAGCAAGAATTCCTCTAGTTCTGTTTTCAAGTAGATTCGATTGATTCCATTGCCAAAAGTCAGTTATGTTAAAGTTTTCTTCAACTTCAGATGTGTGGAATTTCCGTTTACAATCTATAGGTGCGTTTGTGAATTCGGGTAGCATGACTCAGCCTATAATTTCTATTGTATTAGAATCTGTCTCAATAGTGCCATGTATGCACACTCTACTTGCGCAGTACCCGCTTCACCAATGGCCCAATGGTGAGGCCTTGGCCGATAATGGAGAAAACCACAATGACATAGGTTACGGTTAAGAATAGCTCCCGCTCCATTTCAGGCTGCAGAGATAGAGCCAATGCTATAGAGATACCTCCGCGTATTCCGCCCCAGGTCATAATAAGATCGGTTTTAGGAATAAACTCCAATTTCTTATTGAAAAGCATAATTGGACCCTTCAGGGCAATGTATCGCGCAATCAGCGTAATAGGAATGGCTAGTATTCCGAGTAAAATGTACTCTCCGTTAATTACCACAATTAATAGCTCGAAGCCAATGAGTACAAAGAGAATGGCATTCAGAAATACATCGACCAATTCCCAAAACTTATCCACGTAGTTTTGGGTAGTATCGGACCAGGCAATTTCTGGCGATTTGTTGCCTATGAAAATTCCGGCCACTACCACGGCAAGAGGCCCTGAAAAGTGTACGTAATGAGCAATGGTATAAATACCCATTACAAGCGCAAGGGTAATCATTACCTCCGTTTCGTAATGGTCAATCGTGCGCATAATTTGAAAACCCAGCCAGCCAAGTACCAAACCCAGAGCAATACCACCAAACACTTCTTCGAAGAATAAAAGACCAACTTCTTCGGCTTCTACTGAGGCAATACCTTTTTGGGCAATGGCGAAAATAACAAGGAAAACCACTACGCCTACGCCATCATTGAAGAGCGATTCGCCCACAATTTTAATCTCAAGTTTCTTGGGTGCTTTAGCGTCTTTTAATATGCCCAGTACAGCAATAGGGTCGGTAGGAGATATAAGTGCACCAAACAAAAGGCAATAGATGAATTCAATGGGGTGACCAACTGCTTGCGTAACAAAATAGAAAATACCCCCAATTATAAAAGTTGAAGTGATTACCCCAAACGTGGCGAATAGCATTATTGGCCAGCGCTGTTTGGAAAGCTCATCCAGTTTGGTGTGCAGTGCTCCGGCAAAGAGCAGGAAACTCAGCATTACTTCGAGCAATACAGTTTTGAAATCTATGGATTGAATTAGCTGTTTAGACTGCTCCAGTATACTATGATTGAACTGCCCCAGGGCCAGAATAACCAGTGTAAAACACATGGCAATAATCATCAGGCCAATGGTAAAGGGTAGTTTCAGGAAGCGGGTGTTTATGAATGCGAAAGCAGCAGAGAGTACCGTAAGAATGGTGATGATTGCAAAAATGTCCATAGGTTGTGCAATGGTTTAGACCTATGGCAAAATAAGTTGTTTGCTTCATATTGCCCAACGGCTTTATTGAATTGTGTGCAAATCACGCTTGAGCCTAGATATCGGATATTCAAAACTTGGTTCTTCCTTCACGTCCCAGTTTTCCCCTTCCCGACTTTAGAGAGGGATCTGCCCAAGCTTAAATATTGGGTAGATGCTTCGGCTTCGCTCGGCATAGAAAAGGAGAAGGCTGGAGATTGCAGATACCCAAAGTCGGGTGTTAGAACACGGAAAACCGGCTTCACGCTATTAGCTTCAGACTTCTCGCTTTCAACTCCCAGCCCTTTCCCTTCCTGACTTTAGGGAGGGATCTGCCTAAGCTTAAACATTGGGCAGATGCTTCGGCTGAGCTCGGCATGGAAAAGGATAAGGCTGGAAATTGCAGATACCCAAAGTCGGGTATTAGAACACGGAAACCCGGCTTCATGCCACTAGCTTCATGCTTCATGCTTCACGCTTCATGCTTCCCGCTTCCCGCCCCCTCAATCCTGCATCACTAACTGATAAATAAGCTTGGGTAGAACGCCCTGGGCAAATCCGTCAATCAGTCCTCCGGCATATAAATCGAGGTGATCCTTGTAGGGCGGTCGCTTATAAGAGTAGCTGATGGTTAAAGGTTCGCCCTGCTTATCGGTTTTGTTGCTGCCACGAACCAATAGGTTACCCAAACCAGACTGCAACCACCGTTTATCATTAGCTTTATTAGTCAGTGAAAATTTAAAATCAGAATAGCGGAGAGTCATTTGGCCCTGGTTTAGTAAGGTGCCTCCCGTACCACTAAAAGCTATATGTTCAAGTGTGCCGTTTTCCATCTGCACACGGGTCAAATTGGCAATGAGCGGATTGAGCGCAGTAAATTTCATAGATTCAATTTCCCCTTTGTAACTGTGTTTTTCCGGGGTAGAAAGGGGGAGGTTCAGTTGTAACCAAAAGGCCGATGCGTTCATAAAGCGTCCATTAAACTGTGCCTGAATAGTGGTGCGCTGTCGTGTATTTATTGGTGCTATTAAAGCATTCAACCGACTGAGTACCAGGTTGCCGGGTTGTACCTCATTGCTGTATATCCGGTAGTCTATATGCCCGTCTATTATCTGCACACTATCTAATTCAACCTCAAGGGGCAGAGCGAGTAATGATTCATGAAACAGTCGTTTGTATTGGTTTTCATTGAGCGGAAGACTCTTGTGACGATGAATAGTCACCCGCGGCTTGTAGAGTTTTAGGGAACTACCATCAATGGACTGCCGATTTTTGAGTGTCCTGAAATTATCGGAGTGGTAAACCATAGAATCGGTAGTGATTTGGAAAACCGACCTTCGGTACTTCGAGTGGGCAGCCATTTGAACCGGATTGCCTTGAGGTTCCATGCTAAGCCCGAGGCAACGCAGTACCTCTTTTTGATAATCGAAGTGCATCTGATCGATGGAATAGCTGTATTGCCCATCACGAGGTTTCATTTTTAGCTTCTTGAGAGCCAGTTTGAACTGGTCTAAAGTAGCCGAATGGAGAAAATTAAGGTTAGATTCAATGTTAAGGTTTAGGTTCTCGATTGCCAGATCCAGTTGTTGCCCTGTCCCTAGGGTATCGCGGTGGTTGCGATCGGCCAAAAAAGAAGCCTTTCCTTCTTTTATGTTTAGTTTGCCTACTACAATATGCCTAATGGGCTGTGATGTTTCCTTTTCAGTATGGTTGGTTTTTGCCTTGGAATCATCGGTCACAAAGAATATCATTTCCGGCCTGTCTATCTCTATTCGTCCGGTCTTAATGGTTGATCCAAAAAGGAGTTCAAACACATTGATTTCTAATACATCGAGCTTTTCTGCCTTAAAGAAAAGGGGAGGATGAAGTGAGCCTACCGAGTGGCTGCTGGTGTCGGATCGAAAGGGGACGCCTTGGTATTGCACATTAAACCCTGAAGTAGAAAGGGAGGTAGCGCTCTTTTGGAAAGTGAGCGTGTAGAATCCGCCAAAGGTGGTTTTAATCTCTTTTTTGAGTTGATTGTTGACTATGCCTTTGAGAAAAAACGTGGCAAATATGACTAAAAGCCCCACAATAATCAGTAGCGAAATACCAATGCGTTTCAGTGTTTTTCTCATGGGGCTGTTCATAGGCGCCAAAACTATGCAGTTTGCTCATGCCACTGGCTTTGTCAACTTAAAGCCGATATTCTGAAAGGTACTGAAAAGCAAAAGTTTGTCAAAGCTCATTATCTTGAGCTATGAACCTGAAAAAAAGACTGCAGCAGGGAGAAACACTATTGGGTACGCTATTGAGCCTGCCTTCTCCTGAAATAGCTGAGATAATGAGCCAGGTGGGCTTCGATTGGTTGTTTATCGACCTTGAGCACGGGCCGCATGGAGTTTTGGAGTTGCAACGGATGCTTCAGGCTATGAAACCGGAATGTAGCGCTTTGGTGCGGGTGGCGGAGCTGAGCGAGGCTAGTATTAAAAAGGTGCTCGATACTGGGGCTGAAGGCATTATTGTACCGAAAGTCAATTCGGCCGAGGAGGCTGGACGAATTGTTTCTTATGCCAAATACCCAACGCAAGGGGTGCGCGGAGTGGGTGCGGCTCGTGCTCATGGCTATGGACTTAGCTTTAAGGAGTATGTAGAGAAGGCCAATGAGCAAACGCTGGTGGTTATTCAAATAGAGCACTTCGAAGGCGTGAATCACATCAATGAAATAGTGGAGGTTGAAGGGATTGATGTGGTTTTTATTGGGCCTTATGATCTTTCTGCCAGTTTTGGAGTGGCCGGGCAAGTAGAGCATGTGCTGGTGAAAGTAGCCATCGATAAAGTTGAAAAAGCTTGTGATAAAGCAGGAATTCCCATGGGCTACTTTGGTACTACTCCGGAGGCGGTTAAACCTTTCAGGCAGAAGGAACGCTACCAACTTATTGCCTGCGGAACAGATACCGGAATTTTGATTGAAAAAGGGAAAAGTGTTTTAAAAGAGTTAGGCTAAGTCAAGATTCATTTTTAGAAAGTCAACAGCAGAGTTGTGGCGGTTAGTAAGTATAAAAACCTCTACTGCGGAATATGTCTTTTAGGCCATAAAACTCTGGCTTTCTTCTTGAATATCTCTTAGAAGTGAATTTGCCCCAAGGAACAGTCCAAAGGGAATACATATACCAAATAGTTCGTGGAGTTTACTGGAGTCTATTGCATCAAAAATGGTTAGAATCCCAAAAGAAGCAGAACCAAGTATGCCGAAAATTGCGAAAAGTTTAAGCATAATTAACAAGGCTACTTTATTGAATTTGTTTAGTAATCTAACCTTGGTTGTGAGCTTGTAAATTAGAGCGAAGTAGTAGTAGAGCATGTGATATCCGAGGTTAATGAGAATAGCCTCAAAGAGCCTGCCTGAAAGATCGCTATTCCTCGAGAAGATTAAATGCATGACACTCAACGATAGGTTTACGTATCCAATAACTCTATGATAATTTTTAATCTCTGATTTAGTCATGAAGCGATTTACGAGTTGTGTGTTGTTAGTTTAACCTGAGTTCAATGTACGAAAAGAACGTCATGCCGGAAAAACAGGCCTTAAGCTCTCAAAAAGGGCTGTTTTCCCGGTATCTCAACAGAGCCTAAATGAGATTGCGGATATTTTCCTTTACGTATGTGAAGTTTTCAGAGGAAAATTCCGCAATGACGTCCTAAGAGGGGAGATTTTAATACTTACTTACATCGAACTCAGGTTAATTTAAGTGGTTGTTCTAACCAAATCGGGAGAATAATGTAGCCGGGTGGTATTGCATAGGCATACATGGGGTCTAAAACAACCGGTGTTTTGTTTTTCTAAAAATGGTGAAGCTCTCGCCTTTTATTGCAGTTCTTCAAGTAATGATGCATTAGCTTCAATGATTTTTTCTTCCAGGCTTTTTAAATCTTCCAAAACCGATATGAGACCTTTCTGTTTTCCATTGTAGACCATTTCTACGGCACTTTCGCTGGTTTTTAAGTAGGTTTCAATCAGTGAGTTGACTACGCCTAGCTTTTCAACCAAAGTAACGTTCATTCTTACTACGGTGCCGGTGGCTTGGGCTAAATCCCACGACCTGTTGTTTATGTTTGGTAGCTTGAGTTGAATGTTTCCAACACCCATAAGCTTTAAGGTGTCTTGTTCTAGTTTTAGATCAAAAACACTTTCACCAAATATTAGCACCCGCGAATCGTCCTCTTGCATCACCATTATATTTTCGCGGTACTCTTTCTGTCCAAATATTAAAGAGCGTTTAAAGAAGTTGGCCAGTTTGGTGTTGTCGTTTACATCAAAATCCAAATCGGCACTTGCAACTGCCAGTAGTAGATTCTGGTTTGAGTATAGTTTTTGCAAAAGCTCTTTGCGATAGTCGAGGGATTTTCTGAGGAGTGCATCATTACTCTTTACCTCTTGAAAAATAGACTCTTTTACCTTTTGCAGATTGGCATTTAAAGCTGACGATTCTCGCCAGCTATTTAATACAAGGGCTAGAATTACGGCAAAAACCACAGATATGAACTCTACAGCTAATTGCTGGGTATTTAGTTTGTTTTTCATATTCAATACATTTAGGTGTATGTGCTACGGGGGCTAGCCATCGTGCGTAAGTAAGGCTTTTCAAATATTTACTAAAGTATTGTATCGCAGCCCCCTTTGCAAATAGCTCAATTAGCTTTAGATGTGGGGGGCTGTATGGTCTTCTTCCTAAAGAAGGGCGGTTGGTCTGTGGAGCGAACCGAACTCAGGTCAAATGGGTGCCAATCTGTTATTTCTGCTGCAAACTGCATACTTTTAGAGTCTCGAAACGGTTATTGGAAAAGGCCTTGGAGTAGGCACAGAAACCCATTAACTCCCTAAAATCTCAAGGATTTTTGAACTGCCATGTTTTTCAGCTACACTGCGAGGCGATTGTCCGTCAAGTTCAAAGTTCGTTGAAATACCGAGCTCTAGAAGCTTTTCCATACACTTATCGCTGTTTTCCTGTGCACTGACCAGTACTGTTTTTTGGATCATTCGGTTTTTGGAAAAATCATCTAAACCTTCTACATAAGCATTTAAGAGTACTTGCATGCCTGCAGGGTTGTTGGTGGCAATGGCATAATGCAATACGTCCAGGGATTCGCTATTTCCGGTGGTCCAGTCTATTTTATTTAACTTTATTGTTTTATGGAAACCGCTTGAAACAAAGCTGGTTAGCGTACTCTTAGCCTCTTCAATTTGTTCTTCTGTAGAACCATAGCCTATAAATTTGAGAACGCTTATATGGCTTCGTATACTGCTTTGTATTTTTTGAGTGAGTCTTAACCGAAAGTCCTCTTCGCTGGTTTGTAGCGAGGAATCTTTTCGGAATGCTTCTAAGAGGTAGTTAAGTGCAATTATTTCGTTCTCATCTTCCAGGTACTTGGCCATGCGCAGGTAATTTTCTGCACTTGGGTTTAAAGTTGCTGCCTTGGATGCAAAATCGATTGCTGACTGTTTAAACACCCGGGGGCCTGTCACATTCCAGATTTCCCTGAAGTTTCTTTTAAGGTAGGAAACCAAAAGTTCGGCCTCGTCCATTGTGGCATATCCTAAGGCGAAAACCTTGGCCGGAAAATCTGATATGTCTTCCGAAGATTTTAACTGGTTTACATATCCCTGATATTGATCAATGAGGCTTTGAATTTGCGTAAGATTGCTGATGTTCATTTGCACCAGAGAGCTGTCGCTTGCAATCTGCTTTTCATAAGCGGCTTCATCGGTTCTCTTCAATGTTTTTCTGTACTTGATGCCGTTCTTATCAGGATTCCTAATGGATTCGATAAGATTTAAAACATTGGTTTTCAAGTCTTTTTGTTTTTGAAGCTGGCTCTGGTAGTATTGAATCATTTCCTCGCGACTAAGGTCAATACCCGTTGAACTGGTAATGATTTCTGTCCAGTTTGTGCCGGGTTTAAAGCCTTGTTGATAGGCTAGTCCTCCCGGAGTTACATTGACAATTTTTATGGTTGGGGTTCCCAAAGGCATACCTGTTCGGGCATCTACGTATTTGGGTGGGTCTATTCTAATTTCCATACCCATGTCTTGCCCGTGGATGGCATTTTCGAAGTAATCGTTTTTACGCTGGGCAATTTGAATAGTCTTCTTTTCTTCGGGTATCAGGTTGTTGGGTATTCCCGCTGCTGGCTTTGTGGGCAAGGGGCAGTTGTTGTTTAGCCAGTCGGTCGTATTAGGGTTCCAGTTCGACCGTAAAGACTCCTGATAACAGTTCAGGTTATCTACCATGGCGAGATAATAGGCTTCCATGGCAGGGTCTTCGGCATAGGCGGCCAGCGTGAGAAAATCGTTGGTTTTCGATACTATCTTATGGTAGGCATCCCAATAAATCTGGCTCATTTGTGAGCGCTGTTGCTGTTGCAGCTGAGCTTTTCTGGCCGCGGCTTCTTTCTTTGCTTGTTTCATCTCAAGCAGGTTGGCGAATGCCCCTATGCCTTTATAAAAGCCTGTTTGATTATTATTCTGAATGGCATCGCCAAGGGTCTGCAAACCATCGGTTATCAACTTGGTTTTGGCTGCCGCAATGTCTTGTTGCACGTATTCAAGGTCTTTCATTTTCCGATTGAAATCCATCAGTGATAGGGTCGGGTCGTTGGTGCTTACCAAACCGTTGATACGCTGGAGCCGATTGGAGAATTCTTCTGTGAGTTGGTCAAGTTCGGCTCCATACTGCATTACTTCCAGATAATTGGCTTCAATAAAAGGGGAGCTGTTATCTTCTGCAGATCCATTGGCTGAGCCTACCAGGCAATTGGGTACTGAAGGTAAGCTAAGACCGGCACAGGGAGAGCCATAACTGTCGTAACTCGATTTAATTTGTTCCAGAGTGGCTTTTAACATTCTTGCCTGCTCGGCCGTTCTCGGCTTGTTTTTACAGGCACATAGGTAGGCAAAGAATTGTGCTGCATTGGCGCATACAGGGCTACTACCCGGTTTGCCAATATTGTTTTTGGCCTTTTGCGCATTGGGGTCTTGCGTGCAATCCTGGGCATGGAGCATTAGACAGAGTGAAAGTAAGAGGGCTGAGGCAATTAGCTTCTTCATGTTGTTTAACTAAAATGAAAAAAGAATTAGAAGCACCTTTGACCCGAATGTGGTCTAAGGGCAGGCGGGTTTGAAGAGTCTTGAATAATAAAGTAAGGGTTTTTGATGGATAATTACAAGGCAACTTAGCTGCCTAACGTAAGCTTTTGTGCCCCTTGAACTATGGATTGGTTTTCAGGAGCTACCATATTGCCGACCTAGTTTAAAGTGTGGTTACATCTATCTTAAATAGTTCGGCAGCGTTTTTCCAAAGAATCAACTCCTTCTTTTCTTCAGGCAAATCGAGCTGATCCATGAATTTGAGGTAGGAGTTCATGTTGGAAATGGGCCAGTCCGTACCATAAAGTAAATATTTAGGATTGCCGGCATAGGTGATCATTTCCTCTATTTCATTTTTCATATAGCGTTCAAATTTTTCGTTGAAATCGCCCAGCACCAGGCCGGAAATGTCAGCATAAACATTATCGTTTTTGTAAACGACCTCCATACAATCCTTAATCCACGGGTTGCCTACATGGCAGATTACAATTTTTAGTTCCGGGTAATCAACGGCCAGATCATCGTGGTGAATAGGGTGGGAGTACTTCACCTTTCCTCTGGGGGCATAGGTGTCGCCCGAGTGAAACATCACGGGTACATCGAACTCAATGGCCATTTCATACCAAATTTGCAGTCGGCTATCGTTGGGATAAAAGGGTTCGTAGCCGGGGTAGAACTTGAGGCCTTTAATGAGGCCTTTTTCCAGGTAATCACTGATGATTCGTACATCTTTATAGTCGTAGTGCAGAAAACTGATACCCGCTACCACTCCCAGGTTTTTTCTGTCGGCAATGGCTTCTACTACTTGGGTGGTGCTTGGCCTGTGCTCATTGACTTTATATGAGGAGAGCACCAGCGCATAGTCGACCTTGTTTTCTTCCATGGTTTGAGAGAGGAGATTTAGGCTTTGGTCAATTGAGGTGACGCGGTCTTCGTGGTAATTGTTGATGTGGGTATGTACGTCAATGATCATAATGTTCTGTTTTGATTCTCTAAAATAACCTTCCCATCGGGTTTGGTTTTGCAGCGTGGCTGGTCAATCAATATAGGTATATGATTCCGTACCGTGGGAAATTTTCTAGAATGTTATGGCTTGGTGCTTTTCGTTTCAGCTCCTAAAAATCAAACTAAAAGTTGCTCCCAGGCCCGGTTGTGATTTAGCTGTTAAGTCGCCTTTGTGTTTTTTCATAATCTGCTTGGAGAGGCTAAGTCCGATGCCGGAACCATTTTCTTTGGTGGAGAAAAACGGAATAAAAATCTGATCCATTTTAGTTTCGTCAATGCCTATGCCGTTGTCTTGTATTTCAATGACGGACTGATTGGCATTGGAGTAGGCACTTATTTGTACCAGACCATTTTTTTTCTTTTCGGTGGCATGGCGCGCATTGGTGAGCAGATTAATCAACACCTGATCGACCAGTTTTCGATCCATAGATATTTTGAGGTGAGCCTCAGACTTAACTCTCAACTCTACCCCGGCTTTTTCAAACTCTTTACTCAGCAGATTAGCGTTTTCTACCAATAATTCATTTACGTTTACTTCTTCCAGCTGTAGAGCTTTTATGCGCGTAAGCTTGCGGTAATCTTCTACAAAATGAAGTAGCCCTTCACTACGTTTTTGGATGGTTTTGAGCGAAAACCGAAGGTCTTCCAGGGTTTCTTCGCTAAGGTCTTCGAGCGGCTTGGGCTGGCCTTTTTCTTCCAGCATCATCAGCATGGTTTCTGAGAGGGAAGTAACAGGCGTTACGGAATTCATAATTTCATGGGTGAGAATTCGAATGAGTTTGTGCCAGGCCTCAATTTCCTTCTGCTCAATCTCACTTTTAATATCCTGAAAAGTGACAATGGTATAGCGATAGTTCAGAATTTTCAACCGGTTGATTTGAACGGATACTTGTTGTTTCTCTCCTTTTATGGAGAGTTCTATTAGCCTTCGCTCGTTGTCTTCCATAGTGTCGAGCTCTGCGGTAAAGGCAGGTTGGAGTTGCTGGAGTTGCTTCCAGTAATTGGGGGTGGCTATTTTGAGCAGGTCTTGTGCTGCTTTGTTCATAAGCTCTATGCCATGGTCTTCCTTAACCGCCAATACACCCACTTTTATATTATCTACAATTACTTTGAGAAACTTGAATTGGGCCTCTTTCTCTACACTCACCTTTTTGAAGGCGTCAATGATTTCCACGAAGGCGTCTTGCAACTCCTGAAACGACTTACCGTGTTTTTTGCCCTTGAACGATATAGAGAAGTCGGAATAGCGAATAGCCATTAAGAGTTTGGCAATTTCGCGGTTGGTGTAGGTAATAAAGCGAATGAGTTCGGAAACCTGAATAATGATAATGCCCAAAAGGATAAGCTGATTGAAGAATAGCTCGGTGCGCGCAAAAATAAAAGCCAGGGCTGTCATAGTGAGCATAAGCAGCACTATGCGAATAACTACCAGTAGAGCAAATCTTTTCGATACCATAGTTTTGTTGTTAGTGGGTTGGTTATTCGTTATCGGAGACTGCTGATTATTACTTACGGTTGTCTGATAACCACTCCCTAATCTCCGGCCTAAAGGCCGTACTTTTGCATTCTTCTGTATAGAGCCAGCCTGTCTAAGCCCAACTCTTTAGCCGCACGGGTTACATTGCCATTGTGCTTATCTAAGGCTTTCAATATTAGTCTTTTTTCATTTTCGGTAAGGTTGAGGTTTTCTTCTTCCTGACTTTTTTGTGTCGCCTTACTGTTGCCCAGCATAAAGTCATTGGGTCCAAGTTTGTTACCATCGGCCAGAATAATGGCTCTTTCAACTGCATGTTCCAGCTCTCTGATATTACCGGGCCAGTGATGTTTTTTGAGTTTGTTCATGGTGCCGGCATCAATGCGCATATTGGCTTTCTTGTATTTTTTGCCAAAAACATTGAGAAAATGCTCTACGAGCAGGTCTATGTCATCGGGCCGCTCGGCCAGTGGAGGCATCTTTAGTTCTACGGTATTGATGCGGTAGAGTAAGTCTTGTCTGAATTCGCCTTTTTCTACCATTTCATATAGTGGCATGTTGGTGGCGCAAACCAGGCGAATGTCTACCGGTATTTCTTTGCCGGAGCCTACGCGGCTCACTTTGCGTTGTTGTAGTACTGAGAGCAACTTGGCTTGCAAGGGGAGTGAGAGGTTGCCTATTTCATCGAGAAAGAGAGTGCCGCCCTGGGCCAGTTCAAAACGGCCGGGCTTATCTTCTTTGGCATCGGTAAAAGCTCCTTTCACATGCCCGAAAAGTTCCGATTCAAAGAGTGTTTCGCTAATTGAGCCAAGGTCTACCTTTATAAACACCTGATCGGATCGGTCTGACTTTTTGTGCAGGGCGCGGGCGGCCAGCTCTTTGCCGGTTCCGTTTTCCCCCAAAATAAGCACATTGGCGTCAGTTGGTCCCACTTTTTCGATGAGCGAAAACACACGTTGCATGGGGGCAGAGTTGCCCAAAAAGTTGGCGTATTTTTGGTCTACATCGTGGGCAATGCTTTTGGTGGTGTTTTTGAGCCGGTCTACTTCCAGTTTGCTGTGCCTTAGTTGTAAGGCTGAGGTAATGGTGGCGTAGAGTTTTTCGTTTTTCCAGGGTTTGGTAATAAAATCGGTACCGCCTGCTTTAATAGCTTTTACGGCCAGGTCGAATTCGCCATAGGCCGTTACCAGTATAACAATGGCGTTAGGATCCAGATCGAGTATTTTGTTGAGCCAGCGCAGACCATCTGAACCATCGTTTTCGCCCTTCTTAAAGTTCATGTCTAACAGAACTACATCGAACGATTCCCTTTCAAAATGCAGAGGAATGAGTTCCGGATTATTCTCAATTTGCACCAGGGTAAACTGCTGTTTTAAATACATACGTGCGGTGTTGAGCACGTCTATATCGTCATCTACCACCAGTATTTTAGCCTCAATTTTCGCCATAAAACTGTATCAAAAACAAACACCTAAATGTATTGAAAACAAACGGAATAGAAGTCTATGTTTATGAAAATTATTTTTAACTTATTGATATTCAGTTGTTAATGAGTTTGGCACTGCTTTTGGCTTGCTAGCGGCATCAAAGGTCTACTATGTTAAAAAACTACTTCATTACTGCACTCAGAAACTTGTCTAGAAACAGGTCGTTCACCATTATTAATGTTTTTGGGCTTGCCCTTGGCATAAGTGCCGCTTTGGTGCTTTTTAAAATAGTTCTGTTCGAAAAGAGTTTTGATACTTATCTGACTCATTATGACAGGTTGTACCGCTTTACTAAAAAGGTGGTGAGTCCCAATTCGGTAGAGCTGGAGGGGGGAATGCAAAACCCTTTTGCCGAAGCCTTTAAGAACGATTATCCTGATCTGGGCATTCCTGTTCGGACCTTCTATATTGGTGAAAATCAGTTGAGTGTGCAGAATGTAACAGGCGATTGGTCGCACTTTGAACAACGCGATGGAATTGCCTTTGTAGATGCTGACTTTTTTAAACTCTTTGATTACGAATGGAGGGTAGGAGATTCGGAAACGGCACTTTCCAAACCTAATTCGGCTGTGATTTCCGAATCGTTGGCCGAAAAGTACTTTGGAGTAACCGATGGTGGCTACGACCGGGTGTTGGGTAAGGAGATGAAGCTGAATAACGAGCTTACCTTCTTTATTTCGGGCGTGGTATCCGACCCTCCCAAAAATGCTTCCTTACCATTTAAGCTAATGATCGAATACGAGTCTGTTAAAGCTATTTTCGACTTCTATCAGCCCGACTCGTGGACTTCCACTTCATCCAATGCTCATGTGTATTTTCTGGCCAATGAGAACGTAACAGGCGATCAGATTCGCTCAGTTTTACCCGAAATGGCCGAAAAGTATATGCCGGAAGGCGAGAATGAAACTATTTTTCAACTTCAAGCTCTGGCCGATATGCACTTTCAGCCCGAGTATAACACCTATGGCAATATTGCCAAGTCCAAAGACTTCTTAACCGGCCCCATTGCTATCGGTATTTTCCTGATTCTTACCGCTTGTATCAACTTTGTAAATCTTTCCACGGCTTTGGCGGTAAAGCGGTCTAAAGAGGTGGGTATTCGCAAGGTTTTGGGAGGCGTAAGAAACCAACTGGTACTTCAGTTTTTAGGAGAGACTTTTCTCATCACCATTCTGGCCATGTTGTTTTCTATGGGAGTTGCAGAATTGGTAATGACCAACATGGAAGATTTGGCCAGGTACAATTTGTCTTTAGACCTGCTTAATGATACTCCGCTTTTAATGGTGTCTGTTGCCATTGTGGTTGGAGTAACTCTAATGGCTGGTTTGTACCCTTCTTTCATCCTCTCAGGCTTAAAGCCGGTGGCTGTGCTTCGCAGCAAGGGGCAGTCGTCTTTGGCAGGTAATGCCAATACCCGCAGAGGGCTGGTAGTTGTTCAATTTCTTATTTCGCAGGTACTTGTTATATGCACGTTGGTAGTCATTTCTCAAATGAAGTTCTTTGAAAAGAAGGATTTGGGTTTTAGAAAGTCTTCTATCGTTACTTTTCCACTACCATCAAACGAGGCTGAAAAACTGGACTTGATTGAAAATGAGCTGATGACTTTTCCGGGAGTAGAAAAAGTAAGTTTTTCCTTTGCCAGCCCGCTTTCGGACAACAACATAGGCTCTACTTTTGGCTATGCTCCACTAGAAACTACCGGAGAATTCGATGCCGCTTTTAAGGTAATAGACGAAAACTATCTGGAACTATACGACATTGAGCTGTTGGCAGGAACCGACATTAGCGAATACGATACGGCTCTTGCTGAAGCCTTGATTTCCGAGCAAGCGCTAAAGCTTATGGGACTGGAGAATCCCCAAGACGCCATTGGCGAAACCATCCGTTCGGGCTTTGGTGGCAGCAAACGGGTAGTAGGAGTGTTCAAAGACTTCCACAATAAGAACCTAAGAAATAAGGTAGACCCCATTATAATGGTGAAATACCCCGGCTATTACTATGAAGGTGCGCTGCGGTTTGAAGGATCTGACAATGAGATGCCTGGCCTGATCGCTAAGCTGGAAAGTGCCTGGACGGCTCAGTTTCCTGATATCATTTTCGATTACTCCCTTCTTTCTGATCAGATTATGCAGAATTATGAAGACGAGGCCAATGTGCTAAGACTCTTCCAGATATTTTCCGGTCTGGCCATATTTATAGGTTGTTTGGGCTTGTATGGCTTGGTTTCGTTCATGGCCAATCAAAAGACCAAAGAAATTGGAATCAGAAAAGTGCTTGGTGCTTCAGTGGGGCAAATTCTGAACATGTTTTCCAAAGAAATGCTCATACTCATTGGTATAGCTTTTATACTGGCTGCGCCTATTGGGTTTTACCTGATGAACGACTGGTTAAGCGGGTTTGAGTATAGGATTGAACTGTCTCTATGGGTGTTTGCTGCAGCCATAGGCTTTACCTTACTCATAGGGGCTGTAACCACCGCTTTGCGCTCGTTCAAAGCGGCAACTTCCAACCCTGTAGACTCCTTAAGAAGCGAATAGTATGTTTAAGAACCACCTTCTTTCCATATTCAGAAATTTAAAGCGCAACAAAGGCTATGCTTCTATTAATATAATGGGGCTGGCCATTGGCTTTGCCGCAGCTACACTCATTGCGGTATATGTAAAAAGTGAGTTTACTTACGACAAGCACTATGCAGGCCATGAAAAGATTTACCGACTCAGTGCCGAGCGTTTTGCTCTTTCTTCTATAGCCATTCTCAATCAGTTGAAGAGTAATATTGCTGCGGTAGAGGAGGTGGTAAACATAATGCCAAACCCTTCGGCCAGTTTAACCACAACTTCCGGAAAAAGTCTGGCGGTCAAAGACTACTTCTATACTACGGAAGGCTACAGCCGGGTATTTAGCCATCAGTTTATTTTGGGCAATGCTGAAACAGCGCTTGCCAAGCCCAATGGGCTTATACTTACTGCTTCTATGGCTCAAAAACTCTACGGCCGGGACAACCCGATTGGTGAAAAAGTTCGGGTTAATTCACAAATTTCGGCCGATGACTTTGAAGTGACCGGAGTTATTGCCGATCTGCCCTCCAATACCACACTTACTTTTTCAGCATTGGGCCGGCTACCCCGCGAGTTTGAAGACAGGGTAAAAGATAATTTTTCGTTTACCACCGGGTATAGCTACATGAAACTTGCTACGCCAATAGCCTCCAATGATTTATTGGCGGCTGTTGAGGAAGTAATGTTGCCTTTGGATTATCAGAGACATGGTAGTGGAAAATCTATCGAAGAGTTTACATCCGGTTATTCACCGGGTTTGGTGGTGATGCCCCTGGCCGATGTCCATCTGCAGTCCAATGTTCAGTTTGAGGCTTCGGAGCCGGGCAATGCCAAATATCTCTTTGTGTTTATGTGCATTGCCGTTTTTATTATCGTTTTGGCGGCCATTAACTATGTGAACCTGGCTACCGCCCAGGCATCGAAGAGAGCCAAGGAGATTGGTGTTCGCAAGGTACTTGGTTCGGTAAAGAATCAACTGGTTGCTCGTTTCATAACCGAGTCGGCCGTGGTTGCGCTGGTGGCCGTACTTTTGGGCTTTGGTTTGGCCGAAGGGTCGCTAAAGTTGCTCAGAAATGCGGGTTTCTCTCAGTTCGATACCAACGTATTTGAATACTCCGGGCTGGTATTAGTTATGCTTGCAGTAGCGTTGCTCACCGGTTTGCTTGCCGGTGTTTATCCGGCTTTTTATTTAACTGCTTTTAAGCCCTCTGCGGTGTTAAAAGGAGACTATACGGCAGGTTCGGGGGATAGGGCTTTCAGAAATGGGCTGGTTGTTTTTCAGTTTGTGGTAAGTCTTTCGCTGGCTATTTTCTCTGTTTTTGTTTCTCAACAGCTTCATTTCAGTCTCAAAAAAGATATTGGTTTCGATAAAGCCAATGTGCTTTTAATAGATAACACCAAGTTTCAAATTGGGGAGAATGTAGAAACTTTTCGTTCAGAGTTATTGGCCAAACCGGGTATTAGTGGTGTAGGCTTTAGCCATTACCAACTTACCAATCTGCCTCTTTCAGGTATGATTGAAAATGGAGTTGAAAACGCTGAATACCAGCGAATTCAATACAAGTATACCGATGCGGCTTATGCGCGCCTAATGGGTTTTGAGTTGGTAGAAGGTAGGTTTTTTGATGAGGAGCTAGACGGAGACCGAACTTCTATGCTGGTGAATGAAACACTGGCCAAGAATCTGGGAGGGCACGTACTTGGCCGAAAGTTCGATGCCAATTTTAATGGAAAGGATGTGGAGATTGTGGGAGTGATTAAAGACTTTCATTATGAAGGTTTTCGCAAGGCTATAGGCCCTGTGGCCTTTTTTGGAAGGCCGTATCCCTCTTTGGTTTCGGTGAAGTTTGAAGGCACCTTACAAGAGGCAGCCACCGCGGCTGAGCAGGTATATAGCCAGTTTACTTCCGAACCGTTCGATTATCAGCTGTTTGAACAATCGTTTGATGAGCTTTTCCACAAAGAGAAACAACTAGGGCAGGTCATTAATTTATTCACGGCTTTGGCTGTTTTTGTGGCTGTTCTCGGATTAATAGGGCTTATTAGTTACACTCTCGATCAGCGGGTTAAAGAGATTGGTGTTCGCAAAGTATTAGGGGCTTCGGTTCGGCAAATTCTGGCTATGCTCAGCAAAGAAATGCTTCGGCTTATTGTGCTGGCTTTTCTTACGGCTATTCCGCTTTCCTATTTTGTGGTGAAAAGCTGGATGGCCGAGTTTGCCTATCACATTCCCATAAGTATACTTCCATTTATTTGGGTAGGGGCCATTGCTCTTGTAACCATTCTTGCGGTTGTGGTGGCCCGTTCGCTGGGAGTAGTCATGTCTAATCCTGTAAAAGCACTTAGAACGGAATAAAACTCAAAAACAACATCATGCTTAAAAATTACTTAAAAACGCTTTTTAGAAACTTTGTCAGGAACAAGGTCTTTACGCTCATTAACATTTTTGGGCTCACTCTGGGAATAACCTGCTCCCTCATTATGTTTCTCATTGTTAAGCAGGAAGTAAGTTTTAATCGCTACCATGCCAATCTGGACCATATCTATCGTATTGGGCATATTGATATTGAAAATGGGAGAGAATATACTGGTGGAGGAATTCCGCTGGTTATGCCTGCTTCAGTAAAAGAAGAGATTGTTGGAATAAAGGAAGTCACGCTTATTTCTCACGAACGCTATGGGCTTATATCAATAAACAGGGCCAACGGAGATGTTTCTCATTATGAGGAAGACCCTGAGTTGGTTTATGTGGAACCTAACTTTTTTGATGTGTTTACCTGGCCTACTTTGGAAGGAACCGTTGGTGGTAACACACTGGAGCAGCCCAATGTGGTAGCGCTTACTAAAAAGCTGGCCGATAAATATTTTCCGGGGCAGTCGGCCGTTGGTCAAACCATTCGGCTCGATAAGTCTACGGACTTGAAGGTTGTAGCCGTTTTGGAAGATGCACCGGCCAATTCAGACTTTCCGTTTGGCATCTTCATTTCCATGGAAACCAAAAAACGGAGAAACCCCAACGAGTTCAATCGCTGGGGGAGTATTTCGAGCGATAATGTAGCCTTTGTGCTGTTGGAAGACCATGTGAGTCCGGAGCAGATCGAAGCTCAGTTTCCGGACTTTACCGAAAAGCACTGGAACAAAGAAACTCGCGAGACCCGCACTTTTGTGCTTTCCTCACTCAAAGATTATCATTTCGATGAGCGCTTTAACACCTTTAGCCAGCGCACGGCACCTAAGTCTATGCTCATTGCCTATGTGATTATTGGTGCCTTTCTTATCGTAACTGCCTGTGTGAACTTCATTAATATGTCTACAGCCATGTCGGTAAAGAGGGGCAAGGAAGTGGGTGTTCGCAAAGTGCTTGGAGGGAGCCGCAAATCTCTGGTGCTTCGGTTTTTAGGAGAAACTTTTGCCATTACGCTACTGGCCCTTTTACTCTCTACGGCTATTACCGAAAGGCTTTTGCCTTTGGTAATTGAAGATTTCATTGGAATAGAAGTGCCTTTCAATCCTATTAAGGAGCCTATTATACTCGGCTATTTGCTGGCTACCTTGCTTACGGTTTCTCTGTTGGCAGGTTTGTATCCGGCCTTGGTGCTTTCGGGTACTCGCCCCATTTTGGCCTTAAAAGGTTCTATGAGTCATAATAAGGGAGGGCTTTTTTTTAGAAGGTTTCTGGTGTTCTTTCAGTTTCTTATTTGTCAGCTGCTCATCTTCGGTACGGTAGTGGCCTTAATGCAAATCAACTTTTTCATGTCTGTAGATATGGGCTATGACAAGGAGTGGATATTGAACATAGGACTTGCCCGTAAGGATAAACAGGCTTTGGACCTTTGGGATTCGGAAATTCAGAACATTCCGGGGGTTAAATCGCACTCGTTCAACTTCACCCCTCCGTTTTCAGGCTCTGTTTCAGCCACAGATGTTTATGTCTATGCCAACGATAGCGCAGTAGACCGGTTTACTACTCATGTGAAAATGGCCGATGATCGCTACTTAGAAACGTATGGTCTTAAACTGCTAGCCGGAAAGTGGCTGAACGATAGCGACACGGTAAACCAATTTGTGGTTAATGAAACCTTTCTCAAGGAGGTAGGACTGGAGCCGGAAGAGGCCATCTTTAAAACCATAGAGATATGGGATAAACGTGCCCCCATAGTTGGTGTGGTTAAGGACTATCACACGGGTAGGCTCGATAGTGCAATAGAACCCGTGGCTATGTTCAACGACAGGAGAAACTACAGAAACCTGGGGGTGAGGGTTACGGCTGCCAATGCCAGTGATGTGGTGAATTCGCTCAAAAATATTTGGTACCAGATAAATGAAGAGTATGAGTTTAACTACAGGTATGTAGACCAGCATATTGTAGAGTATTATGAGTTTGAGCGCAAAATGTCTCAGATGCTTACGGTATTTGCTTTCATAGCCATTTTCATTGGCTGTCTTGGACTCTATGGCCTGGTCTCATTCATGGCCAATCAAAAGGCCAAAGAGATTGGTATTCGAAAGGTGCTGGGAGCTTCGGTGCAACACATAGTGGGGCGCTTTTCGCTGGAGTTTGTTGTGCTCGTAGGGCTGGCCTTTTTGGTGGCAACACCATTTGCTTATTGGTTTATGAATAACTGGCTTCAGAACTATGAATATAGCATTAGTATTGGCCCACTCATTTTTGTGCTGAGCTTGGTTACTTCTGTGGTTATAGCTATGGTTACTACGGGCTATCGCTCCTTAAGAGCAGCTACTACCAATCCTGTTCAATCCTTAAGAGACGAATAATGATAGCGCACTACCTGAAAACTTCTTTCCGGGCCTTAAGGAAAAATCCACTGCTTTCCACCTTAAATATTGTGGGCTTAAGTGTTGGCCTGGGGTGCTTTTTAGTCATAGTCACTTACCTCTATCAGGAAAATACCTATGAGAAAGGGTTTACAGATTATGATAGAATTTATAGGCTGGAAGAGGAGTTTTTGGGTATGGGCAGGACGGCCTGGTCTACCAGTAATCTGCAGTATAAACTCAATGAGATTCCTGAAATAGAAAGCTATGTAAGACTGTCTGTCGATCAGGGCAATGAAGCCAAAGCTATAAATGGTGAAAAAATCATAAAAATGCCTAAAGTGCTGAAAGCCACGGATGGGTTGTTTGAGGTATTTGATTTTTCCTTGCAGCAAGGAGATGTAGCCCGGGCTATTGACGGTCCTAATAAAGCGGTGCTGACAAAAGACTTTGCCCGCAGGCTGTTTGCCACGGAAGATGTGATGGGCAAAACATTTGAGTACATGGGTAAAGAGCTTATGGTAACCGGTGTTTTGGCCGATCAGGTGTTCGAAACACACCTGAAGTTCGACTTTATTTCCAGTAACCTGTACAATCCGGAATATACTGACAAGCGTTGGTGGGGCATTGGTGGATACATTTACATAAAAACTACGGAGCCTTTGAAGCCGCAACTCCTTAATAAGCAGCTCGATGAAATTTCTAAGACCTATGTTTATCCGGTGGTTAACAATAGCGAGCTGAGTGCAGAGGAATGGCTATCTTCGGCCAATAAAATTCAATTCTTCGCCAAACCAATACGAGACATCTATTTGGGTAGCAATGAGAAGTTTGAGATAGGGGCCAATGGAGACAAACAGACACGGGTAACCCTTTCCATTATTGGAATTTTTATTCTGGTTATTGCTATCATCAATTTTATGAATTTAACCACGGCTCGTTCATCTCTACGCACCAAAGAGATTGGACTCAGGAAGGTGTTGGGTACCCGAAGAGGCCGTTTGGTGTTTCAGTTTCTTACCGAGTCTACGCTTATTACTTTGTTTGCGGCCCTTATAGGGGCAGGCTTATCTGAACTGTTTATCACCCTGCTCAATCAGAAATTAGGAGAGGTGATTGGTCTTTCCATACTGAGTTATCCAATGCTCGGTGTTTACATTTTGCTGGGGGTATTGGTGGTAGGTTTTTTGGCTGGCATTTATCCGGCTTTCTATCTGTCGTCCGTTAAAATGATTCCGTTGCTCAAAGGAATGAAGCTTGGGCAAGTATTGAACCTGGGCAATGCACGAACCTTAAGAAACGGTCTGGTAGTGTTGCAGTTTACTATATCTTCTACACTCATTATTGGTTCATACTTTGTGTATAGCCAGTTGCAACACTTAAAATCAGTCGATGTTGGTTTCGATAAAGAGCAGGTTCTGGTGATTTCGCATTCGTTTGACGCTACAGTTAATTTAGAGGCTCTTAGAAATGAATTATTGACAGTTCCCGGAGTTGAGCAAGCTAGTTTTAACAGCCGTCTGCCGGCCGATAGGTCTGTCAATATAATGTCTACCATGTTGGGGCCTGAAAAATCCGTGGCATTCAATGCCTTTCAGGTCGACCCGTATTATGCCGAAACGCTGGGGCTACAGCTTTTGCAAGGCAAGTGGTTTTCTCCGGGCCAATCTGTAAGCGATTCTCTGGTGGTGCTTAATAGGGCAGGTTTAGAAGCCGTGGGTCTGGAAGGGGATCCCGTTGGTCAGGTGTTTGGTAACTACTGGCGAGTAATAGGGGTGGTAGAAGATTTTATAGTAGACAATTACCGTGAGCAAATAGGGCCGGCCATTATGACCTATGATCAGTCCAGTCCCGGTCAACTGGCCATTAAGCTGAGCTCGCAAAACGTGGCAGCTACTGTAGCTTCTGTGCAGAAAGTGTGGGAAGGGCTTATGGCAGGTCCATTCGAATATAAGTACCTCGATCAGAATTTTACCGAGATTTTAAACAAGGAAAAGCAGAATGCCGATGCAGTGTTGGTGTTTACTATTCTGGCCATTTTCATTAGTTGCCTTGGGCTGTTTGGTTTGGCTGCTTTTATGGCCGATCAGCGGGCTCATGAGTTTGGTATAAGAAAAGTACTCGGAGCGAGTGTTGCGGATATAGTCAGGAACTTTGGTTTTGACTTTACCCGACTCATAGTCCTGGCCTTTGTGGTGGCAATTCCTGTGTCTGTTTATGCAGTTAACCTCTGGCTCAACGGTTACGCCAATCGTATAGAGTTGGGCGTTTTGGGGTTTGTTATTGCCGCTTTGCTTTCCTTTGGTATAGCATTTCTCACCATTGCCTTTCAATCCCTCAAAGCGGGTCGCCTTAACCCGGTAAAAACCTTAAGAAACGAATAAACCATATCATGATAAAAAATAACCTCATTCTTGTATTTAGAAGACTTCGTAAGGAGAAGGTCTTTTCCTTGGTCAATGTTCTAGGTTTAACTGTTGGCTTAACCGCATTTTTGATGATTGGCCTGTACATAAAGCATGAAGTCAGCTTTGACCAATTCCATCGGGATAAAGAGAACATTTACAGAGTAACATCTAAGTATAGGGATAGAGAATGGAGAGGAGTAATTGCAAGCGATTACGTTCAGTTTTTTAAAGATGATGTTGTCGGTCTAAATAGCTTCTCTCGAGTAAGTGTTAGGAACGAGGCTACTTTAGCTTCAGGTGGGGGGAAGGAGTTGAACTTCAAAGGTAAGCTATCAACAGATAGTAACTTTTTTGAGTTTTTCTCATTCGATCTTATTGATGGCGTGCCTTCATCAGTATTATCTACTTCAGGTAGTGCTGTTATTACCGAAACCTTAAGCAAAAAGTTGTTCGGAGAAAAAAGTCCGATAGGAGAAGAACTGCTCATTGAAAAAGGAAAAGAGGTATATACCATTACCGGTTTGGCAAAAGATCCGCCATCTAATAGCACCATTCAGTTTGAGTTGGTCACTTATCAGGAAGGAATATTTAAGAATAATTTCGAGCAGACCTCTGGTTTAAGAAATGTTATCACCTATCTCAAGTTACAACCAGATGTGTCACTAGATAATGTGCTGGATAAAATAGATGCCGCCAAAAACAAGACTCCTTATACCATAATGACTAAGGATGAGGTTTATGGATTGTCCCCAATCACAGATCAAAGACTTTATGCTGATTATGTCGTAACATTTTTTGAGAAAAATGACATTCGTTATCTACAGTTGTTTGGGGGTATAGCTGTAGTGGTACTTCTATTGGCCATTATTAACTACATCAACCTTGTCACTGCGCAGGCTGCTAAAAAGGCTAAGGAGATAGGGCTTCGAAAAGTGATTGGAGCAGGGAAGTTCCAGTTGATGATCTATCAGTTTGCTGAGTCAATTGTGGTGGTTGTGTTTTCTTTTGTTTTGGCATTTGCTATTACGGAAAGGTTACTGCCACAATTCAATTCGCTACTTAATAAAGATGTAACCCTTCAATACTTTGGCTCAACGTTTTTTCTATGGGTTATTGTCTCAGGGGGACTTATTGGCTTATTGTCTGGCTTGTACCCGGCTATTCAAATAATGAAGGTAAAGCCTCTCGCCATTATTAAGTCATCATCTAGCGGTAGTAAGCAAAATACAAGTTTCAGAAAGGTTTTAGTGCTTTTCCAATTTACCGTTACGGCTATCCTGATTTGTTGTCTATCCATTATGATCGGCCAAATGGATTATCTGAAACAAAAAGATCTTGGGTTTGCTCCCGAAGCGCTTATTAGCGTCACGTTAGATAGTGATTCTACACAGTCATATTTTCCTTTGCAGCAAGAATTTTTGAAGATACCCGGAGTTCAAAAAGCAAGTTTAGGTGGGTTTAAGCCAGGTGGATACGCATACATATCGGCTATGGATGCACCGAATGTTCAAGGAGAGGATGCTAACGGACTTGGAGGAGACGCCATAATTGGAGATGCTTCTTTTATAGATGTGATGGAGATGGAGGTTTATTGGGAAGAACACGATAAGGCCATTGAAGAATTCAAGGAAGGACAAGTGATTATCAATAAATCTATGGCGGAAAGCATAGGAGCGCTTGATAATCCAGAAGACAAACGCATCTATGGATGGAATGATAAGGTGGGAAAAAAGGTGATTGCTATTGTTGAAGATTTCCACATGAAATCCTTAAAAGACGTGATTGAGCCCATATCTATCTACTACTTGAATGATTGGAGGGTACATAACATTCTTGTTAAGGTAGATATGAATAACCTTTCAGCCACTCTGGCGGGGTTGGGAGATCGATATGAATCATTTTTTGGAAGGCCTTTTGAATTTAGCTTTCTAGACGATGAGATTGCCGAGTTCTACAAGAAAGAAGAGGGTCAGTTTAAACTATTCCAGCTTTTTTCTACAATCGCATTGATTATTTCCCTTCTTGGGTTGGTTGCATTGACTATATATAGCCTCGAACAACGCAGAAAAGAAGTAAGTATCAGAAAGGTACTAGGAGCTTCCGTTCAAAGGCTCATCCTGATGCTCAATAAGGAATATTCTGTTCTTGTACTAATAGCTTTTATCATAGCCTCTCCAATAGCCTATTACGCCATGCAAGACTGGCTGCAG
>MDTG01052955.1_pt1 | contig 98867 bp, 86 predicted proteins | sample 811421 | NCBI WGS metagenome assembly MDTG01 (sample SAMN05326645, study PRJNA326480) | marine metagenome | isolation source: seawater | place: Pacific Ocean: South East | collected 2011 | reverse complement strand
TGGGCGGCGCGGCTGCTGCCGCTGCCGCCGGTGCTGCTGGGCCGGGGTCCGGCCCCCGACAGCGAAATCCTCGGCGGCCTGCGGACCACCGGTCACTTCCTCGAGACCCGCATCGCCAACGGCCTCCGCGACCGCCCCCTGCCCCCCGCACGGGCGCTGTTTCTCGACCGTCTCGCGCGTCGAACCGGATGAGACGCGCGCGCTCCCTTTCCTCGCCCCCCAAAGAGCGCTAACTAACCCTCATGCGCTGGACCTTTCCGAATACACTCACCGCCCTTCGCCTGCTCGCCGCTCCCGGCTTGGCGGTGATGTTCCTCTATTTCTCCCGTCCGCTTGCCGACTGGTTCGCCCTTGTGCTCTTCGTGGGCGCCGCGGTCACCGACTGGTTCGACGGCTACATCGCCCGCAACTGGGCGCTGGAATCCAAGATGGGCGCGATGCTCGACCCCATTGCCGACAAGGCGATGGTGGTGATCGCGCTCATGGTCATCGTGGGCTATTCCTCGATGTCGCCGTGGCTGGTGCTGCCTGCCACGATGATCCTCTTCCGCGAGGTCTTCGTCTCGGGGCTGCGCGAGTATCTCGGCGACGTCGCCGGCACGCTCAAGGTCACCAAGCTCGCCAAATGGAAGACCACTTTCCAGATGGTCGCCATCGCCGTGCTCTTCGCACAGGGCGTCTTCGAGCACTACCTGGCCGTCAGCATCGAGGGTCTCGACCCGCAGAACGTGAGCGCCATCCTGAACGGCGATGTCGCCGATACACACGGTCTGATCTGGAAGGAACAGGGCATGCTCTGGGCCGGGTACATCGGCCTTACCCTGCTCTGGATCGCAGCGACGCTGACGCTCATCACCGGCTGGGACTACTTCGTGAAGGCGCTTCCGCTCCTGAAGGAGGAAGCATGATCGACGTTCTCTATTTCGCCTGGGTCCGCGAGCGCATCGGCCTGCCGAAGGAAAAGGTCGAGACCTCGGCCACCACGGTGTCCGAACTCGTGGCCGAGCTTTCCGCGCGCGAAGAACGCTATGCCATGGCGTTCTCGGACCTCTCGGCGCTGCGGGTGGCCGTGGACCAGGAGCTCACCGAGTTCGACGCCCCGCTTGCCGGCGCACGCGAGGTGGCCTTCTTCCCGCCGATGACCGGGGGCTGACATGAGCGACGCCTCGTCCATCCGGGTCGTCGTGCAGGAGGCGCCCTTCGACTTCGGCGCCGAGGCCGAGCGCTTCGCCGCCGCCCGCACCGACATGGGGGCCGTGGTGACCTTCACCGGCGTGGTGCGCGACGTGGCGGGCGACCTTCAGGGCATGGAGATCGAGCACTATCCCGGCATGACCGAGAAGGCGCTCGACAAGATCGCCCGCGACGCGCAGGCGCGCTGGTCGCTTGGCGAGGTCCTGGTGATCCACCGCTACGGCCGGATGGACGCGGGCGAGCGCATCATGATGGTCGCCACCGCCGCGCCACACCGCAAGGACGCCTTCGAGGCGGCCGAGTTCCTGATGGACTACCTGAAGTCCCGTGCCCCCTTCTGGAAGAAGGAAAGCGCCGGCGGCTCCGACAGCTGGGTTGCCGCGAAGGACGAAGACGAGGACGCGCTGAACCGCTGGTAGCGTGGGCAATATTGCCCACGCTACTTGCTCTCGCGCAATCTGCGGTCATATGATCTGACCAATTCCCACCGGATCATCGCCATGCCCTTCCGCCCCGTTCAGTCCGAAAAGCTTGCCTCTGCCGTCGTGCGGCAGATCGAGGAGCTCATCCTGCGCGGCATCCTGCGCCCCGGCGAACGGCTTCCGGCCGAGCGCGAGCTTTCCGAGCGGCTGGGCGTGTCGCGCCCGTCGCTGCGCGAGGCGGTGGCCGACATGCAGGCGCGCGGGCTGCTGACCTCGCGCGCGGGGGCCGGGATCTTCGTGACCGAGGCGCTCGGCTCCGCCTTTTCCGACACGCTGGTGCAGCTCTTCTCGCGGCACGACGAGGCCGTCTTCGACTATCTCGACTTCCGCCGCGACATGGAGGGGCTTGCCGCCGAGCGGGCCGCGATCCACGGCACCGAGACAGACCTCAAGGTCATCGATGCGCTCTTCGCGCAGATGGAGGCGGCCCACGGCAAGCGCAATCCGGCGGAAGAGGCCCGGCTCGACGCGGACTTCCACCTTGCCATCATCGAGGCCAGCCACAACGTCATCATGCTGCACATGATGCGGTCGATGTACCAGTTGCTGCGCGAGGGCGTGTTCTACAACCGCTCGGTCATGTTCAAGCAGCGCACCACGCGCGAGGCGCTGCTCGACCAGCACCGGGCGGTGAACGATGCGCTGCAGGCGCGCGATCCCGCCGGCGCCCGGGCCGCCGTGGAAGCGCATCTCGATTACGTCGAGGCGGCGCTGTCGGCGGATCGCAAGGCCGAACGCGACGAGGACATCGCGCGACAGCGGTACGAGCGGGTGCGCACCCGGGGCTGAAGCCTGCCCTTCTTTGCCTTGATCGGAGACGCTCCGCCCGTGCTGTCGCACCAGGCCGCATGGGCGCATGGGGGCTCTGCCCCCGCCTTCGGCTCCCCCGCGGTATTTTCAAAGAGAAGAAGGGGAAGGCGTGGTGCCCTCCCCTTCCCGTCGTTCCGAGCTGGAGCGCCGGTCAGTTGCCGGACGGCAGCTTGTAGGCGATCATCTTGTCGCCGACCGGGGTGCGCATGAAGTGGTGCCCGCCCGGGCCGATGACGACATATTGCTCGCCGTCCACCTCGTAGGTGATCGGGTTGGCCTGGCCGCCCTGTCCGAGCGCGTCGGACCAGAGGGTCTCGCCGGTTTCCATGTCGATCGCGCGGATCAGGTTGTCGGTCGCCGCGCCGATGAAGATCAGGCCGCCCGCGGTGATGACCGGGCCGCCATTGTTCGGCGTGCCGATCTTGATGGGCAGCATCGACGGGATGCCGAAGGGACCGTTCCGGCGGGCGGTGCCGATCGGGGTGTCCCACACCTGTTCACCGGTCTCGAGATCGACGGCGGTGATGCCGCCATACTGCGGCGAGGTGCAGGGCATGCCGGTCAGCTCGGACTGCCAGCCCGCGTTCACCTGGATGCCGTAGGGCGAGCCCAGCTGGGGGTCGCCGGCACCCTCGGCGCCGCCGCCGCCGCTGCCTTCCTCGTAGATGGCCTGCCAGCCCTCGGTCTCCTCGCGCGGGACCAGCCGGTTGTAGTTGGGCACATCGTTGTAGTTCATGATCATCAGGTTGCGCTGAGGATCCACGGCCACCGAGCCCCAGTCGTTGCCGCCGTTGTAGCCGGGATACTGGATGTACCAATCGGTGGACGGGGGCGTGAGGTACCCATCGTAGTTCGCCATCCGGAACCGGATGCGGCACCACAGCTGGTCGATCGGGGTGAAGCCCCACATGTCCCGCTCGGTGAGCTCAGGCTTGCGGATATCGAAGAACTCGGAGATCGGCTGGCTGTCGGCGATGTAGTCCGGCTCGATGTCGCCCTGCGGGAGATCGGTCAGCTCGCCCACGGGGGTCAGCGGCTCGCCGGTCTCGCGGTCGAGAATGTAGACGTCGCCCTGCTTCGATGCGAGCAGGATCGCCGGCGTTCCCTGGTAGTCGAGCAGCGTCGCCTGGCTGCCGAGGTCGTAATCCCAGACGTCGTTGCGGACGGTCTGGAAGTGCCAGGCCTCCTCGCCCGTGGTGGCGTCGAGGGCGACCAGCGAGGTGGCGAACTCGTTCTCGGCCTCGGAGCGGTTGGAGCCGTAGTAGTCGACCGAGGAGTTGCCGAGCGGCAGGTAGACGTACCCGAGTTCTTCATCCGCCGTGGCGGTGGTCCACATGTTGGGCGTGCCGCGGGTGTAGGTCTCGCCCTCGGGCGGGCCGTCGCGCATCTCTTCGGGCGCCGCGAGATCCCAGGCCCAGACCATTTCGCCCGAGCGGGCGTCGTAGCCGCGGATCACGCCGGACGGGGCGTCCTCGGCCTGGCCGTCCTTGACCTGCGCGCCGGTGACGACGACGCCGCGCACGATCGCCGGCGGCGCGGTCACGGCATACCAGCCGGGGACCTTTTCGCCGATACCTTCCCAGAGATCGACGTTGCCGCCCTCTCCGAAATCCTCGCAGGGTTCACCGGTCTCGGTGTCGACCGCGATCAGTCGCGCATCCAGCGTGCCTTCGATCACCCGCGTCTTGCAGGCCTCGTCATCGGCCTTGGCCGGGTCGGTCCAGATCGCGACGCCGCGGCAGCTTGCACCGTAGGGGATGGCCTCGGCGGGCACCTCGGGATCGTAGCGCCAGTTTTGCTCACCGGTCTTCGCGTCGACCGAGATGAGGATGTTCATCGCCGAGCACATCAGCAGGTCATCCCCGACCTTGAGCGGCGTGTTCTCGGGCGAATAGGTGCCCTCGGAATCGCCGCTGGGCAGGTCTCCGGTCTCGAAGACCCAGGCGCGTTCGAGGTTCGCGACGTTCTCGGGGGTGATCTGGTCCAGCGGCGAGTAGCGCGAGGCGTCCTCGTTACCGCCCCAGAACGGCCAGTCGGCGCCGGATTCCGGCGGCTCGGCGGCCGGATAGGGTGCGGCCGCGAACTGGTCCTCCTGCTGCGCCTCCTCGGCGTCGGGCTCGGCCTCGGCGGTGTCGTCCTGCGGCGCGGCCTCCTCGGAAGCCCGCTCCTCGGCCTCCGTGCTGCCGTCCGTCGACGCGGCCGGATCGCTCTGTGCCTGGTCGGAGGTGTCGGAGGACTGGTCTTCGCTGGCCGTCTCGGGAGCGTCGTCTTCCGTCTCGCTAGCGGTGGCAGCTTCCTGCGCGTCGCCGGCAGCCTCGGACTCGGAATCGTCCGGCGAAATAACCGGTTCTTCCGGCGAGGCGGTCACACCGTCGGGGTCCACGGCGCCACCGGTATCGGGTGCTTCGGCCGCCGGCGCATCGCTGCCGCCGGTATCCTGGGCGAATGCGGGCGCGAGCGGCGAGACGGCAAGCGCCGCGCTCAAGGCCAGCACGGAAATGCCACGTGTCTGAATCTGTTTCATGAGGTCTCCTCGGCCCGACGGTCGGGCCAGACTGTCAGGGGTATCAGGTGGCGGCGTGTCGCTGGACGCGGCGCAGGTTCGGGATGCAGATCAGGATCAGCACGAGGATCACCGTCGGGGCGACCATGCGCGGAACCTGGTCCCACCAGTCGGCGCCGACCTCCCACCAGGCCCAGACCAGCGTTCCGACCCAGACGACAAGATAGAGCCAGACGGCGGTCATCGACCCGTGGTTCAGCAGGATGCCGGTGGCGATCAGTCCCGCGCCGGCAAGCCCGTAATACCAGCTGCCGCCAAGTGCGATGAGCCAGATGCCCCCACCGCAGATGACCAGCCCGAAAAGAACGCAGACCCAGCCAAGCAGGCGGACGCCCCACCCGGGACGAGTGCGCACCTCGTCGCCGGTCGCGGCGGCGCCGCGCGCGTCGTAAGTTGTGGTGGCCATGAAGACCTCCCCCTCAAAATCATTTCGTTCAAAGAGGTCCTGGCAATCGCAATGAATTTAACCCACCTCTTGAAAAACTAAGGTGAGCGCCTTTCGGAAAGTTCCCGCTTACCGAGAAAAAATTCCGCAACGCATTGTTTTGTTTGAATATCGAAACTGGCGAGGCGCAGAAAATTGAACCTGATCGCATAAAAAAACCCGGGCGCGAACGCCCGGGCAGTTGGTCACGAAAGGCTGATAGGAAGGAGGAGATCAGCCTTTGGAGAATTCGGGGTAGGCCTCCATGCCCAGCTCGCCCATGTCGAGACCGGCCACTTCCTCCTCTTCGCTGACGCGGATGCCCATGACCAGCTTCAGGATGAACCAGACGACCGCCGAGGCGACGATGGTGAAGATACCGACCACGACGATTCCGTAGAGCTGCGTGGCGAAGGTCGCATCACCGTTGGTGAAGACCACGGCGATGGTGCCCCAGATGCCGCAGATCAGGTGGACCGGGATCGCACCGACGACGTCGTCGATCTTGATCTTGTCGAGCATCGGCACGGTGAAGACCACGATGATGCCGCCGATGGCACCGATGATGGTGGCCGCGCCGAGCGTCGGGGTCAGCGGTTCCGCGGTGATCGACACGAGGCCGGCCAGCGCGCCGTTCAGCACCATGGTGAGGTCGGGCTTCTTGTACATGATCTGGGTCATGATGAGCGCTGCGACCGCACCACCCGCAGCTGCGGTGTTGGTGTTGGCGAAGATGCGCGACACGTCGGCGACGTCACCCACGGTGCCCATGGCCAGCTGCGATGCGCCGTTGAAGCCGAACCAGCCGAGCCACAGGATGAACGTGCCGAGCGTGGCGAGGGTCAGGTTCGAGCCCGGGATCGGAACCACGGTGCCGTTGCGGAACTTGCCGATACGCGGACCGAGGATCAGCGCGCCGGTCAGGGCCGCCCAGCCACCGACGGAGTGCACGACGGTCGAGCCGGCGAAATCGAGGAAGCCAGCCGCGTCCAGGAAGCCGCCGCCCCATTTCCACGACGCCTGCAGCGGGTAGATGATGGCGGTGAGGACGATGGTGAAGATCAGGAAGGGCCACAGCTTGATGCGCTCGGCCAGCGTGCCGGACACGATCGAAGCGGTGGTTGCACAGAACATCAGCTGGAAGAAGAAGTCCGAACCGGTGGAGGCGTAGCCGTAATCGTCGGCTGCATCGGCGGTCACGCCAACGGCCTCGAGGACGGCCGGGCCCCACACACCGGAGATGACGCCTTCGGTCGCCCAGGTGCCGAGCGGATACATCAGGTTGTAGCCGATCAGGTAATAGAAGATCGCGGCAAGCGAGAACAGCACGACGTTCTTCATGCACTGCATCGCGACGTTCTTCGAGCGCACGAGGCCGGCCTCGAGCATCGCGAAGCCCGCGGCCATCCACATCACGAGGAAGCCACCGATGAGGAAGAGCAGCGAGTTGAAGATGAAGACGGTGTCGGTCGACGCGTTCACGCCCGGGGCCGGGCCGTCATCCTGCGCCAGGCCCAGCGTCGGCAGCGCGATCAGCGCGGCAGCCGGGGCAAGTGTGTTGAGAAGTTTCATGTTCCGTTGTCCCTTAGTAATCTTGCGATCAAACCGCGATCAGATCGCGTCCGCGTCGGTTTCACCGGTACGCACGCGCACCGCCTGGCTCACGTCGAGCACGAAGATCTTGCCGTCGCCGATCTTGCCGGTCTGAGCGGTCTTGGTGATCGTCTCGACAACCTGGTCGGCCATCGACGAGGCAACCACGATCTCGAGCTTGATCTTGGGCACGAAATTCACCGCGTATTCTGCGCCGCGATAGATTTCGGTGTGGCCGGACTGAGAGCCGAAGCCCTTGATTTCGGTCACCATCATACCGCGCACGCCGATTCCGGTGAGCGCCTCGCGCACCTCCTCGAGCTTGAACGGCTTGATCGTCGCAATGATCAGTTTCACCTTGGTCCCTTTCGATTTGGCAGACCTCTGCCTGCGTTCTGCAGGGGCAGGAAGACGCTCATGGCGCCTCAATGAAAGGCGAGCGCTATTGCAACTGGCCTGCGAGCCCCCATCGGTGGTCAAAAAATAATCCAAAAATGTCTGAACGCCTAATATTAATGCAAATCAAAAAGTCATTTGCGTAACAGTTTCGCGGTCTACATCCCGCGCCAAAGCCGTTAATCTGCGCCGAAAGAGAAAAACGCCGGGCAGAGTGAAATGAGTGATTCAGGCCGTGGCAAGGGCCGGCTCGTGGCGGAGCGCCGCTACGCGGGAAAAAGCGCCCAGAAGCCCCGAAAGACCAAACAAAAGACCACCCGGGGCAAGCCCCCTCGCCGGAAGGCGCCTCCTCCGCGCCGCAATCCGGTGGCGCGGTTCTTCATCGGCATCTTCCGCTGGTTCTTCGGCCTCATCTGGCGGGTCGTGTGGCGGGTGACCGCCATCGCCGTGTTCCTGCTCGCGCTCGGGGTGGGCTATTTCTACACGACCCTGCCGCCGGTGCAGGAACTGCTCGACGGCCGCGCCCGCGGCTCGGTGACCCTGCTCGATCGCGACGGCGACATCTTCGCGTGGCGCGGCGACCAGTTCGGCGGCGCCGTGACCGCCGACAGCGTCAGCCCGCACCTCAAGCACGCGGTGCTCGCCACCGAGGACAAGCGCTTCTACCAGCACTTCGGCGTCTCGCCGCGCGGCATCGCCAGCGCCATTCGCATCAACCTTGCCGAAGGGCGCGGGCCGCTCTCCGGTCACGGCGGCTCGACGATCACCCAGCAGACCGCGAAGCTGCTCTGTCTCGGCGTGCCCTTCGATCCGGACGAGTGGAAGAGCGAAGCGGAATACGTGGCCGACTGCCGCGAGACCTCGCTTGTCCGCAAGGGGCGCGAAGCGCTCTACGCGATGGCATTGGAGGCCAAGTACACCAAGGACGAGATCCTCTCGATCTACCTGAACCGCGCCTATCTCGGGGCCGGCGCCTACGGGGCCGAGGCCGCTGCCGAGCGCTACTTCAGCAAGCATGCCGGAGAACTGAACCCGCAGCAGGCGGCCATGCTCGCCGGCCTGCTCACCGCGCCGTCGACGCTGTCGCCCACGAACAACCTCGAACGCTCGCAATCGCGCGCCTCGACGGTGCTGCGGCTGATGCGGGAACAGGGCTACCTGACCGCCGCGCAGGAGGAAGAGGCGCAGGCCAACCCGGCGACGCTCTCGGAAGAGGCCGAACGCAGGACCGGCGGCTATTTCGCCGACTGGGCAATGTCGGTGCTCGAGGACAACGCGTTCACCCAGAACACCTCGGACGACCTCGTCCTGCGCACCACGCTCGACCCGCGCCTGCAACGCGCGGCCGAGGCGGCGATGAACAAGGTCTACTCGGAAAAGGTCACGAAGCCCGGTTCGGTGGTGGAAGCCGCGATCGTCGTCATGTCGTCGGATGGCGCGGTGCGCGCCATGGTGGGCGGCAAGAAGACCGGAGTCTCGGGCGTGTTCAACCGGGCCACGCAGGCCAAGCGGCAGACGGGCTCGTCCTTCAAGCCCTTCGTCTACGCCACGGCGCTCGAACTGGGCTACTCGCCCTATGACACGGTGGTCGACGAGCCGTTCTGCATGAACATCCCCGGCTCGGGCCAATGGTGCCCCGAAAACTACACCCGCAACTACAAGGGGCGCGTGACGCTGACGCAGGCGCTCGCGAACTCGCTGAACATCCCGGCGGTGAAGATCTCCGAGAACGTGGGCCGCGATCTCGTCCAGAAGGTCGCGACGGGCTTCGGCATCCACTCCGACCTCTACGACACGCCGGCCATGGCGCTCGGCACCTCCGAGGCGACGCTGCTGGAGATGACTGCCGCCTATGCCGGCTTCCTCAACGGCGGGTCGCGCGTGGTGCCCTACGGCCAGGTCGAGCTCAGGGTGAAGGGCGAGGACGAACCGCTTGTGACCCAGAACACCGGCATCCAGGAGCGGGTGATCCAGCAGGAGGCCGCGGGCCAGCTCGTCTGGATGCTGCAGCATGTCGTCTCGGAGGGCACCGGGCGCCGGGCACAGCTGCCCGACGGTCGCGAGGCCGCGGGCAAGACCGGCACCTCGAACGACGCGCGCGACGCTTGGTTCATCGGCTTCACGGCGGATTACGTCGTCGGCGTCTGGATGGGCAACGACGACAACTCGCCGCTGTCGGGCGTGACCGGTGGCGGCCTGCCCGCCGACATCTGGCGCGAGACCATGGTGCGCGTGAGCGAGGGCCTCGAGCAGAGGCCCCTGCCCGCGACGCCGCCGGCAGAGCCCGCGCCGCAGGTGGTCGAGCAGCAGCCGCAGCAGCAACAACAGCCGCAGCGGCAACCGCAACGACAGGAACGCGACAACATCATCCGGCAGATCATCAACGACCTGCTGGGCGGTGGCTGACGCGACGACGCCCGCCCGCGCCGCACCCCGGCGCGGGTTTTCGCTTTCCCCGGAGGCGCGTCAGGGTCTAACTGGAGCCGCCGCGACGAAGGAGAGCCAGCATGAGCGTGAAAGAGATCTTCGAGAGCATGGAGTACGGCCCCGCCCCTGAAAGCGCCGCCGAGGCGCTTGCCTGGCTCGTCGATCAGGGCGACCGGTTCGGCCATTTCATCGACGGCACATTCACCGCCCCCGGTGCTGGCTTCGAGAGCCGCAACCCGGCCACCGGCGAGGTGCTCGCCACACTCACGCAGGCCACGCAGGATGACGTGGACGCGGCCGTCTCCGCGGCCCGCAAGGCGCAGCCCGGCTGGGCGAAGCTCGGCGGGCCCGGCCGCGCCCGTCACCTCTACGCGCTGGCGCGGCTTTTGCAGAAGCACGCGCGGCTCTTCGCGGTGCTCGAGACGCTCGACAACGGCAAGCCGATCCGGGAGAGCCGCGACATCGACCTGCCGCTCGCGGCGCGGCACTTCTACCACCACGCCGGCTGGGCGCAGCTCATGGAGAGCGAGCTTCCCGGCCGCGCGCCGCTTGGCGTCTGCGGCCAGATCGTGCCGTGGAACTTCCCGCTGCTGATGCTGGCATGGAAGATCGCCCCGGCGCTCGCCACCGGCAACACCGTGGTTCTGAAGCCCGCCGAGTGGACCTCGCTCACCGCGCTGCTCTTCGCCGACATCTGCCGGCAGGCCGGACTGCCGAAGGGCGTGGTGAACATCGTTACCGGCGACGGCGCGGTCGGCGAGATGATCGTGGCCGCCGATGTCGACAAGATCGCCTTTACCGGCTCGACCGAGGTCGGACGCAGGATCCGCGAGGCCACCGCGGGCAGCGGCAAGGCGCTCACGCTCGAGCTGGGCGGCAAGTCGCCCTACATCGTCTTCGAGGACGCCGACATCGACAGCGCGGTCGAGGGGCTGGTCGACGCCATCTGGCTGAACGGCGGGCAGGTCTGCTGCGCCGGTTCGCGGCTGCTGGTGCAGGAGGGCATCGCCGAAACCTTCCACGCGCGGCTGCGCACGCGGATGGAGAAGCTGCGCGTCGGCAACCCGCTCGACAAATGCATCGACGTGGGTGCCATCGTGGACCCGGTGCAGCGTGACCGCATCGCCGCGATGGTCGGCGCCAACACCGAGGGCGAGGTCTTCCAGCCCGCGCCCTGCCCCTCCGGCTGCTACTTCCCGCCGACGCTCATCACAGGGCTGTCGCCCGCCGCGCCGCTCATGCAGGACGAGATCTTCGGGCCGGTGCTGGTCTCGACGACCTTCCGCACACCCTCGGAAGCGGTGCAGCTCGCCAACGATACCCGCTACGGGCTCGCGGCGAGCGTCTGGTCCGAGAACATCAACACCGCGCTCGACATCGCGCCGAAGCTCGCCGCCGGCGTCGTCTGGATCAACGGCAGCAACATGTTCGACGCAGCCGCGCCGTTCGGCGGCGTGCGTGAAAGCGGCTTTGGCCGCGAGGGTGGCCCCGAGGGCCTGATGGCCTACACCCGCCCCGCCGGCACCGAGAAGGCCAAGGCGCTGAAGCCCGTCGCGCCCTTTGGCGGCGACGAAGCCGAGCCGCAGCCGGTCGACCAGACCGCGAAGCTCTACATCGGCGGCAAGCAGGCCCGGCCCGACGGCGGCCACGCCCGCGAGGTCTTCGACAAGCGCGGCAAGCTGATCGGGCAGGCCCCCATCGCCAACCGCAAGGACATCCGCAACGCGGTCGAGGCCGCGCGCGGCGCCGCCGGCTGGTCCGCCGCAACCGCCCACAACCGCGCGCAGGTGCTCTATTACATCGGCGAGAACCTCTCGGCGCGCGCCGGCGAGTTCGCGCAATCCATCGACCGGCTGACCGGCGGACGCTCGGGCGCCGCCGAGGTCGAGGCCGCCGTCAACCGGCTCTTCACCTACGGCGCCTGGGCCGACAAGTTCGACGGCCGCATCGCCAACGTGCCGATGCGCGGCGCGGCACTGGCCATGCGCCAGCCCTGCGGCGTCATCGGCGCCTTCTGCCCCGACGAGCTGCCGCTGCTGGGGCTGGTCTCGATCATGGCGCCCGCCATCGCCATGGGCAACCGCGTGGTTCTGGTGGCCTCCGAGCCCTTCCCGCTTGCGGCGACCGCATTTTACCAGGTTCTCGAGACCTCGGACGTGCCGGGCGGCGTGGTCAACATCCTGGCCGGCCCGCATGCCGAACTCGCCCCGACGCTCGCGAGCCACATGGATGTGGACGCAGTCTGGAGCTTCTCGGGCGCCGAGCTGTCCGCCACCATCGAGCGCGGCGCCGCCGGCACGCTCAAGCGGACCTGGGTGAACGATGGCCGCGCCCGTGACTGGATGGGCCCCGAGGGCGAGGGCCGCGCATTCCTCGAGGCCGCGACCGAGGTCAAGACGGTCTGGATTCCCTGGGGCGCGTGACCGCCCGCGCCCCATGCCGCCGCTCTGAAAATCGTCGATAGGGCAGTCGCCGTCGCGTCATGGCGCGACGGCGGGCCCGCTATCATTGAGATTTCACCGCCCCGCTGCTATATTGTTTCTACGCCCAGCGCCGGGGTGGCTTTTGGCGCTTGCAAAAAAGGAGGACGATGTCCTGTCGTTTACTGCGAACGCGGCCGGTGCCGCTGAGCCGGGGGTGCCCATGAACGGCCTGCCCCACTCCGAGGTCACGAGCGAGCAGATCCTCGCCGCTGTCCTCAAATCCCTTGACGACAACAAGGCAGAGGATGTCGTGCAGATCGACCTGCGCGGCAAGACAGCCGTCTGTGACCAGATGGTCATCGCCTCGGGCCGGTCGTCGCGCCAGGTGGTCTCGATCGCCGAGAAGCTCGCCGAAGACCTCAAGCACACGCTTGGCATCCTGCCCAAGACCGAGGGCCAGGATACCGGCGACTGGGTGCTGGTCGACACGGGCGACGTGATCGTTCACGTCTTCCGCCCCGAGGTGCGCGACTTCTACCAGCTCGAGAAGATGTGGCTGCCGCTCGGCAAGGCCGTGCAATCCGCGTCCTGACGCCTTCATGCGCATTCACCTATGCGTCGTGGGCCGCCTTCGGGCCGGCCCCGAACGCGATCTTGTCGACGATTACCTGAAACGCTTCGAACGGACCGGGCGCGCGCTCGGTCTTGGTCCGGTGCGCGTGCAGGAGGTCGACGACCGCAAGGGCGGCGGCATGAGCGCCGAGGCCGACCTGCTGCGCCGTGCCCTGCCCTCGGGCGCCCGGCTCTGCGTGCTCGACGAGCGCGGCACCCTGATGACCTCTCCCGATTTCTCCGACCGGCTGGCCCGGCTCCGCGACGACGGCGCGCAGGACATGGCCTTTGTCATCGGTGGCGCCGACGGGATCGACCCGGCCCTGCGTGCCGAGGCCGACATGGCGTTGTCCTTTGGCCAGATGGTCTGGCCGCACATGCTCGTGCGGGTGATGCTCTGCGAGCAGCTCTATCGTGCCGCGGCGATTCTCGCCGGAAGCCCCTACCACCGCGCCTGATTCCCGACTGACCTCACGGCAGGCAGGAGCCTAGGCGGGAAACCGCTGAACGGGATTCAACCTGCAGCGGGAATCCGCCTTAGCGCGGGAACTCGCGTTGCCAACTCACATCTCGTTGAATTAGCGACACTCTTGCGCGATGTGGCGCTGCCTGACGCAGTCGCGTGGATATGCCGGTCAACCTGTCCCCAGGCGGCCCGATTCCCGGCCGCAAAATGACCTGGCGTGTCTCATGGCCCCGGAGCCCCTAACTCCGGGGCCAATTCTCTTTCCAGCCCCTTCGAGGCGTCAGGCGTAGGCATACCACAGCAGGCCGGCGCCGAGCACGACGCGGTAGATCACGTAAGGTGTGAAGCTCACCGATCGCAGCAGCCGCATCATCAGCGTCAGGGCCAGCAGCGCCGCCGCGAAGGCGAAGACCGCCCCGATCATGCCGTCGATGGCGACCTGCGCGTTCGCATCGGCGGCGACCTCGGCCCCCAGCAGCACGCCCGAGGCCAGGATCGTCGGGATAGACATCAGCATCGAGATCTTGGCGGCATCGTGCCGGTTATAGCCCATGAAGCGCGCGCCGGTGATGCAGATACCCGAGCGCGAGGTGCCGGGGATCAGCGCGACCGCCTGCCAAAGCCCCATCTTCAGCGCATCCATCGGCCCCCAGTCGCTTTCGTCCTTGTCGACCGCGCCCCTCTGGTCGGCCCACCACAGCACGATGCCGAAGCCGAGCATGGTCCAGCCGATCACCGCGACCGAGCGCAAGGCCTCGTCGATGCCGCTGATCTTCAGCAGCAGGCCGATGATGACGACCGGGATCGTCGCGATGACAAGACCGAGCGCCAGCCGAGCGCCCGGCGTGTCACACCGCCCCCGGACCAGATCGACGGTGCCGGCAAGCGCGACCCGCACGTCCGCCCAGAAGTAGAGCACCACTGCCGCCAGCGTTCCCACGTGCACCGCCACGTCGATGGCCTGACCCTGGTCCGCCATGCCGGTGAGATTCGGCAGGAGAATCAGGTGCCCCGACGAAGATATGGGCAGAAATTCGGTGATCCCCTGTATCAGCGCCAGCAGAATGAGTTGCAGCATTGGCATGGGCGCGGACCTCCGACTAGGGTTTCCACGACTCTATAACTCCATGCCTCACAGGGAGAAAGCCCCCTAAAGGTCCGGTTCGATACCTAATTTTAGGCAAAAATCACTCCGCCGGCCCGTTCCGTGCGGAAATAATACGAATGTAGGTCAGCCTTTCTGACTTTTCTTTCAAATCGGCTTTGTTTATTGAGGCCCAACCCAAGGACTTGTTCGGAGACCCAGGAACATGGCGAAGCAGCCGATGCTCAAATTCGTGAAGATCGAGCGGGCCATGCCCGAGAAGCGTGACGCGTCCGTCCGCAACAAGGATTTCCACGAGATCTATGCAGAGTTCGCCGACGCCAAGGCCGAGGAGCAGGCGGCGCGGTGCAGCCAGTGCGGCGTGCCCTACTGCCAGAGCCACTGCCCCCTGCACAACAACATCCCCGACTGGCTGCGCCTGACCGCGACCGGACGGCTGGAAGAGGCCTACGAGCTCAGCCAGGCCACGAACACCTTCCCCGAGATCTGCGGCCGCATCTGCCCGCAGGACCGGCTGTGCGAAGGCAACTGCGTGATCGAGCAGTCGGGCCACGGCACCGTGACCATCGGCTCGGTCGAGAAATACATCACCGACACCGCGTGGGAGCAGGGCTGGGTGAAGCCCGCCGCCCCCGCACAGGAGCGGCAGGAGAGCGTCGGCATCATCGGTGCGGGCCCGGGCGGTCTTGCCGCAGCCGACCTTCTGCGCCGCGCCGGCGTGCAGGTGACGGTCTACGACCGCTACGATCGCGGCGGCGGCCTGATGACCTACGGCATCCCGGGCTTCAAGCTCGAGAAGGAAGTCGTCATGCGTCGCATGAAGCAGCTCGAGGACGGCGGCGTGCGCTTCGTCTACAACTGCAACGTCGGCGAGGACATGTCCTTCGAGGACATCCGCGACCAGCATGATGCCGTCATCATCGCCACGGGCGTCTACAAGTCGCGTGACCTGCGCGGTCCCGGCTCCGGTGCCAAGGGCATCGTCCGCGCCATCGATTACCTGACCGCCTCGAACCGCGCCGCCAACTTCGGCGACAGCGTTCCGGAATACGAGTCCGGCGAGCTGAACGCCAACGGCAAGCGCGTGGTCGTCATCGGCGGCGGCGATACCGCGATGGACTGCGTCCGCACCGCGATCCGCCAGGGCGCCGAGAGCGTGAAATGTCTCTACCGCCGTGACCGCACCAACATGCCCGGCTCGCAGCGCGAGGTCGCCAATGCCGAGGAAGAGGGCGTGCAGTTCGAATGGCTGACCGCGCCCAAGGGCTTCTCGGGCGATCCGGTCACCGGCGTGATGGTGCAGAAGATGCGTCTTGGCCTGCCCGACGCCACCGGCCGCCAGTCGCCCGAGATCATCGAGGGTTCGGACTACGAAGAGCCTGCCGACCTCGTCATAAAGGCGCTCGGCTTCGAGCCGGAAGAGCTGCCGACGCTGTGGGGTGCACCCGAGCTGGAGGTGACCCGCTGGGGCACCGTCAAGGCCGAGTTCACCAGCGGCCGCACCGCCCTGCCCGGCGTCTACGCCGTGGGCGACATCGTGCGCGGCGCCAGCCTCGTGGTCTGGGCGATCCGTGACGGCCGCGACTGTGCCGAGCACGTGCTGCAGGACTTCAACAAGCCGGCTGCCGTCGCGGCGGAATGAGCCGGCCTCGCGGACGGGCGGCAGACGCCGGTCCGCACCCGTTCGAATGACCATCAGGGGCGCGGCACCGGACCGGTGCGGCGCCACGCCAGAGCAATCCGGAAAGGGCAGAGAGCCATGGCGGGACGGACAGGCGCATGCATGTGCGGCGCGGTGCGCTTCACGGCGAAGTCGCTCGGCGGCTTCGGCGTCTGCCATTGCGAGCAGTGCCGCCGCTGGACCGGCTCGGCGCTCTTCGCGGCCACGGTGCCCGTGGCCGACATGGTGCTCGAGGGCGCAGAGCATATCCGCGCCTTCCGGTCGTCCGACTGGGCCAGCCGCGAATTCTGCGGCACCTGCGGCGCGACGCTCTGGTATCGTTACGACAAGGGCGTGGACGGTGCCGGAGAGTATGAGGTCGCGATCGGCCTGCTGGACGATGCCGATGGCCTGGTGCTCGAGCGCGAGATCTTCTCGGACGAGAAACCCGACTGCTGGGCGCTTGCGGGCGACCACGCGCGGATGACCCGCGCAGAGACCCTGACGAAATACGGTGTGCACGTCGACGGCGCCTGAGCCGCTGCCTGCCACTCCCCCGGCCCCGCGCCGGACATGAACAACCCGGCCGCGACGCGCGGCTCTGCATGGAGGTGCAATGCCATGACCACGTATGATGAGAACTGGGCCGCGGCCGAAGTCGCCAAGCGCAAGTGGATGGAAGACAACGGCATGTTCCGCGAGGAGCATGAACACTCTTCCTGCGGTGTCGGCCTCGTGGTCTCCATCGACGGCAAGCCGTCGCGCAAGGTCGTCGAATCCGGCATCACCGCGCTCAAGGCGATCTGGCACCGCGGCGCGGTCGACGCCGACGGCAAGACCGGCGACGGCGCCGGCATTCACGTGCAGATCCCCGTGGCGTTCTTCTACGACCAGATCGACCGCACCGGCCACGCGCCGCGCAAGGACGAGCTGATGGCCGTGGGCCAGGTCTTCCTGCCCCGCACCAACTTCGGCGCGCAGGAAACCTGCCGGACCATCGTCGAGACCGAGGTCCTGCGCATGGGCCACTACATCTACGGCTGGCGCCACGTTCCGGTGAGCGTCGACTGCCTTGGCGAGAAGGCCAACGCGACCCGCCCCGAGATCGAGCAGATCCTGATCTCGAACGCCAAGGGCGTGGACGAAGAGACCTTCGAGCGCGAGCTCTACGTCATCCGTCGCCGCATCGAGAAGGCCGCGATGGCCGCGGGCATCAACGAGCTCTACATCGCCTCGCTCAGCTGCCGCTCGATCATCTACAAGGGCATGATGCTGGCCGAGCAGGTGTCGGAGTTCTACCCCGACCTGCAGGACGAGCGCTTCGAGTCCGCCTTCGCGATCTACCACCAGCGCTATTCGACCAACACCTTCCCGCAGTGGTGGCTGGCCCAGCCCTTCCGGATGCTCGCCCACAACGGCGAGATCAACACCATCAAGGGCAACACCAACTGGATGAAGAGCCACGAGATCCGCATGGCCTCTTCGACCTTTGGCGACATGGCCGAGGACATCAAGCCGATCATCGCCAACGGCGCGTCGGACTCCGCCGCGCTCGACGCGGTGTTCGAGGTGCTGGTCCGCGCCGGCCGCAACGCGCCGATGGCCAAGACCATGCTGATCCCCGAGTCGTGGTCCAAGCAGGCGGTCGAGCTGCCGCAGGCGTGGCGCGACATGTATTCCTACGTGAACTCGGTGATGGAGCCGTGGGACGGCCCCGCCGCGCTTGCGATGACCGACGGCCGCTGGGTCTGTGGTGGTCTCGACCGCAACGGCCTGCGCCCGATGCGCTACGTCGTCACCGGCGACGACCTGCTGATCGCCGGCTCCGAGGCGGGCATGGTGCCGGTGGATGAATCCACCGTCCGCGAGAAGGGCGCGCTCGGCCCGGGCCAGCTGATCGCCGTCGACATGGAAGAGGGCAAGCTCTACCACGACGTGGAGATCAAGGACCGGCTCGCCGCCTCGCAGCCGTTCGGCGAATGGGTCGGCAAGATCGCCGATCTCGACGAGCATCTCGACAAGGTGACCGAGAAGCCGCTGTTCACCGCCGGCGACCTGCGCAAGCGCCAGATCGCGGCAGGCTACTCCATCGAGGAGCTCGAGCAGATCCTGTCGCCGATGGCCGAGGACGGTAAGGAATCGCTGGCGTCGATGGGCGACGACACCCCCTCGGCGGTGCTGTCGAAGAAATACCGTCCGCTGTCGCACTTCTTCCGTCAGAACTTCAGCCAGGTGACCAACCCGCCGATCGACAGCCTGCGTGAATTCCGGGTGATGAGCCTCAAGACGCGGTTCGGCAACCTGAAGAACGTGCTCGACGAGTCGAGCGCGCAGACCGAGATCCTCGTGCTCGACAGCCCGTTCGTCGGCAACACCCAGTTCGAGGAGCTGACCCGTCACTTCAACGCCGGGCTGGTCGAGATCGACTGCACCTTCCCCGCCGGGGCCGGCGAGGGCGCGCTGCGTGACGCCCTGTCGCGCATCCGTGCCGAGGCCGAGGACGCCGTGCGCTCGGGCGGCGGGCACATCGTGCTCACCGACCAGCACCAGTCCGAGGACAAGGTCGCGATGCCGATGATCCTCGCCACGAGCGCGGTGCATTCGTGGCTCACCAAGAAGGGCCTGCGGACGTTCTGCTCGCTCGGCGTGCGCTCGGCGGAATGCGTCGATCCGCATTACTTCGCCGTGCTGATCGCCTCGGGTGCGACCATCGTGAACCCCTACCTTGCCGAGGACAGCATCGCCGACCGCATCGAGCGCGGCCTGCTCGAGGGCACGCTGACCGAGAACGTCGCGCGCTACCGCGAGGCCATCGACCAGGGTCTGCTGAAGATCATGGCGAAGATGGGCATCTCGGTGATCTCGTCCTACCGTGGCGGACTCAACTTCGAGGCCGTGGGCCTGAGCCGCGCCATGTGTGCCGAGTATTTCCCCGGCATGCTGTCGCGCATCTCCGGCATCGGGGTGCATGGCATCCAGCAGAAGGCCGAGGAAATCCATGCCCTCGGCTTCAAGGGCGGGCGCGACGTGCTGCCGATCGGCGGCTTCTACAAGATGCGCAAGTCGGGCGAGACCCACGCATGGGGCGCGCAGACGATGCACCTCATGCAGGCCGCCTGCAACAAGGCCTCCTACGAGCTGTGGAAGACCTACTCCAAGGCGATGCGGGCCAACCCGCCGATCCACCTGCGCGACCTGCTGGACGTGAAGCCCATCGGCAAGCCGATCCCGATCGAGGAAGTCGAGAGCATCACCTCGATCCGCAAGCGTTTCGTGACGCCGGGCATGTCCCTTGGTGCGCTCTCGCCCGAGGCGCACAAGACCCTGAACGTCGCGATGAACCGCATCGGCGCCAAGTCCGACAGCGGCGAGGGTGGCGAGGATCCGGCACACTTCGTGCCCGAGCCCAACGGCGACAACCCGTCGGCGAAGATCAAGCAGGTGGCCTCGGGGCGTTTCGGCGTCACGGCGGAATACCTCAACCACTGCGAAGAGCTTGAAATCAAGGTCGCGCAGGGTGCCAAGCCCGGCGAGGGTGGCCAGCTTCCGGGCATGAAGGTCACCGACCTGATCGCCCGCCTGCGCCATTCCACCAAGGGCGTGACGCTGATCTCGCCGCCGCCGCACCACGACATCTACTCGATCGAGGACCTTGCCCAGCTGATCTACGATCTCAAGCAGATCAACCCGCGCTGCAAGGTGACGGTGAAGCTGGTGGCCTCCTCGGGTGTCGGCACGATCGCTGCCGGCGTCGCGAAGGCCAAGGCCGACGTCATCCTGATCTCGGGCCACAACGGCGGCACCGGGGCGTCGCCTGCGACCTCGATCAAGTATGCCGGCCTGCCGTGGGAGATGGGCCTCACCGAGGCGCATCAGGTGCTCGCGATGAACAAGCTGCGCGACCGCGTGACGCTGCGCACCGACGGTGGCCTGCGCACCGGTCGTGACATCGTCATGGCCGCGATGATGGGCGCCGAGGAGTACGGCATCGGCACCGCCGCCCTGATCGCCATGGGCTGCATCATGGTCCGCCAGTGCCAGTCGAACACCTGCCCGGTGGGCGTCTGCACCCAGGACCCCGAGCTGCGCGACAAGTTCACCGGCAACGCCGACAAGGTGGTGAACCTCATCACCTTCTACGCCACCGAGGTGCGCGAGATCCTCGCGTCGATCGGTGCGCGCAGCCTGAACGAAGTGATCGGCCGTGCCGACCTTCTCCGGCAGGTGTCGCGCGGGGCCGAGCATCTCGACGATCTCGACCTCAACCCGCTGCTGATCCGCGTGGATGGCGCAGACGACATCGTCTACGACCGCTACAAGGAGCGCAACGCGGTGCTCGACACGCTCGACGCAGAGATCGTCCGCGACGCGCACCGCTTCCTCGAGGATGGCGAGAAGATGCAGCTGTCCTACGCGGTGCAGAACACGCACCGCACGGTGGGCACGCGGACCTCGTCGCACATTGAGTCGAAGTTCGGGATGCGCAACGCGCTGCAGCCGGATCACCTGCACGTCAAGCTGACGGGGTCGGCCGGCCAGTCGCTGGGCGCCTTCGCGGCACCGGGCCTGAAGCTCGAGGTCTCGGGCGATGCCAACGACTACGTCGGCAAGGGCCTGTCGGGCGGCACCATCGTGGTGCGGCCGCCGATGATGTCGCCGCTCCGGGCCGAGGACAACACGATCATCGGCAACACCGTGCTCTACGGTGCGACCGACGGCTACCTCTTCGCCGCCGGACGCGCAGGCGAGCGCTTCGCGGTGCGGAACTCGGGTGCGCGCGTCGTGGTCGAGGGCTGCGGCTCGAACGGCTGCGAATACATGACCGGTGGCATCGCGGTGATCCTCGGACCCGTCGGCGCCAACTTCGGTGCCGGCATGACCGGCGGCATGGCGTATCTCTACGACCCCGAGGGTCTTGCGGCGGACATGCTGAACATGGAGAGCATCGTCTCCTGCCCGGTCACGGTGGACGCGTGGGAAGCAGAGCTCAAGGGTCTCGTGGAACGCCACCTGACCGAGACCAAGAGCCGCAAGGCGCAGGATATCCTGCAGCACTGGGATCTCGAAAAGGGCAACTTCCTGCAGATCTGTCCCAAGGAAATGCTCGACAAGATCCCGCATCCGCTCGGCATCGAGAACGAGGTGGCCGTTCCCGCGGAATAACCTGCGCAGGACAGGTCGAGACTATGGCGCCCGGGTCACTCCCCGGGCGCTTTTCATTTTAACGGGCGACTTTGCTGGGCGTTTCGGCAAACATGCGCGCATGAATTTCGAGCAGACGGCAAAGATCGGCCACTGAAATGTGATCAGTGCAAGGTCGGGTATGCATTCTCACCACTTCCATGTATTGACGAATTGGCGCACACTTATAAGTAGTGTTTTCTAGGGTGAGTTAAGATTGTTTTCTTCGGCTGGGTTGGCGCCGGATCATCTTCAAGGATCTAAACACTCGATGCAGATCATACGCCTCAGCGATCTGGCGCTTCTGGCTTCTGAAGATCGCTATTCGCTTCAGTCGACAGTGGATGTCGCCGTCCAGCTGCTTCGGGTTCCGATGGCCTTGATCAGCGTTGTCGAGACCCACAATGATCGGCAGATCTTCCTCGCCCATCGCGGCCTCAGCGCACCCTATGACAGCACCGAAGAGAGTTCGCTCGACCTTTGCCTCTGCAAGGACGTGATCGCGAATGGCGAGCCGCTGTCCATCGACGACACGGCGGCGGACCCGAAGTATCGCGACCATCCCGCGGTCGAGACCTTCGGCTTGCGGTCCTACATGGGATTCCCCGTGTTCGGCCCCTTCGACATGCCCTTCGCGGCGCTCAGCGTGGCCGACACCGCGCCGCGCGTCTGGGAAGAGCGCGACAAGCATATTCTCGGATATCTCGCACGGCAGACGACCCGCTACATGCAGGGCAAGGCCGAGAAGGCGATGGAACGCTCCGGGATCAAGCCTCCGCACATCCTGATCGAGTGACCGCCTCCCGCGTGGGCCTGTCCCTCGCCTTCGTCGCGATGCACCAAGGCCTCGCATCGGGCGATGTTGCGCGGAACGCGCTTCCACCGGGATGCGGCAGCATGTAAATCTCGCAGGATGGCGCGCGCAGAGAAAAAGACCGCTTCGCAGAAGAAGAAAGCCTCCCGCTCGAAGCAATCGCGCGAGGCCGAGTCGTCGCGTGCTCCGCGCCAACCCCTCCGCTGGGCGACCCGACTGCTGCTGCGCCTCGCCGTCGTTCTGGTGGTGGTCGCCGTCTGCCTCGTGCTGCTCTACAAGGCCGTGAACCCGCCGACGACCTGGACGATGCTGTCCGAGGGCCGGCGTCTCGGAACGCCCGTCGAGCAGACCTGGGTCTCCGCCGAGGACATTGCCCCGGTCATGCTGCGGTCGGTCGTGGCCGCCGAGGATGCGAACTTCTGCACGCACTGGGGGTTCGACATGCGGGCGATTCGCGCCGCCATAGCCGAGGGCGGCAATCGCGGTGCGTCGACGATCAGCCAGCAGGTCGTGAAGAACGTCTACCTCTGGCAGGGACGCAACTGGCTGCGCAAGGCGCTCGAGGCCGCGCTGACCCCGCTGGTCGAGGCCTTCTGGTCAAAGCGCCGCATTCTCGAGATCTACCTGAATGTCGCCGAGTTCGACGAGGGCGTCTTCGGGATCGAGGCTGCCTCGCGCCACTACTTCGGCACCGGAGCTGCCTCGCTGAGCGGCACTCAGGCCGCGCGGCTCGCAGCCATCCTGCCCGACCCCAAGGACCGCTCTGCCTCGCAACCCTCGGGCTTCGTGACCCGCCGGGCCTCGCAGATCCGCGACGGTGCGGCGACCATCGCAAGGGACGGACGGGCCGACTGTTTCGAGTAGCCGAAGCGCGGGCCCTGCACGGGCCGGGTCAGCCTTTCCGGGAGTTCGCCCCGCCTAGTCCACGGCCTCGATCCTGACCTCGATCTCCCCGGCCTGCTTCAGGGCCGAAAAGTCACCCTCGAATTCCCCCAGCCGCACAAGCCCGCGCGAGTCGGAAAAGGGCGCGACGAAAATCGCCAGGTTCTTCCATGGCGCATACTGCGTGATGTCCCCGGCTTTCGGCTCGTAGCTCCCGGGCATGCCGCCGCTGTCCAGCTTGCGCCCGAGGTCTCCCACCTTTTCGATGCCGTGAAAATCCGACAGCGTGATCGTGAGCGGCAGCATCGACGCGAAGTCCCGCGCGGCCGGGGTGTCGTCGAGCCTGGCCGCCAGTTCCTCGTCGCCCACGATGAAAGTGATACGTGTCATGTCGGTCTCCTTGTCCGGCTCCGAAGCTTGCCCCGGCAGAGCGAGCAGTGCGACCGCGCACGCCGCGATCACCCTGCGGGAACGGATTGCGGCTGCTTGCATGGTGATCTCCATCCGGCGTCGCAGGCGGCCGGAATGGCCCCCCTGCTCAGTCGAAGGATCGGACAAAATCGGCCTGAAGTGAAGGAGGCTTTGCACACGCCACTGATGAGACCTCCTCATGGATGGCATCTGATCCGGGCACATTATCCCACCTTCGAAGCGACCTACCTGATCGTCACAGGCAATCGGCCTGATCCCGGCCATCTGGCCGCCACCGAAAACGGAGACGACCACAGATGAAATCCCTTCTTGCCGCTACGCTCGGCCTCACGCTCGCCGCCCCCGCGGCCTTCGCACAATCCATGACCCTGACCCAGGCCGAAGATCGCGCCGGTCAGGTCGGCAGCTCCGATAGCTTCACCGGCACGGCCTACGTTGCCCCGGTCTTCCCCCCGGAAATGAACGACGTGAGCGCCGGGGAAGTCACCTTCCTGCCCGGCGCCCGGTCGGCGTGGCACACTCACCCGGCGGGCCAGATGCTCGTCGTCACGCACGGCACCGGTTGGGTGCAGGAACGCGGTGAGCCGAAACAGGTGATGCAGGCAGGCGACGTCGTCTGGTGCCCGCCGGAGATCGAACACTGGCACGGCGCTACCGACTCGACCTCGGTCACGCACTACGCGATCCAGGCGAACGTCGACGGCTCGGCCGTGACCTGGGGCGAGCACGTCACCGACGAGGAATACGCCGAGTAAAACACGGGTGATCGCTCTGGATAATCGCTAGATTTCATGAGCGCGTCGCATATATCATGAGGAAGACCAATGATCCTGGATCCCCAGCTCAAGGCCTTCCTCATGTTACGCGAGAATATCAACGACCTGATCGCGCTTGCCGCCGTTGCGGAAGAGCGCAGTTTCACCCGAGCCGCCGCGCGCCTCAACGTGTCGCAGTCGGCGCTGAGCCACACGATCAAGGGGCTTGAACGCCGCCTCGGCCTGCGGCTCCTGACACGGACGACGCGCAGCGTGGCGCCCACGCTGGAGGGCGAAGACCTTCTGGCCACCCTGAACCCGTGTTTCGACAAGATCGAGGCACGGCTTCAGGCCCTTAACGACTCGCGCGATCAGCCGACCGGGACGGTCCGCATCGTCGCGGTGGAATACGCGATCGAGACCATCCTCTGGCCCAAGCTCTCACCGGTGCTGAAGGCGCATCCCGCGGTGAACGTCGAGCTGGTCATGGACTACGGCTACACCGATCTTGCCGAATCCCAGTGTGATGCGGGCGTGCGCTACGGCGAGCAGGTCAGCGACGGCATGATCGCGATGCGCATCGGGCCGGAAGAACGCATGCTCTGCGTCGGCTCCCCCGAATACCTCGACACGGCCGGCACACCGCAGGTGCCGCAGGATCTGTCCGAACACCGCTGCATCAACCTGCGGCTGTCGACCCACGGCGCACTCTATGCCTGGGAGTTCGAGGACGCCGACGGCAACGAGATCAGGGTCAAGGTGCAGGGCCAGGCCTGCTTCAACACCATCAACCCCGTGATGCGGGCGGCAAAGGACGGACATGGCCTGGCGCTGGTGCCGGAACGGCTGGCCCAGCCGATGCTGAAGGACGGCGTGCTTCGCCCCTGCCTCGAGGACTTCAGCCCCTACTTCCCCGGGTTCCACCTCTACTACCCCAGTCGCCAGAGGCCCTCGTCGGCCTTCCAGGTGGTCCTGGACGCTCTGCGTGAATAGGCTTCATTGATGAAAGACCGTCATGAGTGGATTGCGGTTCACCTGCATTGAGCGCTGCGCGGTCTGCCCCACATGGCGAAGGGCAACCAAGAGCTCCAAGGAGATTACGATGAAGACCCTTTTCGCCTCTTCCGCCCTCGTCCTCGCCAGCACCGGTGCCTTCGCGCAGGATGTCGCGCGCACGCTTCCCGACAGCGTCGCCCGCGTTGCACCCGCGCTCGAATCCTACGCGACCAACGACCTCTTCGGCTCGGTCTGGAACGGCGAGAACCTCTCGATGCGGGATCGCGCACTCGTCACCTTCGCGGCGCTCATGACCCGGCACGAGACCGGCAACCTGGCCGCCATCACCGAAGTCGCGCTGGATGCAGGCGTAACCCCGTCGGAGCTCTCCGAGACCGTGACCCACCTGGCCTTCTACACCGGCTGGGGCAACGCGACCGCCGCCACCGAGGCGATGGCCCCGATCTTCGAAGAGCGCGGGATCGCCGTCGAGGACCTTCCCGCAGTGGATGCAGAGCTGCTGCCGCTGGACGAGGAGGCCGAAGCCGCGCGCCAGGAAACGGTTCAAAGCAACTACGGCGATGTCAGCCAGGGCGTGGTCGACACCACCGAGGAAATTCTCTTCCTCGACCTCTGGCTGCGCCCGGCGCTCGAGCCGCGCGACCGTAGCCTCGTGACCGTCGCGGGCCTCATCGCGGCGGGTCAGCCCGAGCAGATGACCTTTCACCTGAACCGCGCGATGGACAACGGCCTGACCCAGGAAGAAGCGGGCGCCATGCTGTCGCACCTCGCGTTCTACGCCGGCTGGCCGCGCGTCTTCTCGGCGCTTCCGGTGGCCAAGCAGGTCTTCGAAGAGCGCGGCTAAACGGACAAAGCGCCCGGCGCGGACTGGCTGCGCCGGGCACACGCAAGGAGAACGCGACATGAAGATCGGCATCCTGGGCAGTGGGCTGATGGGCGGCACGCTCGGACGCCTGTGGGCGGCCAGCGGACATCAGGTCACCTTCGCCTATTCCCGAGATGACGCGCGCCGCGCCGCCATGGCCGAGCGCCACGGCGCCGCCAGCGGCACCGTGGCCGAAGCGGTGGCAGGGGCCGACGCGCTCATGCTGGCGGTTCACTGGTCCCGCACCGCCGAGGTTCTGGACCTGGCTGGCGACCTCGCGAGTCGCACCGTCCTGACCTGCTGCGTGCCACTGGACGAGGCGAACGAGTCGCTCGTCGTGAGCACGACGTCCTCGGGCGCCGAGGAGCTGGCCCGCATGCGGCCCGGCGCCCGCTGGGTCAGCTGTTTCTCGGCCAACCCCTCCGAGAGCTTCGAGCCGGTGTTCCGCCGGAAGGGCGAGGATCAGCCGCCGCAGGTGCTGACCTGCACCGACCACGAGGACGCAAGGGCCCTCGCCGGCGACCTCATTCGCGACATCGGCTTCGAGCCTCTCGCCTGCGGGCCATTGCGCAACGCCCGGTTCATCGAACCTTTCGCCATGGCGACCGTTGAGCTGGCATACGTCCAGCCGGGCGGCCCGGCCCTCACCTACCGTTTCAACAAGCTGCGCTGAGCGCGCAGGGAAAGGCGCAAACCATGAAGATCATCAAATCCGGCACCACGCCCTCGAACCCCGGCCCGGAAGACTATTTCACCGGCACCGTGCGGATCGACCCGATGTTCCAGGCCGAGGAACCCGGCCGCACCAGCGGCGCGCATGTCACCTTCGAGCCCGGTGCCCGCACCGCCTGGCACACCCATCCGGCGGGTCAGACCCTGATCGTCACCTTCGGGCGTGGCCGCGTCCAGCGCGAGGGCGGCCCGATCGAGGAGATCTCGCAAGGCGATGTCGTCTGGTTCCCCGCAGGCGAGAAGCACTGGCACGGCGCCTCGCCCGAGACCGCGATGAGCCACATCGCGGTGCAGGAGAGCATCGACGGCACCCCCGTCACGTGGATGGAGAAGGTCTCGGACGAAGACTACAACGGCTGACCGTCGTGCCCTTCCTGCCGGCTCCGGTCACCCATGAAGACAACGGGACGGCCGGGGCAGGCAGATCGGCCCATCCGCAAGCCCTGAACACGAAAAAGGCGCCCGAGGGCGCCTTTGTTCATTGGTCGGAGTGGCGAGATTCGAACTCACGGCCCCTGCCTCCCGAAGACAGTGCTCTACCAGGCTGAGCTACACTCCGACCGTGGCGCGGCGAATACCCCAGCCCGCGGGCTTTGGCAAGAGCCTCCGCCCTACTTTTGCAGAGTTTTCTCGCGCCGCCGCATCGACCGCAGCAGCGGGCCGATGCGCAGGCTGGTGCCGGTCTCGAGCCGCGTGCGGGTGCGCAGGACAGGCGTGTTCTCGGAGGCCCTGCTGCGCCCCTCGCGCAGGACGATGTAGACCCCCGATCCGATGATGAGAAGCGCGCCCGCAAAGGTCATCCCGTCGGGCCATTCGCCGAAAACCGCCGCGCCATAGAATGTCGCCCAGAGCAGCTGCGAATACTGCATCGGCGCCACGATCACCGCCTCGCCCGCCTTGTAGGCCCGGATCAGCACCAGCGAGCCGCAGAGCGCCAGCACCGCCATGACGCCGACGCCGCCCAGGTGCTCGATCGGCATGGGGCGGTAGACAAAGGGCAGCGCGCAGGCCATCAGCACGAAGTTGGCCATCATCGGGTAGAGCAGCAGCACGACCGAGCGTTCCTCGTGGCCGATCTTGCGCACCACCACCGAGGCCAGCGCCCCGGTGCAGGCCGCGACAAGCGCCGCCGCATGGCCCAGCGTGAGCTCGGTCGCGCCGGGGCGCAGGACGACCATCACCCCGGCGAGCCCGACCAGCACCGCAAGCCAGCGCCGCAGTCGAACGTGCTCGCCCAGGATCGGGATCGCCAGCACCGTGATGACGAGCGGCTGGGCGAAGAGAATCGCGTAGGTCTGGGCCAGCGGCAACACCGAGAAGGCATAGAAGGCGCAGAGCCCGGTGATCACCGCCGCCACCGTGCGCAGCGCGGTCCACCACGGGTGGATCGGGCGCAGGTGGCCGGGGGTCGTGTCGCGGATCAGCATGAGGCTCACGATCGGGAAGCTCAGCAGCACCGAGAAGAACACGATCTGGAACGGCGCATAATCTGCGCCGAGCAGCTTCACGATGACGTCGTGGCTGGCGAAGAGCGAAAAGGAGAGCAGCGCGAAAAGCGCGCCTTTGGCATTCTGTCCCATCTGGGTGATATCCGTCTGGCCTGCATGTTTTGCCGGAAAACGGCTGCGACCTTGGCACCGTTCCGACGCGCCAACAAGCCGCAACGCGCGCGCGCCGACGCGCTTGCGGCGCATCTTCGCCGCTGCCATGTTTCCGGGCAGGAGAGCGCATCATGCAACTGGATATCCTGTCCATTCTCGGCGGCATCGGCCTGTTCCTCTTCGGGATGCAGTCCATGACCGGCGCGCTGCGGCAGCTCGCGAGTCGGCAGATGCGCGCCTTCCTGTCGAGCTTCACCACCTCGCCATATTCCGGCGCACTGACCGGCGCCGCGACCACCGCGGTCATCCAGTCCTCGAGCGCCACGATGGTCACCGTGATCGGCTTCGTGGGTGCCGGGCTCATGACCTTTCCGCAGGCGATCGGTGTGATCTACGGCGCCAATATCGGCACCACGATGACCGGCTGGATCGTCGCGCTGCTGGGTCTGAAGCTGAAACTCGGCACCATCGCCCTGCCCGGCCTGTTGCTGGGGGCGCTGATCGCCACCATGGCACACGGGCGCATGGTGCGGATCGGCCGGCTGCTCGCCGGGTTCTGCCTCGTGTTCATCGGTCTTGACCTGATGCAGGAGGGCGCCGCGGGCTTCGAGGGCTGGCTCTCGCCCGAGATCATGCCCGCAGACACCTTCGCAGGACGGGGGCTGCTGCTGCTGCTCGGCGCCGCGATCACCGTGGTGATCCAGTCCTCGAGCGCCGGGGTCGCGACGACACTGGTGCTGCTGGGCACCGGCGCCATCACGTTGGGACAGGGCGCGGCGCTGGTGATCGGCATGGACGTGGGCACCACCTTCACCGCGATTCTCGCCACCGTGGGCGGCTCGCGCGACATGCGGCGCACCGCCATCGCGCACATGGCCTACAACGTCGTCACCGGTGCGGTGGCCTTCGCGCTGCTCGGGCTCGTCGTGCCGCCGCTCGCGGCCGTCTTCGGACCACGGGAACCCGCGGCACTGGTGAGCTTCCACACGCTGTTCAACGTCCTGGGCGTGGTCATCATGCTGCCGGTCACCGCGCCCTTCGCCCGGCTCATCGAGCAGCTCGTGCCCGGGCGCGAGGCCGCGCTGACCGAAGGGCTCGACCGGTCGCTGCTGTCGGACCCGAACGCCGCGATGGATGGCGCAGGCGGCTGTGCGGCGCGGATCATGCGCGCGATGTTCGCCTCGCTGGGCCGCTGCCTGAGCCCCGGCGGCGGCCCCCTGCCCTCGGAGGACGCGCTGCGGCTGGAACCGGCCCTCGACGACCTGCACGCCTACCTTGCCCGCATTCGCGTGCCCGCCGATGCGACCGACGCGATGAACCGCTACTCGGCGCTGCTGCACCAGTATGACCACCTGACCCGCCTTGCCCATCGCATGACCCGCGAGGACCAGATGCGCCCGCTGCGCGTCGACCCCGGGCTGCGGCGCCCGGCAATGGCCTTCGGGGCGGCGCTGCGCCGCGCGTCCGACCCCGACCGAGGGGTCCAGGCTGCAGCGCTCGAGCGGCTGGAACGGCTGATTTCAGGGCGGACCCACCGGCTGCGGCGCTCGGCGCTGCTGCGCGAGCACGTGGGTCTTGTCAGCGTGCAGGAGGTCTTCGAGGTGACCGACGCGATGCGCTGGCTGGAGCGGGCGGCGCATAACGCCGCGCGCTGTGTTCATTACGGCGAGCTTGCGCTCAGCGAGGCGCCGGCACCGCCGGTCTCGGACCGGCTGGAGACGACGCCCGCCGGGCCTTAGAGGCTCGCGTCGAGCGCGCCGAGGATCGCGTCGCCCATGCCCGAGGTCGAGACCGGCTGCACGCCCTCCTCGCCGAGCAGGTCGGCGGTGCGCACGCCGTCGGCCAGCACCTTGTTCACCGCCGCTTCGAGACGCTCGGCCTCGGCGCCCTGGTCGAAGCTGTAGCGCAGCGCCATGGCGAAGCTCAGCACGCAGGCGATGGGGTTCGCCTTGCCCTGCCCCGCGATGTCGGGCGCCGAGCCGTGCACCGGCTCGTAGAGCGCCTTGGGGCGGCCATTGGCCATCGGGGCGCCCAGCGAGGCCGAGGGCAGCATCCCGAGCGAGCCGGTCAGCATCGCGGCGGCGTCGGACAGCAGGTCGCCGAAGAGGTTGTCGGTCACGATGACGTCGAACTGCTTGGGCCAGCGGCAGAGCTGCATTGCGCCGGCATCTGCGTACATGTGCGAGAGCTCGACCTCGGGGTAGTCCTTGCCGACCTCGGTCACGACCTCGCGCCAGAGGATGCCCGACTCCATCACGTTGGCCTTTTCCATCGAGCAGAGCTTCTTGCCGCGTTTCATCGCCAGTTCGAAGGCCGAGCGCGCCACGCGGTCGATCTCGGACTCGGTGTAGCGCTGGGTGTTGATGCCGACGCGCTCGTTGCCCTCTTCGATGATGCCGCGCGGCTCGCCGAAGTAGATGCCCGAGGTCAGTTCGCGCACGATCATGATGTCGAGCCCGGCCACCACGTCGCGCTTCAGCGACGAGAAGTCGGCCAGCGCGTCGAAACACTGCGCCGGGCGCAGGTTGGCGTAGAGGTCCATCTCCTTGCGCAGGCGCAGCAGGCCGCGCTCGGGCTTCACGCTGAAGTCGAGAACGTCGTATTTCGGGCCGCCCACGGCACCGAGCAGGACGGCATCGACCTCTTGCGCGCGGGCCATGGTGTCATCGTGCAGCGGGGTGCCATGCTTGTCGTAGGCCGCGCCCCCCACGAGGTCCTCGCTCACATCGAAGGCCAGGCCGCGCTTGTCGCCGAACCAGTCGATGATCCGGCGCACCTCGGCCATCACCTCGGGGCCGATGCCGTCACCCGGCAGGATGAGAAGCGAAGGGTTGCTCATGGGAATGTCCTCTCCTCGAAAAGTCCTGCATCGCCTAGCCGCTGGCCGACGCGTGGTCAAGAAAGCACGGCGATATCGCGGCCGCGCCTGCCGCTCAGGGCAGGTCGAGCGATACCGTGACAAGGCGGTGCGCCTCGCCGGAGATCGCGTCTCGCACATCGGCGGCAGCGACCGGAAGGCCTGCAGCCGGAAGGATGTAGCTGACCCGCATCGGCCCGGTCTGCGGCCAGGTCACCGTCGCCTGTCCCGGCAGCGGATCCTGAAGCCGCTCGTCGGCGAGAACCTCGCGCATCGCCGCGCCCAGCCCGTCGCCCCGCTCGGGGTCGAGGTTGGCGTCGCCGATCAGCACCGGCCATGCCGGAGGCGGCCCGAAAGCGCCGTCGAGCACGGCCATCCAGAGCGCAAGCTCGTCGGCGTTACGGCGGCCGTTGCGATCCTCGGGGCCGTCGAAGACCGGGGGCGTTGCATGCCACGCCAGCAGCGTCAGCGGCGCGCCGCCGGTCTCGACCTCCAGCATCCAGTGCCCGGAGGACGACAGCCGCTGCAGGTCGCGCGCCGGATCGTCCTCCGTCTGCCGGGTCCCTGGGCTGTCGCGCCAGAGCAGGTCACTGAAATCCCGCGCCAGCGTGACCGGCCGGCGCGACAGCACCGCCATGCCGCCCTGCCCCGAGAATTCGCCGTAGCCCTGCGCGTCGCGCGGGCCGCCAAGCAGCCCGTCGCCGTCAAGATCCCGCCCGGTCGGCCAGCCGGCGTTGGGCCGCCGCGCGACCCGGTGCGGATAGCCCGTCCCGACCGCCTGCAACCGCTCGTCCAGCGCCGCGAGCGCGGCACCGCCGTGGTCGAAGTCGATGTCGGTGAGCACGAGCACATCGGGCGCGGCGGCGGCGATCTCGGCGATGACCGCATCGGTTTTCCCGGCGCGGATGTCGCGCAGCAGCAGGCCTGGCCCGTCGCGGGACAGGTCGACATTCCAGGTGGCCAACGTGAGGCGTTCGGCAGAGGCCGGCGCGGCAACGACCAGCCACAGGCACAGAAGCCGCGAGAGCCGCCGCGTCAGGCCGCCTGCAGATTCGCCTGCGCGTAGGCGCGGCGGCGCTTTTCCTCGATCAGCGCGGCGATGCGCATCAGCGCCACGCCACGCATGATCAGGCTTGCGGGAAGAAAGGCCCATGCGCTCATCGTCCAGATCAGGGTCTGCGCGTCACCAAGCGAAACCGGATCGATCGCCGCCGAGGCAATTTGCAGACCTGCCGGGATCAGGAATGACAGAAGAAACCCTAAGGCGATGTTAACATGGGCGTCGCGCTTGAGCCGGTAGAGGATATCTCCGCCCGCCGTCGGATCGAACAGCGGCAGGTTCACCCAGAAATTGAACGCTCCGCGCCGGACCGGCCAGTTCAGCAGCCGCACCAGCAGGATGAAACAGGCGGTGACCGAGATCGACACGAGATAGGCCAGCCCGGCAAAGGTCCGCATCCGGTCGATCTGGGCGGCGGTCATGTCAGCGTTCGCGCCCAGCACCATCAACCGCACCGGCGAATAGGGAAAGTCGAGCAGACCGCCGACCCGCATCCCCACCGCGTTCAGCGCGTCGCTGGCTGCGGTCGGGTGCGTCTCTCCCCGGCAGATCAGCGTGAGAAGCAGCACGGTCAGGAACAGCGCCGCGAACCGCAGGCGGTTATAGGGCGGCGCGTCACGAAACTCGACGATCGAGGGATAGTCGCCGGTGTATTCAACAAAGGTCAGGGCCGCGGCGAGCAGGGCGAGAAGCGCGATGATCTGGGTGGTGCCCGCCGAGCTGCCCGGCAGGAGCAGCGCCGGCATCGCGATCAGCGATGCCATCAGAACGGCTCGCACCCCGGCCTTTCCCATCCGCTTTATCAAAATCGCTACCCTTCCGGTCCGGCCGCACGCGGTTCAATGCCGCGCGCCTGTTTCAACCCGCCCCCGCCATTGTGGCGGACTGCCTCATTATTGCCCAAATTCTGCCTACTTTCGCTACACCCAGCAAGGTTCTGTTAAGTCTGGCGCCGAAAGTCCGGCAGTTTCGTGAGTAAAACGGTGCCATTTTGCATCATTGCATGGGCAGCCTTGCGCGTTTCGATCTGGGAGCCACAAGATATTGAAATGGCCAGTCTTCGCGCTTTGACGAATTTTGCGCTGACATTTGACCTAGCGCATGGCCCGACCGCACAAAAGGATCTTGATACGCACGGGACGTAGTGACCGGCTCAGGAGGAATACGCAAATGCACATGGCCATATCGATGGAAGACGCCGTCGACATGATCCCCGACGGCGCTCGGGTGATGCTGTCGGGCTTCATGGGAGTAGGGACGCCGGACGGGCTCGTGCACGCGCTCGCGGCCGCCGGCAAGAAGGACCTGACCATGATCGTGAACGACGCCGCGCGTCCGCACACAGGAGTGGGCCCGCTGGTCAAGGCGGGCTGCGTGAAGAAGTTCATCGGCAGCCATATCGGTGTGAACCCCGACGTCCAGGAGAAGATGCGTGCCGGCGAGCTCGAGGTCGAGCTCGTGCCGCAGGGCACCTTCGTCGAGCGCATCCGCGCCGCCGGCATGGGGCTCGGGGGCATCCTCACGCCCACCGGGATCGGCACGCTGGTGGCCGAGGGCAAGGAAATCGTCGAGGTCGATGGCAAGCCCTTCCTGCTCGAAAAGCCGCTTCATGCGGATTTCGCGCTGATCGCCGCGCGCAGCTGCGACTACGTGGGCAACCTCGCCTACATGCTGTCCGCGACCAACTTCAATCCGATCATGGCGCTGGCCGCGACCACGGTCATCGCCGAACCCGAGGAGATCGTGCCAGTGGGAGTGATCCCGCCGGATGCGGTCAAGACCCCCGGCGTGCTTGTCGACCATGTTATCAAGAGGGCTGCGTGATGAAGGATTTTTCCGTGATGGACCCGAAGGAGATCATCGCGCGGCGGGTGTCGCTCGAGATCCGTCCGAAATCGCTCGTGAACCTCGGGATCGGCATTCCGACGCTGGTGTCGGAACACCTCGACGAGGGCATGGGCGTGTTCTTCCAGTCCGAGAACGGCGTGGTGGGCCTCGGCCACCGCCCGCCCGAGGGCATGACCGACCGGCACCTGACCGACGCCGGCGGTACCTTCACCTCGGCGGTGCCAGGGGCGTCGATCATCGACTCGGCGTTTTCCTTCGGGCTGATCCGCGGCGGCCACCTCGACCTGACGGTGCTGGGCGGGCTGCAGGTGGATGCGAAGGGGCACCTGGCCAACTGGATGATCCCCGGCAAGTTCGTGCCCGGCATGGGCGGCGCGATGGATCTCGTGACCGGCGCGAAGAAGGTGATCGTGGCGATGATCCACAGCGCCAAGGGCCAGTCGAAGATCGTCCCCGAATGCACCCTGCCCCTCACCTCGCAGCGTTGCGTCGACCTGATCGTCACCGAACTTGCCGTGATGGAGCCGCGCGCCGACGGGCTGCACCTGCTGGAGACGGGCCCCGGCGTGAGCGTCGAGGAGGTCGTCGCACATACCGACGCCGAGCTGGTGATCGCCGGCGACATTCCCGAGATGGACCTGTCGCGCACGGCCTGAGCGGTTTCGGGCCGCCTCTCGGCGGCCCGACCGGTGGGGGCTCTGCCCCCGTCTCCCGTTCCGGGAGACTCCCCCGAGGGTATTTGGGAAACCGGAGAAAAGCCGGGCGCGGCCTCCCGGGTTTCTTCTGGCATAAAATATCCCCGCCGGAGGCCGGCATGAGGCTGCCACGGTCGCGCGCTCTCGGACAGACGGAGGGCGGCGTGAAAAAGGCGGGGCACGACGGCCCCGCCTTTGATTGCCTTCGGTTGGCCGAGCGGCGGCTCAGACCCAGGGACGGCTCTGGGCGGCCTCGGACTCGAAGCTGTCGATCGCGCCGACCTTCTCCATCGTGAGGCCGATGTCGTCGAGCCCCTCGAGCAGGCAGTGCTTGCGGAAGGGGTCGATCTCGAAGCGGAATTCCTCGCCGTCCGACGTGGTCACGACCTGGTTCTCGAGGTCGATCGTCATGCGCGCATTGGAGCCCTTCTCGGCGTCCTTCATCAGCACGTCGACGGCCTCCTGCGGCAGCGCGATGGGCAGCATGCCGTTCTTGAAGCAGTTGTTGTAGAAGATGTCGGCGAAGGAGGTCGAGACGATCGCCTTGATGCCGAAATCCGCCAGCGCCCAGGGCGCGTGCTCGCGCGAGGAGCCGCAGCCGAAGTTGTCGCCGGTGACGAGGATCTCGGCCTCGCGGTAGGCGGGCTTGTTGAGCACGAAGTCGGGGTTTTCCGAGCCGTCGTCGAGGTAGCGCATCTCGTCGAAGGCGTGCACGCCGAGGCCGGAGCGCTTGATCGTCTTCAGGAACTGCTTGGGGATGATCATGTCGGTGTCGATGTTCACCAGCGGCATCGGTGCCGCGACCCCGGTGAGTTTTTCGAATTTTTCCATCTGTCTGGTCCTTTCGGAGGGCGGAACCGCGGCGGCGAAGCGCGCGTTGGCCGCGAGTATATCAGGAGATCAGCTATGTCCTACAGCGAAGGCACGAAGGTCGAATGGGACTGGGGCAACGGCACCGGAACCGGCAAGGTCGTCAAGAAGTACACGCGCAAAACCACCCTGAAGATCAAGGGCAGCGAGGTCACGCGCGACGCCTCGGAGGAGGCGCCGGCCTACCGGATCGAGCAGGCGGACGGCGACGAGGTGCTGAAGTCCGAAAGCGAGCTTCGCAAGGCCTCGTGAGCCGGTCCGCCTGACCGCGCCCGGTCCCGACGCCTTATGCCGTCACCGGGTCTTCCATCAGTTCGCGCACGTCGGTCAGGTGGCCGGTGAGCGCCGCCGCCGCGGCCATGGCCGGCGACATGAGATGCGTGCGTCCGCCCTTGCCCTGCCGGCCCTCGAAGTTGCGGTTCGAGGTGGCCGCACAGCGCTCGCCCGGGGCCAGCTGGTCGGGGTTCATGGCAAGGCACATGGAGCAGCCTGCCATCCGCCATTCGAAACCGGCGTCGATGAAGATCTGCGCGAGGCCCTCTTCCTCGGCCTGCGCCCGGACGAGGCCCGAGCCCGGCACGACCATGGCGCGCATGCCGTCCTTGACCTTCTTGCCCTTGAGGATCTCGGCCGCAGCGCGCAGGTCCTCGATCCGGCCGTTGGTGCAGGAGCCGATGAAGACCGTGTCGATCTTGACGTCGGTGAGCTTCTGCCCGGCCTCGAGCCCCATGTACTGCAGCGCGCGTTTCGCCGCCTCGACCTTGCCGCCCTGGAAGTCCTCGGGGGCGGGAACGGAGGCATCGATCGGAAGCACGTCCTCGGGCGAGGTGCCCCAGGTCACCACGGGTGCGATGTCCTCGCCCTTGATGGTGACGACCTTGTCCCAATGCGCGTCGTCGTCGGAGTAGAGCGTCTTCCACCAGGCCAGCGCGGCCTCGAACTGGGCGCCCTTCGGGGCGTGGGGGCGGCCCTTGACGTATTCGAAGGTGGTCTCGTCCGGCGCGATGAGGCCGGCGCGGGCGCCGCCTTCGATCGCCATGTTGCAGACGGTCATCCGGCCTTCCATCGACAGCGAGCGGATCGCCTCGCCGCAGTATTCGATCACGTAGCCGGTGCCGCCGCCTGTGCCGGTGTGGCCGATGACCGACAGCGTGATGTCCTTGGCGGTGACGCCCGGACGCAGCTGGCCGGTGATCTCGACCTTCATGTTCTTCGACTTCGACTGGATCAGCGTCTGCGTGGCGAGAACGTGCTCGACCTCGGAGGTGCCGATGCCATGCGCCAGCGCGCCGAAGGCGCCGTGGGTCGCGGTGTGGCTGTCACCGCAGACCACGGTCATGCCCGGCAGCGTCCAGCCCTGCTCGGGGCCGACGATGTGCACGATGCCCTGGCGGACGTCGCTCACCGGATAATAGTTCACGCCGAAGTCCTTGGCGTTCCTGTCGAGCGCATCGACCTGGATGCGGCTTTCCTCGTTGGTGATGCCGTTGGTCCGGTCGGGCGTGGTCGGCACGTTGTGGTCGGGCACCGCAATGGTGCGCTGCGGCGCGCGGACCTTGCGGCCGGTCATGCGCAGCCCCTCGAAGGCCTGCGGGCTGGTGACCTCGTGCACGAGGTGACGGTCGATGTAGAGAAGGCAGGTGCCGTCTTCGTCCTGCTGGACGACGTGGGCATCCCAGATCTTGTCGTAGAGTGTCTTGCCGGACATGGGGTCCTCTCCGGAAATGAGAAAGCTTTGGCTGGGCGCGAGGCGTCATTGTCCCGCGCCGGGGCGGGCATGGACAGGCTTATAGCCGCGCGAGCACCGAGAAGGTGGCGCCGTAGAACCGTTCACGCAGTCGCGCGCGGTCGCCAAGGTCAAGAACCCGAGTCATGGGGCGGACATATAGGGACTCCCGACGCCGATCAAGAGAAAGGGCACGGGCGGCGCAGGCGCCGTGCAACCATGCGGCGAGGAACCAAAGCATCTCTCCCGGCGTAAGGTTGGAACCGGAAGAGGAGAGACCGATGATGGACCCGATGAACGCCCTGCTGCTGACGCTTGTCACCGCCCTCGCGATGGTCGCCCTCCTGTCCCTGCCCGATGACAGCCCGGTCGCCGCCCCGGTGCTGGCGGCGCAACGCTGAGGGCTTGCCCCACCCGGTCGCCGGTGCAAATCTGACCGACATGACAGAGGCACCGCCGACATGAACCCGACCGAGGTCGGGCAGACCCCATTGGAGGCCCTTCAGGCCACCGTCCTGTTGCTGCTGGCCCAGGCCGAGAGTTTCCTGGCCACTTTCCTGCGCCCGTGGAACTTCTACCAGATCGGCATTGCGCTGGGTCTCTTCCTGCTTGCGCATCTACTCAAGATGGCGCTGGCACCGCGGATGCGCGACTGGATGCGAGCCCGCGACGGCTGGCCGACATGGCGGATGCGCATCCTCATCGTGATACACCGGCGACTGCGGATGATCTTCTTCGTCGCGCTGATCCTGCTGGTGGTCGCGGTCATGCGGCAGGTCACCTGGCCGTCACGCTCGTACCTTCTGGGGATCATTGCCCAGCTTGCCACGGCATGGCTCGTGATCGCGCTGGTCACGCGGCTCATCGGCAACCCGACGCTGCGGATCTTCGTGCGCTACGGTGCCTGGGCCTGGGTCACCGTCTCGATCGTCGGACTGACCGAACAGGCGCGCGGGCTGCTCGAGAGCATGGGGTTCGAGCTGGGCGGCACATACCTGTCGGTCTGGCTGCTGCTGCAGGCCATCGTGCTGCTGGTGGCGCTGGTGGCGCTGGCGCGGTTCCTTGCCGGTGCGGGCGCGGCGAGCATTCGCCGCAACGAGACCATGAGCCCCTCAATGCAGGTGCTCGCGGTGAAGTTCCTGCAGGTGCTGCTCTACGGCGCCGCGTTCTTCCTTGCCCTCAAGCTGGTCGGCGTGGACCTGACGGGGCTCGCGGTGCTGTCGGGCGCGATCGGCGTGGGTCTCGGCTTCGGCCTGCAGAAGGTCGTGTCGAACCTCGTGAGCGGGGTGATCATCCTGCTCGACAAGTCGATCAAGCCCGGCGACGTGATCTCGATCGGCGAGACCTTCGGCTGGATCAACGCGCTGGGGGCCCGCTACGTCTCGATCACCACGCGAGACGGCAAGGAGTTCCTCATCCCGAACGAGGATCTCATCACCGGGCAGGTGGTGAACTGGTCGCATTCAAACGACTTCGTGCGGCTCGACATCTACTTCGGCACCGCCTACGAAAACGACCCCCACGAGGTCCGCCGCGTCGCCATCGCCGCCGCCGGAAGCGTGCCGCGCGTGCTGAGCGACCGGCCGCCGGTGTGCCATATCGTCGGCTTCGGCGACAGCTCGGTCGACTACATCCTGCGGTTCTGGATCACCGATCCCTCGGGCGGGCTGACCAACATCCGGGGCAATGTCTACCTGGCGCTCTGGGACGCGTTCAAGGAACACGACATCCACATTCCCTTCCCGCAGCGCGAGGTGCGCCTGCTGAACGAGACGCTGCCGCCGGTCTCCGAGGCCTGACGCCATCCCTCGCGACACCCGGCGCGTGGAGGCGTGACGGGACGTTGCGGCTGACATTCCGGTCCCCGCCGGCCATGGTGCGCGCGACACAAGACGACGGAGGTCAGCATGCCCGAAGACATCGTGATCCTGAGCGGAGCCCGCACCGCCATCGGCACATTCGGGGGCGCGCTCGCCGCGATGCCGCCCATCGAACTCGGCACCATTGCCGCCAAGGCGGCGCTCGAGCGGGCGGGCGTCGAGGGCGAGCGGATCGGCCACGCGGTCTTCGGCCACATCATCAACACCGAGCCGCGCGACATGTATCTCAGCCGGGTGGCCGCGATGCAGGCCGGCGTGCCCGACAGCACCCCGGCGATGAACGTCAACCGGCTCTGCGGCTCGGGCGTGCAGGCCATCGTCTCGGCGGCGCAATCGCTGATGCTGGGCGATGCCGATTTCGCGCTCGCCGGCGGCGCCGAATGCATGTCGCGGGCGCCCTTCATCGTGCCCGACCAGCGCTGGGGCAAGAAGATGGGCGACATCCGCACTGTCGACATGATGGTCGGCGCGCTCAGCTGCCCCTTCGGCACCGGTCACATGGGCGTCACTGCCGAGAACGTTGCCGCCGAGCACGGCATCACGCGCGAGGCGCAGGATGCCTTTGCCGCCGAAAGCCAGGCCCGCGCCGCCCGCGCCATCGAGGCCGGGCATTTCCGCGACCAGATCGTGCCGGTCGAGATCGCCTCGCGCCGCGGCACCCAGGTCTTCGACACCGACGAGCACCCGAAGCCGACCACCGCCGAGGGCCTCGCCGGCCTGCGCCCGGCCTTCCAGAAGGACGGCACGGTCACCGCGGGCAACGCCAGCGGCATCAACGACGGCGCCGCGGCGCTGGTGCTGGCACGCGCCGGAGCCGCCGAGACGGCGGGGCTTGCCCCGCGCGCCCGGATCCTCGGCTATGCCCACGCGGGTGTCCGCCCCGAGGTCATGGGCGTCGGCCCGATCCCGGCGGTCGAGGCGCTGCTGGCCCGCACCGGCCTGAGCGTCGGCGACTTCGACGTCATCGAGTCGAACGAGGCCTTCGCGGCGCAGGCGCTGGCGGTGAACGCAGGGCTCGGGCTCGACCCGGCCAAGGTGAACTCCAACGGCGGCGCCATCGCGCTTGGTCACCCGGTGGGCGCAACCGGCGCGATCCTCGCGGTCAAGGCGCTCTACGAGCTCGAGCGCACCGGCGGATCGAAGGCGCTGGTGACCATGTGCATCGGCGGCGGTCAGGGCATCGCCCTCGCGCTCGAGGCCCTCTGAGCGAAAGCGCGGCGCCGTAGGGTGGGTTTGCACCCGCCTTGCTAGCGCAGCTCGACCGAGACGCGGCCGGCCCGGCCCTCGGCGTCGATCACCGACAGTGTGGTGAAGCCCGGCCCCGTCACCGGGGCGAGCATCTCGGACCGGTGCTGCCGCACCGCCACCACCGCGCCATCGGCAAGAAGCGTGTAGGGCGGCGTGCCGCCCCGCAGCTTCACCGGCAGGCCCTGCCCGTCAGCGGCCAGCGTGGCGCCGTCCGGCGGAAAGGTCACCTGCAGGGCGGGTGCCTCTGCCGGGCCGTCCCCGAACCGTTGCAGATGCGGCGGCAACGCGCCGTTGCCGACGAGCAGCGCATCGGGCGGCGGCGCCGGAAGCTGCACCGGCTCGGCGCGCACCCGGCCCAGCGCCTCGAACAGCAGCGGCGCGGCGATCTCGCCGCCGAAGGCCCCCGGCACCGGTGTGCCGTCGGGCCGCCCGATCCAAACGCCCGCCACGTAGCGCCCGTCGAAGCCCAGCGCCCAGGCGTCGCGATGGCCGTAGGAGGTGCCGGTCTTGTAGGCCACCCGCCCCGGCGGTCCTGCGCTTGGCGGCGGCGCAAGCCCCGCGAGCACATGCCCCACCTGCCACGCGGCCCGCGTGCCCATGATGCGCACCGGCGCGCCCGGTTCGGTGCCCCTTTGCCAGCGCAGCTCGCGCACCGCGCCGCCGTTCGCGAGCCCCGCGTAGAGCATCACCATGTCCTCGAGCGTCAGCCCGACCCCGCCAAGGCTCACCGCGAGCCCGGCCTGCCCGCCGGGAAGCTGCGGCCGCAGACCGGCTGTCTCGAGCGCCGCCATGAGATGCGCCGGCCCCATCGCCTCGGTCAGCCGGACCACGGGGATGTTCAGCGACAGCTGCAGCGCGCGTGCCACCCGGATCTCGCCCCTGAACTGCCCGTCGAAATTCTGCGGCGCATAGGAGCCGAACTGCACCGGCGTGTCGGAGATCAGCGTCTCGGGGTGTGCCAGCCCACGATCGAAGGCAAGCCCGTAGACCAGCGGCTTCAGCGTCGAGCCGGGCGAGCGCAGCGCTTGTGTCATGTCGACGAACCCCTGCCCGCGCGTGTCGTCGTAGGCGGGCGAGCCGATGCTCGCCAGCACCTCCCCCGTTTGGTGGTCGGCGACGATCAGCGCCAGCGACAGGCGTGGATCGCGGCCTGACATGTAATCCGCCGCCAACGTCTCGAGCCCCTCCTGCATCTGCCGGTCGAGCGTGAGATCGTGCCGGTCCGGTCCCAGCGCCGCCGCACGGTCGGCGAGATGCGGCGCAAGCGCGGGAAACGCCCGCCGCACGCGCGGCACGGGCTCGCGCAGGGCCGCCTGCGCGCTGTCCTCGGCCATCACCCCGGCGCGCACCATGCGGGCGAGCACCCGGTCGCGGGCCGCGCGGGCGGCCTGCGGGTGGCGGTCCGGGCGGCGTGCCTCGGGCGCCTGCGGCAGGGCCACGAGCAACGCCGCCTCGGCAGGCGTCAGCCGGGCGGGCTCCTTGCCGAACCACGCGAGCGTCGCGGCGCGCAGCCCTTCGAGATTGCCGCCATAGGGCGCGCGTTCGAGGTAGAGCCGCAGGATCTCGGGTTTCGACAGCCGCCGCTCCAGCGCCAGAGCCACCCGCATCTGCCGCAGCTTTCCGGCCCAGGCCCCGGTGCCGCCCCCTTCGAGAAGCCGGGCCACCTGCATCGTCAGGGTCGATGCCCCCGACACGATGCGCCCGGCCCGCAGCCCCTGCCCCGCCGCGCGCAGCGTCGCCACCGGGTCGACCCCGGCGTGCGCGTGGAAGCGACGGTCCTCGTAGGCCACCAGCATGCGCAGGAACAGCGGATCGACCCGGTCGGGCGTCACGCTCATGCGCCAGATACCGTCACCGACCGTGTATGCCCGCAAAAGCGCGCCGTCGCGGTCGCGCACCTCGGTCGCCGTGGCCTGCACCAGCCCCGGCAACGTGGTGGCGTCGATCCAGCGGTCCGCCGCGTCACGCCCCAGCGCCGTGCTCCAGAGCAGGAGCACGAGGAGGAGAAGCCTAGACATCGGCCTCCCACAGCCCGGGGTAATGGGTGACGAAGCCGTTGGCATCGACCACCAGTTGGGTGGCGCTGCCGGTCTGCTCGGCGCTGTAGGACACCAGCTGGCCGCGTTCGCGGATGTAGCTCTGGTCGAGCGGCGAGACGACCGGCCCCGGCAGCCGCAGCCAGGCAGCGCGGGTGGTCAGCCGCCCGACATCCGGCAGGCAGCGCAGCGGCATCAGGTTGGTGGCCGGCGTGAACGAGAAATCGACATGATCGCACCCCGCGAGATCCGGCTGCGGCGTGCCGTTCAATGTCCAGCCCTCGCCATCGCGGTCCAGCTTGATCGCGACATCCTCGCCGCCATGGGTGCCGGTGACATCGGCGCTGAGCGTCTTCCAGTCGGCGCCGACGCGCACCACGTAGTCGAGCGCCGCCCAGCCCGCGCCGTCACGGAACCGGGCGTGGCCCACCAGCATGTAGCCGCCGTTCAGATGCGCCAGCCGGCACTTGTCCTCGCCGTCGCGGTCGAGGGCCCGCCAGCGCATCGTTGCGATTGTCTCGGTCATTCGATCACCATTCTTCCGGAGTCTGTCGTGGCACGATACTCGGGACGATACATGTCTTCGACAAGGGCTGCCGGGTGATGGAACGCCCCCGGCGAAACCGCGCGCACGACATAGGCCAGACGGATCGGCCCGTCGCCAGACTGCTTCACCGCGGCAAGGAAGCGGTCGCTGCGGAACTCGGCATGTTCGGTCTCGGCCGGATCGAGCCAGTCGAGACCCCGGATATCCCCCGCCCGCAGCAGGCTCGGGTTGTCGATCTCGAGCCCCGCCGGCAGCGGATCGTCGACGATGAGCCGCGCCGCCCCGGCCTCGGCCGGACGGATCGTCAGCACGGCGACCATGCGGTCGCCCTGCGTCACCGGGCCCGCGACCGGCGCGCCCTCCATCGTGAAGTAGGCGCGCGTCAGCGCGTAGCCGTAGCCGCCCGCCTCGGTCCCGCTCTCGGGCACGCCCAGCGCCGTGAGGGTGATCGGCACCGGACCCGCCCCGGTGTTGGTGATCGCGGTGGGATCGAGCGCGTCGCCGGGGATGCGCCGCAGGAACGGCCCCGCAACCGGCGTGCCGTCGACCGCGATGCCCGAGGCGGTCGGGTCCTGCACCAGCGCATGCGCCGCCAGCAGCGCCCAGGCCTGCTCCTGCGTAGACAGCGGCCGCGACGCATCGGCGATGCGCGAGACAAGGGCCGCGCGGTCCAACGCCTCGCTGCGGGCGGCAACGGCGAGCGTCAGCACGCCCGCGGTATCGCGCAGGGTCGATCCGTAGTCGGCCCGCCATCGCGACGGGTCACGCACCGGCGTCGCCGCCAACCGGGCCGCGGCCTTGGCGAACAGCCGGTCGGCGCGGGTCTGGTCGCCGTAGCTTGCAAGCGCGGCGCCGAGCTGCGCCTGCGCCAGCGGCGTCCCGATCGCATCGGCGCGCTGGTCCGCGTAATAGCGCAGGTCGCCGATGGCCGCCTCGCCCTCGCGCGCAAGCACCATGAGCGCATAGGCGATGTCCTCGCCGCCCTCGTCGAAGTCGGGGGCATAGGCGATGCGGTTGCGCAGGTTGTCGAGCGCGGCGGTCATCGCCTGCCCGGGCACCGCGTGGCCCGCCGCCCGGGCGCGGCTCAGGAAATCGGTGACGTAGGCGTCGAGCCAGAAATCGCCCGACCCCGCCTGCCAGAGCCCGAAGGCCCCGTTCGCCGCCTGCCGGGTTAGCACCTGCTCGATCGCCTGCGCGACGCGCCGGTCGATCTGCCCCTTGCCGCCAAGCCCCAGCGGCTCGGTCAGCGCGCTCATGTAGAGCTGCGGCAGCGCCTGCGAGGTTACCTGCTCGGTGCAGCCGTAGGGATAGCGGTCGAGCGAGGCCAGCATCCCCGGCACGTCGAAACGCGCCAGCGGCCCGGCCGAGACCATGACCTCGGAGCCATCGCGCCGCAGCCCGGCCAGCGCCGCCCCGTCGAGCGTGAAGGTCTGGCCCGGATCAAGCGTGAAGCGACGGGTTCGTCCCACGGCCGGATCGTTGGCCCGGATGCCCAGCGTCAGCGTCTTCTCGAGCCGCTGCCCCTCGGGCGTGGTGAGCGCGATGGTGATCGCGTGGTCGCCGACCTCGTCGCCCGTAAGCGGCAGGCTCAGCCGCGCGGTGCCGCCCTCGGCAAGCGTGACCTCTGCGGGCGCGGCGCCAAGGGTCAGACCATCGGCCGAGACCTCGAGCGGCATGGCGCCGCCTGCGCCGCTCGCATGGGTCAGTTCCAGCAGCAGCCGCGTACTGTCGCCCGGCGCAAGGAAGCGCGGCATCGAGGCCGAGATCACCACGGGATCGCGCACCAGCACGTCTGTCTCCGCCTGCCCCACGGCGCTGTCGGTCCAGGCGATGGCCATGAGCCGCACCGTGCCGTTGAAATCGGGCATCTCGAAGCGAACCTCGGCGCGCCCGTCGGGCCCGACTGTCACCGGGCCCGAGAAGAAGGCCACCAGTTCCTCGGTCGGCGGCGGCGACTGCATCCGCATCATGGATCCCGCATCGCCGCCCGACCGCAAGCGCCCCATCCGTCCGTTCATGCCGTCGATGAGCCGCCCGTAGACGTCGCGGATCTCGACGCCCAGCCGGCGCTGCCCGAAGTAATGCGCCGACGGATCGGGGCTGTCGAAGCCGGTGAGGTTCAGGATGCCCACGTCGACGGCGGCGACGGTGACATGGGCGTTCTCGCCCTCGGCCACGCCCGCGACCGTGACGGCGGCATTCAGCGGGCCGCGCGGCGCGCTTTGCTCCGGCGCATCGAAGGAGACCTGCAACTGCCGCGCGCCGGGGTCGATGGCGGCATGGGCGAGCCCGAGGCTGCGCGCCGGGTTCTGCCCGGCCGCGACTTCCATCGGCCGGATCACCTGTGCGGTGACATAGGCGCCGGCGCCCCACTCTTCGGTCACCGGCAGCGAAACGGTGGTCTCGCCCTCCGCGACCTCGACCGCCCGCATGGAGATGATGTGATCGGACAGCACCGTGATCAGCGCCTTGCCCGCGTAGCGCGGCACCAGCCGCAGCTCGGCGGTGTCGCCGGGGCGGTAGGCGTCGCGGTCGAGCGAGAGCTCCAGCGTGTCGGGCGTGGCCTGCGCACCAACAGGCGCATACCAACCCGCATCGAAGCCCACCGAGGAGGTCACGTAGGCCCCGTCGCTGCGCTCGACGACCAGCTCGTAGGCGCCCCAGTCGACATCGGCAGTCACGCGCAGCGGCGCGTCGCCCAGCTTGGCGCTGCCGCTGGCGACGGTCTCACGCGTGGTGACCGGCTCCCAGTTCCAGTTGCCGTAGAGCTCGTACCACTGGTAGCGCGTGGTCACGCGATTGACGTGCCAGTCCACCGCCATCGGCACGGGCGACAGGTCGGACCCCACCGTCTGCAACAGGAAGCCCGCCTCGGCCCCTTCGGGCAGGGTGTCGTCGAACTCCGGCCGGATGCCGATCATCGGCCCGGCGGGGGCGACCATGCGCGTGATGGAACGCTCCACCGGACGCCCCGACCCTTCGGCCACGCGGATCGTCGCGCGCGCCTCCTGCGGACGCCCGCCCGCTGCCTCGGGTAGCGGCAGCACCAGCGACGCCCGCCCCTCGGCGTCGGTGCGCAGTTCCGCCGGTAAGGCGCGCGTCTGCGGGTTGGCCGCTTCGTCATGCCGTCCGAACCGGTAGCCCGGAAGCGCCTCGAGCCGGTCGCGCGGCGTGAGCGTCAGTTCGCCCTCGACCGGCAGATCGGCCCCCACGGCGCCGAACAGGTAGCGGGCCTCGATGTCCAGCCGGGGTGGTGTGGCGCGCGAGATCGGCCCCTCGGGCAAGGCAAGCGTGACGTCGATGCGCTCGGGCACGAAATCCTCGACCAGCACGGTTCGCGTGGCCAGCGCCTCGGCCTCGGGATCGGCGTAGAGCGCCAGTCTCCACGTGCCGCGCGGCACCGACGGCGTGAGCGGAAGCGTGAAGACACGCCCGCCGGCCACGCCGTCGCCGGAGACGATCCGCGCGTGCTCCACCCCGTCGGGGCGCGTCAGGATGGCGGTCAGCGGCACGCCCTCCACCGCCGCGACCTTGCGGTCGCGCAGCAGCGCCGTGGCATGGATCGTCTCGCCGGCGCGATAGGCCCCCCGGTCGGTGGCAAGGAAGGCATCGAGCGGTCCGCCCGACTCGCGGCCCGCGACGCCGCGGTCCGACAGGTCGAAGGCCGGATCGGTCAGCGACAGAAAGGCGATGTCCGCCTCGCCGCGCCGCGCGGTGACGAGCGCCGGCGCGGTGCCGCCGGTGCCACGCATGAGGCCGCCCCCGAAACGCGCGACGCCCTGCGCATCGGTGCTGAGCGTGCCGAGCGGCCGGTTGGCGCGCGACAGCAGCGTCACCTCGAGCCCCTCGAGCGGCACCGCATCCGACAGCCCGCGGGCAAACACCGTGAGCCCGTCGCTGCCCGCGAGCATCGTCAGCCCGATGTCGGAGAGCACGAACCACTGGGTGCCGCCCGGATCGTCGTAGGGATCGGCCCCCGGCACCGTGGCAGTGAGCGCGTAGATGCCGGCGGGCAGGTCCGCCACCACCTCGCCCATGGGCAGTCGCGTGGTCACGTCGGCGTTGAGCCGGTTCTCGACCTCTGCCGTGCCGGTCCAGACCTCCTCGGCAAGATCGCCGGCGAACTGGCGGTCCTGCCAGCCCGAGAGCGGCCGCCCGAAATAGCCCTCCTGCATGATGCGGATGAGGTTGCGGTCGGACACGCGGCGCAGCTTCAGCCCGACCTCGGAGAGGTTCACCGTCTCGACCGGAACGCCGGCATCCGCCGTCCGGGGTAGCACGTAGGCGCGCCCGGGAAACCGCACTGCCGGGCTTCGATCGCGCACGTAGGCGGTGACGGAGACGTCACGCACCAGTGCCTCGCCATCGGCCGAGGGCAGCCCGGCGCGGAAGGTCAGCGTGTAGCGCTCGCCGTGCTCCACGCCGGCGACGCAGAGCCGGCTTTCGTCCGAGGTCACCGCGAGCTTCGGGTCCGGCAGCCGCACGAAAGACGCGTAATCCTGCCCGGCCCGCGCCAGCGGTTCGGAGAACTCGGCGCAGATGCGCGGCGCGGCACTGTCCGCGTCGACGGTATGCTCGACGATCCGGAAGCCGTATTTCGCGACGGCCGCGTCGAGGGCCCGGTCGATCTCGGCCCGGGGCGCAATCTCGTCGGCGAGCCGCAGCGCCGGGATCATCTGCCGCCCCTGCCCCGTGGCTTCGAGCGCCTCGGACAGGTCGAGAAGCGCCGTCGCCTGCTGCGGCGCGGGGCCGGCGCGCAGGTAGCCATTTACCGCCGCCAGTACCGCGCGACGCGCATAGCCCTGCGGGTCGACGGTGCCGCGCGTCCGCGACAACGCCAGCGCCAGCCGCCCGTAGTCGAGCCAGAGATCCGCGCCATCGTCCTGCGCCAGCGCCGCGCCCGTCCATTGCAATGCATCGACGGTATCGCCCCGGTCCTCGGCGGCGCGGGCGGCGTCCAGAAGCGCGCCGACCGACCATTCGCCGCCCCCATGGCGGGCACCCAGTGCCGCGGCCTCGTCGTGCGCCGCCCGCAGCTCGGTCTCTTCGAGAAAGTCCAGGTTCGACAGCCGGGCCCGCGCTTCGGCCACGCGGGCGGGGTCCGCCGCGACGACCTCCGCCGAGACCGCGCCATCGTAGGGCTGGCGGTCGCTGACGCCGGTCTTGGGGAAGCAGGCCCGCGAGCGGCTGTTGAAGGTGAAGGCACCGCAGTCCGGGTCGTTCAGGCACAGCGTCTCGCAGGCCTCGAGCGTGGTATCGAAGAGCGGTTGCAGGTCGCCGCCGTAGAAATCCATGTCGCGGGTGACCACGAGCCTGCGGTCGGGCATTGCCTCCTGTGCGGCGGCCTGCGTGACGAGGCACAACGCGGCGGCCAGGGCCATGAGAATACGGCGCATCCTGAAAACTCCTCCCTGCAATCAGGTCATGGTGCCCCCGGGGCGACGCCAAGGCAACGATTCCCCAAGTCGTCCTTAATCCGATGTTCACCAAGCGCGCCGCATCCTGCGCCGGACCAAGGAGGCACATGGGGCATGAACCTGACGGCACGGCTGGCCGAGGAGCGGCGCGCGCGGCTGGCGGCGGAACGTCTGCTCGAGCTCAAGCAGGCCGAGCTCTTCGCCGCCAACCGCAAGCTCGACAAGCACGCCCGCGCGCTCAGCAGCGAGATTCACGAGACCCGGGCCGAGATCTCGCACGTACGCTCGGAGAACCAGCTGGTGAAATCGCAGCTCGGTCTTGCCCACCAGAAGATCGAACTGGTCGAGGGGCAACTGTGGAAGGCGCTGCAGACCATGCGCGACGGTTTCGCCATGTTCAGCCCCGACCGGCTGATGGAACTCGCAAATCCCGCCTATCTCGCGGTGTTCGAGGATCTGGACACCATCGGGCCGGGCGCGAGCTACGGGCATGTGCTCGACATGATGATCGAGGAAGGCATCGTCGATTTGCAGGGCGAAGACCCGCGCGACTGGCACGGCCGGATGCGCGCCCGGTGGGAGCAGGACCCGATCCCGCCCGAGACGATCCGCCTCTGGTCGGGGCAGTTCCTCAAGCTGCACGACCGGCACATGCCCGACGGCGGCATCGTCTCGCTCAGCGTCAACATCACCGACCTGATGCGCATGTGGTCCGCCGTCGAAGAGCTGCCCGACGGCTTCGTCATCTACGACGCCGACGACCGGCTGCTGATGTGCAACGCGCCCTATCGCCGGATCTACGAGAAAAGCGCGCCCGCGATCCGCCCCGGCGCCAGCTTCGAGGACATCCTGCGCTACGGGCTGTCGCAGGGACAGTATCCCGAGGCCGCGGGCCGTGAGGAGGCCTGGCTCGACGACCGGCTCGCCGCGCATCGCGACGCCACGCAGGAGCTCGAACAGCAGCTCGACGACGGGCGCTGGTTGCGCATCTACGAGCGTCGGCTGTCGGATGGTGGCCGGGTCGGGCTGCGCATCGACATTACCGACATCAAGCGCACCCAGCAGGAGCTGGTCGAGGCAACGCGCCGGGCGGAAAGCGCCAGCCGGGCGAAATCGGCCTTCCTCGCCAACATGAGTCACGAGATCCGCACGCCGATGAACGGGGTCGTGGGCATGGCGGACCTGCTGCGCGAAACGCCGCTCGACGCGGAGCAACGGCTCTACGCCGACACCATCCGGAGCTCGGGCGAGGCGCTGCTGGTGATCATCAACGACATCCTCGACTATTCGAAGATCGAGGCCGGGAAGCTGGAGCTGAAGCCCGAGCCCTTCGATCTCGAACGGGCCGTGCAGGAGGTCCTGCTGCTGCTCCAGCCCACGGCACGGGAAAAGGGGATCGACCTGCTGGTCGACTACGACCTGTTCCTGCCACAGACGCTGGTCGGAGATCCGGGCCGGATGCGGCAGATCCTGACCAACCTCGTGGGCAACGCGGTCAAGTTCACCAACGAGGGGCACGTGCTGGTGCGCGTCACCGGGCGCTGCGACGACGACACGGCCACCATCCACATCACCGTCGAGGATACCGGGATCGGCATCTTCCCCGAGAAGGTCGAGCACATCTTCGGCGAGTTCAATCAGGCCGAGGACGACCGCGACCGCCCCTTCGAAGGCACCGGCCTGGGCCTCGCCATCACGCGGCGGCTCGTGGGGCTTATGGGCGGCGAGATCTGGGTCGACTCGATCCCCGGAAAAGGCGCCTGTTTCGGGCTGCGCGTGCAGCTTGGCACCGCCGGGGGCGCGATCGAGCCCACACCGGCGCTGCCCGAGGGGGTGACGCATTGCCTGCTGGTCGACGACCACCCCCTCAACGGCGAAATCCTTGCGCGGCGCCTGGGCCGGCTCGGGCTTCGGGTCACGCTCTGCAAGACAGCGGACGACGCGCTCGACCGCATGGCCGAGCCGCCCGATCTCGTCATCACCGAAGAGGAACTGCCCGGCCTGTCGGGGCGCGACCTCGCAGGTCAGCTCCGGCGCCTGCAACCGGGGCTGCCGGTGATCCTTCTCGCGGCGCAGCCGGCGACGGCAGCCGGTGACACCAGCCTGCACGCGGTGCTGCAGAAGCCCGTGCAGGGGCGTGCGCTCGTCGAGGCGATCGGGGCCGCGGCCTCCCCCGAGCCTTCGGCACCGCCAGACCCGCACCCGACCCCCGCAACCTTCCGCCATCGGGCTGCACCTTCATGCGCGTCGCACCGTCCGGAAGACGTTGCCGCCGACAATGCCCCGCTCGACGTGCTTCTGGCCGAGGACAACCGCACCAATCAACTGGTCTTCCGGAAAATGGCCGAAACGCTCGGGCAGCCGCTCGCGCTGCGCATCGCGCGTGACGGGATCGAAGCGGTGGAGGCGTGGCAGGGCAAACGCCCCGACCTGATGTTCATGGACATCTCGATGCCGAAGATGGACGGCAAGGAAGCCACCCGCCGCATCCGCGCGCTCGAGACGGACGGCCCCCGCACCCCGATCATCGCGGTCACCGCGCACGCCATGGCGAGCGACCGTGATGGCATCCTCGAGGCCGGGCTCGACGATTACCTCACCAAGCCGCTGCGCAAGGCCGAACTGGCGGCACTGGTCGGGAAATGGGCGCCCGCGCGCTCTGCCGATCAGTTGCCGTATGGGCGCACGAAGACCGGCTTTTCCGGCGTCGACAGCTCTTCGGACCACGCGTAGCCGCCGCTGTCGAAATCGCGCAGGCTCTCGGGCTCGGTCAGCCGGTGCTGCACGATGTAGCGGGCCATCGCGCCGCGCGCCTTCTTGGCGTAGAAGCTCACGATCTTCGGCGCGCCGCCCTTGTCCTCCATGAACTGCGGCGTGATCACCGGCAGCTTCAGTGCGTCGGTATCGACCGCGCCGAAATATTCCTGGCTCGCGCAGTTCACCAGCGCATTTGCCCCGGTCGCCTCGGCGTCTTCGTTGAGCGCCCGGGCGATGCGGTCCCCCCAGTAGTCGTAGAGCGACTTGCCGCGTTCGGTCTTCAGCCGCGAGCCCATCTCGAGCCGGTAGGGCTGGATGCCGTCGAGCGGCCGCAGCACGCCGTAAAGCCCCGACAGGATGCGCAGGTGGTCCTGCGCAAAGGCCATCTCGTCATCATCGAGCGAGGCCGCCTCGAGCCCCTGGTAGGTGTCGCCGGCAAAGCCCAGCGCGGCGGGGCGCAGGTCGTCCTGCGCGGGATCGGCGTCGAAGTCGCGGAAGCGGTCTCGGTTGAGCTTCGCAAGGTCGTCGGAGATCTTCATGAGCTTCTTCAGGTCGTCGACGGAGAGCGCGCGCGCCACCCCGGCCAGTTCCTGCGCCGCCTCGCTGAAACGCGGCTCGGTCATCGTCACGTCGCGTTCCGTCCAGTCCAGCTTCTTCGCCGGAGAAACAACTACCAGCATCACCCGTCTCCTTCGCCCGGGCCCCGGCCCGGTTCACCTGTCACACGCTCCGAAAAACTCTCAGGCATTCGACCGTGCGAACACCCATGCCCGATCTAGTCCGCCTGTCCGAGAACGTCCAGAAAGGCGCGGCCGAACCGCTCGAAACGGCGCTCGTCGAGCAGCCGCTCGAGATCCTGTGGCCGGTCGGGCGAGATCTGTGCCACCTTGGCAAGCTGCGAGGCCGAGCAGGACAGCGGCTTCTCGGTACCGTCAACGCCCCGCGCAAGATCCGCCTGCACCGCCATCAGCCGGTCGTAGACATCGCCCGCGCCGCGCCCGGCGAGCCTGCGCCGCGAGGGGTGCATCTCTTCGGTGGCGCCGGTGATGACCGAAAGGAACTCGGCGCCATAGCGTTCGAGCTTCTTCGCTCCGACACCGCTGATGCGGGCCATGGCGTCGAGGCTATCGGGACGGGTCTCGGCCATCTCGATCAGCGTGCGGTCGGGAAAGATCATGTAGGCGGGCAGCGAGGCCGTCTCGGCCAGCGCCCGGCGCTTGGCCTTGAGCGCGGACATCAGCGGCGCGTCTTCCTCGTTGACCAGCGTCTTGACCGCCGCGCGGCGCTCGGCGGCGCGGTCGATCACGTCGCGGCGCAGGCGGATGCTGTCCTCGCCCTTGAGGATCGGCAACGCGCGGTCGGTCATCACCAGCGCGCCGTGGCGCTCGGGGTCGGGCCGCACGAGGTCGTGCCCCATCATTTGCCGGAACACCGCCTGCCACTGGCCCTTCTTGAGGTCGCGGCCGACACCGAAGGTGGGCAACCTGTCGTGGCCGCGCTGGCGCACCTTGTCGGTCTCGTTGCCGGTGAGAATGTCGATCAGGTGGCCCATGCCGAAGTTCTCGCCCGTGCGCAGCGCCGCCGACAGCGCCTTGCGCACCGCCTCGGTGCCGTCGAAGACCTCGGGCGGGCTGTCGCAGAGATCGCAGTTGCCGCAGGGCTCCGCCTCTTCGCCGAAGTAGCGCAGGAGCTGCTGGCGCCGACATCCCAGCGCCTCGGCAAGACCGAGCAGCGCGTTGAGCCGGCCGTGGTCGGCGGCGCGGCGTTCGGGCGGCGCCATCCCCTCGTCGATCTGGGCGCGGCGCAGGCGGATGTCATCGGCGCCGTAAAGCGTGAGCGTTTCGGCCGGCGCGCCGTCGCGGCCGGCGCGGCCGATCTCCTGGTAATAGGCCTCGATCGACTTGGGCAGGTCGGCGTGGGCGACCCAGCGGATGTCGGGCTTGTCGACCCCCATCCCGAAGGCAACGGTGGCCACCACGATCAGCCCGTCCTCGGTGGCGAAGCGCTCCTCGACGTGGCGGCGGTCGTCCGGGTCCATGCCGCCATGGTAGAAACAGGCGCTGTGCCCGTCCTCGCGCAGGGCGCGGGCAAGGCTCTCGGTCTTGGCCCGGGTGCCGCAGTAGACGATGCCCGACCGGCCCTTGCGGGCGGCAGCGAAGCGCAGGATCTGCGCGCGCGGGCTGTCCTTGGGACGAAAGGCGAAATGGATGTTCGGCCGGTCGAAGCCGCGCAGGAAGCTCTGCGGCGTCTCGCCGTCGAACAGGCGCTGGACGATCTCGTCCTGCGTTTCCTGGTCGGCGGTGGCGGTGAAGGCCGCAAGCGGCACCCCGAGACTGCGGCGCAGCTCGCCGATGCGCAGGTAGTCGGGGCGGAAATCATGCCCCCACTGGCTGACGCAATGCGCCTCGTCGACGGCGATGAGGCCGACCCCCGCCTGGCTCAACATCCGCTGCGCCCCGCCCGAGGCCAACCGTTCCGGCGCGAGGTAGAGCAGCTTGAGCGTGCCCTCCGAGAGCATGTCCCAGACCGCGTCGGTCTCTTCCTGGGTGTTGCCCGAGGTCAGCGCCCCGGCCGCGACCCCGGCTTCGCGCAGCGCGCGGACCTGGTCACGCATGAGTGCGATGAGCGGCGAGATCACCACCGTCACGCCGCCGCGCATCAGCGCCGGCAGCTGGTAGCACAGCGACTTGCCGCCGCCGGTGGGCATGATCGCGAGGACATTCTCGCCCTGCGCCACGGCCTCGACGATCTCGCCCTGGCCGGGGCGGAAGGCGTCGAAGCCGAAAACCTCTCTCAGCAGCGCCTCACCGGGCACATGATCGCGGGGCATGGGATTTCCTGCGGATTATCGCTAGATCTGCTCTATTCCGCACAGTCTCATACTAAGAATTGGTGAACAAGTCCGCCCGTGGCGGAATCTCACCCACATCTCGTGCCGGTGCGGAGCCCGTCCGTCAGCCGAACAGAAGCGTCGGCAGGATATAGTCGCGCAGCGAAATCACGATGATGAACACCACCAGCGGCGCAAGGTCCAGCGGGTGCGTGTCGGGCAGGATGCGGCGGATCGGGGTGTAAATCGGCTCGAGCAGGCGGTTGAGGCCCGACCAGATCTGCGCCACCAGCGGCTGCCGCAGGTTCAGCACGTTGAAGCTGATGAGCCAGCTCATGATGATGTGCACGATCATGATGAAGAAGATCACGTCGAGGATCAGCTTCAGCGGTCCGTAGATTGCCATCATGTGCCGGTCTTTCCTTCCATATAACCGCGCCTACAGGTAGGCATCCCCGCGCCCGGGCACAAGAGTGCCGTGAGGTCGTGGTTGACGTTGCGGCGCGGAGTTGGCTCGTAAGCGCAAACCTGGAGGCCCCATGTATCCGTTCATCCGCATGACCAAGGAACTCTGGCGCGCGCGCAGCCAGCCGCGCCTCGCCCTCGGCGAGACGCATGTGTCGCATCACGTCTGCTGGCCGTGGGATCTCGATCTCTGGAAGGAGCTCAACAACGGGCGCACGCTCACGCTCTACGATCTCGGGCGGCTGCCGCTGGCGCAGCGCTCGGGGCTCATAGACGTGCTGAAGCGCGAGCGCTGGGGGCTGACGATGGCCGGCGTCTGCGTGCGCTACCGGCGGCGGGTGAGGCTGATGGAACGGGTGGAGATGCGGTCGCGCCTGATCGGCTGGGACCGCCGCTTCCTCTATATCGAACAGTCGATGTGGAAGGCCGGCGGGGAGTGCGCCAACCAGGCGGTCTACCGCGGCGCGGTGACCGACCGGAACGGCATCGTCACCACCGACCGGATCATGGCCGCGATGGGCCACGAGGCGACCTCGCCCGAGTTGCCGGAATGGGTGCGCCTCTGGCTCGAAGCCGAGGACGCCCGCCCCTGGCCGCCGCAGATGTGACGCAGGGTGGGCAATATTGCCCACCCTGCCGCATTTCCGACGTTCCGGCCTTGCCGGGTCGCCGCCCGGGCTGTTCTATCGCCGCGCGGCATTTGGGGGACGGCATGGCACGGGTATCGCGCAGACGCATCTGGGGATGGTTCTTCTTCGACTGGGCCAGCCAGCCCTACAACACCCTGCTGCTCACCTTCATCTTCGCGCCCTACGTCAAGGAGCTGATGGGCGACGGCAGTGCCGCGCAGGCCGCCTGGGGCTTCGGCATCGCCGCCGCCGGCATCGCCATTGCCCTGCTCGCCCCGATACTCGGCGCGCTGGCGGATACCGGTGGCAACCGGCTGCGCTGGATCTGGGGGTTCTCGGCGCTCTACGTCACGGGCGCGGCGATGTTGTGGTTCGCCGCGCCCGGCGATTTCAACCTGCTCGCGACGCTGTTCTTCTTCGCCATCGGCCTCGTCGGGATGGAGTTCGCCACGATCTTCACCAACGCGATGCTGCCCGACCTCGGCCCGCGCGACCAGATCGGACGGATCTCGGGCAACGGCTGGGCCTTCGGCTATGTCGGCGGGCTGATCTCGCTGGTGCTGATGCTGGGCTTCTTCGCCGAGAGCGCCACGACCGGCACCACCTTTCTCGGCCTGCCCCCGGCGTTCGGACTGGACCCGGCGATGCGCGAGGGCACGCGCTTCGTCGGTCCGCTGACCGCGATCTGGTACGTGGTCTTCATGGTGCCCTTCTTCCTCTGGGTCCGTGACCCGCGCAGCCAGCCGAGCCCGCCCGGCGCGGTGAAACGCGCGCTCACCGACCTGCGCGGGACGCTCAAGCGTCTGCCGCGCACGCCGTCGCTCTTCGCCTTCCTCGCCTCGTCGATGTTCTACCGCGACGCGCTCAACGGCATGTATGCCTTCGGCGGCATCTACGCGGCGGGCGTGCTGGGCTGGTCGGTGGTCGACACCGGCGTCTTCGGCATCATCGCGATCATTTCAGGCGCGCTGTTCGCCTGGCTCGGCGGCAAGGCCGACGCGCGCTTCGGCCCGAAGCCTGTCATCACCGTCTGCATCCTCGTGCTGACCGCCGTCGGCATCGGCATCGTCTCGGTCGACCGCACGGCGCTGTTCGGCATCCCGCTGGCCGAGGGCTCGCGGATCCCCGACTATGCCTTCTGGCTCTTCGGCGCGATCATCGGTGCCGCAGGGGGCGTGATCCAGGCCGCCTCGCGCACCATGATGTGCACACAAGCCAACCCCAAGCGCATCACCGAGGCCTTCGGCCTTTACGCGCTGTCGGGCAAGGCGACCTCGTTCCTTGCACCGCTGCTCATCGGGGTCGCCACCGCGGTAAGCGGAAGCCAACGCATCGGAGTCTCGCCGGTGATCTTTCTCTTTCTTCTCGGACTCCTTCTGCTACGCTGGGTGCAACCAGACGGAGATCGAGCAGAATGTTCCGCACCCTGACCGCCCTTGCCGTCACCGCGACCCTGCTCGCGGGCTGCGGCGGCGAACGTCCAGAAAAGAACACCACCACCGAGGCCGACCTGCCCCGCGTCACCGGCGTGTTGTCCACCAAGAGCGCCAAGCAGCTCTTCGGCGCCGAAAGCGCCGGCTCGCCGCAGAGTTCCGCGCCCTACGGCAGCTATGCCAAGGGCTGTCTTGCCGGCGCGGCGCAGCTTCCCGAAACCGGCCCGACGTGGCAGGCAATGCGCCTGTCGCGCAACCGCAACTGGGGCCACCCCGAGCTGATCGATTTCGTCGAGGACCTGTCGCGCAAGGCGGCCCGCCAGCCGGGCTGGAACGGACTCTACGTCGGCGACTTGAGCCAGCCGCGCGGCGGACCGATGCTTACCGGCCACCGCAGCCACCAGATCGGGCTGGACGCCGACATATGGATGCGCCCGGCCGACGATCTCCGCATGAGCCGCGGTGCGCGCGAAGAGATTTCCTCGATCTCAATGCGCCGCTCGTCCGGGGCCTACACCAACAACAACTGGACCCGCGCCCACCACGAGATCCTCAAGGCCGCCGCGCAGGACCCGCGCGTCGCCCGGATCTTCGTGTTCCCCGGCGCCAAGGTGCAGATGTGCAACGACGAGTCCGGCGACCGCGCCTGGCTGCGCAAGATCCGGCCGTGGTGGGGGCATCACTACCATTTCCACGTCCGGCTCAACTGCCCCGACGGAGCGCGCGGCTGCGTGAACCAGGATCCGCCGCCGCCGGGCGACGGCTGCGCCGCCGCGCAGGACTGGGTGAACAACATCCTCAACCCGCCGCCGCCCGATCCGAACGCACCGCCGCCGAAACCCCGGCGTGAACTCACCATGGGAGACCTTCCGGCCCAATGCGCATCCGTACTCGCAGCGCAGTAAGCGCGCTGCTGGCCGGATGCCTCGCGCTCGCCGCTGCGGCCAGCAGCGGCGATGAGGCCCGGTATTCCGGCAGTTACACCTGGCGGTGGGACGATCCGCTGTTCGGCGGCTTCTCGGGGCTCGAGATATCGGCCGACGGTCGCCGGTTCACCGCGATCAGCGACCGCTCGGCGATCGTCTCGGGCCGCATCCTGCGCGAGAACGGGCAGATCACCGGGATCGAGGCCGACGAGATCACCCGGCTGCGCAACCCCGATGGCGAGGTGCCCACGACCGCCGGCGGCGATTCCGAGGGGCTCGCGATTCGCGACGACGGGCGCATCTACGTATCCTACGAGGGCAAGGGCCGGGTCTGGACCTTCGTCACGCTCGAGCAGGCTGCCTGGCTCCCGCGCGCCGAGGGCTTCAGCTCGCTGCAGCCCAACTCCGGGCTAGAGGCGCTGGCCATCGACGGACGCGGTCGTCTCTACACGCTGCCGGAACGCTCCGGCGAGCTGACCCAGCCGTTCCCCGTCTGGCGCTACGACGCGAACGGCTGGACGCAGCCTTTCGACATTCCCCGCCGGGGCGGGTTCCTGGCGGTCGGAGCCGACATCGGCCCCGACGGCCGCTTCTACCTGCTCGAACGGGTGTTCACCGGCTACGCCTTCCGCAGCCGGGTGCGCCGCTTCGACATGACCGAGACCGCGCTCACCAACGAGGTGACGCTCTTCGAAAGCCCGATCCTGCGGCACGACAACCTCGAAGGGCTCGCCGTGTGGCGCGATGACAGCGGCGCGATCCGGCTCACGATGATCTCGGACGACAACTTCAACCTGCTCCAGCGCACCGAGCTGGTCGAATACGCGGTGCCGGAAACGCTTGCGTCACCCTCCGACAAGCCGTAAGGGACCGCGTCTGCCGAGCCACGGCAGGCCAAGTCCCCGCAACCTTGTCAAAACGGGTCACAGAACATGACGCGCAAACATCTTCCCGGCATTCTTGCCATGGCCGCCACCGTGCTGGCCTCGAACATCCTCGTGCAGTTCCTCTTCGGCCAGTGGCTGACCTGGGGGGCCTTCACCTACCCCATCGCCTTTCTCGTCACCGACCTGATGAACCGCCTCTACGGCGCGCCCGCCGCGCGCAAGGTGGTCTTCGCCGGCTTTCTCGTGGGTGTCGTCTGCTCGCTGATCGGCACGCAGATCATGCTCGAAGGCGACGGCTACACCTACCCGGCGGTCACGCTGCGGGTGGCGATCGGCTCGGGCCTCGCCTTCCTGACGGCGCAACTGGTCGACGTCGCCATCTTCGACCGACTGCGCCAGGGCCGCTGGTGGCGCGCCCCGCTCGCCTCGACGCTCGTGGGCAGCGCGCTCGACACCGCGATCTTCTTCACCATCGCCTTCTCGGGCGCCCTGAGCGTCATCGAGCCCTCCAATGACGTGAGCTGGGCCAACGAGACGCTGCCGCTTCTGGGCGTGGGTCCGGTGGTACCGCTTTGGGTGTCGCTCGGCGTCGCGGACTGGCTGGTGAAGCTCGCTCTCGCGGTCGTCGCTCTCATTCCGTTCCGGCTGATCGTTTCGAAGGCACTCGCACAGCGCGCCGTCGCGTAAGCCAAGAAAACGTTTTGAGAAAGCGCGGTTCCATGCCACGCTGAACTTGCGTTTTTCAACAGCTGAAAGGAGGTGATCCAGTGTCTAGAGTCACATTGGAGAGAGGTGTCGGAACAGTTCGGAGGATTGCGCGCTAGAGCAGCCTCTGGCGCAAGGAAATCCGAATTGGTTTTGCCTAACCGGCACGCCTCCTTGACGTCTCGAATGGGTCGCCCCACAGGCAGGGCGGCCCATTTCCGTTTCCGGCCGCGTTTCCATGGCCGGTGTTTTGCCCTAGATCAGGCCCATGCTTAAGATCAACGACCGCATCAGCATCGAGGACTGGGAGATCACCGAGCAGTTCATCCGCGCCTCGGGACCCGGCGGGCAGAACGTGAACAAGGTCTCCTCGGCGGTGGAATTGCGCTTCGAGGCCGACCGCTCGCCGAACCTGCCGGCGTCGGTCAAGACCCGCCTGCGCAAGATCGCGGGCCGCCGCTGGACCAAGGACGGGGCGCTGGTGCTTCAGGTCGACGAGACCCGCAGCCAGGCCCGCAACCGCGAGATCGCGCGCGACCGGCTGGCGGACCTGATCCGGAAGGCCACGGAAAAGCCGAAACGCCGCATCCCCACCAAGCCGACGCTCGGCTCGAAGCGCCGCAGACTGGCCTCGAAGAAGGCACGCGGCGAGGTCAAGGCGCTGCGCGGCAAGGTGGACCCAAGCAACTGAACACGCGAATCGCCGGCACCGCGGAGACGCAGCAGCATGTCCGGTGTTAAGCCCGGCATCCGCCGCGGCTGGGGCGGCAGAGGCGAAAGGGCTTTCGAGAAAAGCTGAACGACGCGCTGCCGCCGTAGGGTGGGTTTTCAACCCACCGCACCCCCGCGCGAGCCCTCCCGCGCGGATGGCGAGACTTTCCCGGCCTCAGCTCGAGCAGCGTGTCTCGGCGTCTTCCACTGCAGCAGTGAACCCGAGGAGCGAGAAGGTATCCTTGGTCTGCGTCCCGCGCGAGGATCGCGCGGTCAGCACCGCATCGGCACCACGCTTCATCGCCGCGATGATCTTGGCATCATCCTCGGGCGTGGCCGGCCAGGCCCATTCGCCCTCCGCGTAGAGCTCGAACTCGGACCCGCCGATGTCCACCTCGACGGTCGAGCCGCCCGCGAAGGGATAACCGCCGGTAAAGGCCACCTGGCCCGACACGTCCGCACCGGGGCGGAAGAACACCATCAGCAGGATGTCGCCGCGCCGGACCGACACAACGCGCCCGTCCTTGGTGTTCACGCTTTCCTTGTAGGTCGTCACCGCCCAGCATTCGCGCGGGTCGTTGCCCTCGAAAACCGACCAGTCGGTGATCGCGTTCACGCGATTCTGGCTCTCTTCCTGTGCCACGACGCCCGTCGCGGCGAGCGCCAGCATTGCTCCGCCCAGAACCCCACCGAGAATTGACTTCATACCTTGCAGCCTCCAGCTGTCTTTTCGCCTCGGTCCCTGCTGTCGTCACCCGAGTCTTCCGGCGTGGCGCAGGCACCCCCGTTTTCTACTCGACGCGGCGAGGATAGACTGAAAAACCTCTGACCATAAAGCCCTGGTGGGCAATATATCGCCGAGTTGTGAAGGAGCCCCGCATGTCCCCCTCCCCTGCCCCGATGGTCGAGGTCCACCGTGGCCCGATCGCCGAGAGTCTGCACAGCGGTCACGCGGTGATCTGCGATGCGCGCGGCGATATCCTGCAATCCTGGGGGGACCCGAACGCGGTGATTCTGCCCCGCAGCTCCGCCAAGATGATCCAGGCGCTGCCGCTGGTAGCCTCCGGCGCCGCCGCCGCGCAGGGCCTGGGCACCGAGCGGCTGGCGCTGGCCTGCGCCTCGCACCAGGGTGCGCCGTTGCACGTGTCGGCAGTGAACGCCTGGCTCGCCGACCTCGGCCTCGGTGACGAGGACCTGCTCTGCGGACCGGAGCCCTCGCGCGACAAGGATCTGCGTTTCGAGATGATCCGCGACGGCCGGATGCCCTGCCAGGTGCACAACAACTGCTCGGGCAAGCACGCGGGCTTCCTGACGCTGTCGCGCCACCTCGGCGCGGGCCCCGACTACGTCGACCCTGACCACCCGGTGCAGCGCGCCGTGCGCGACGCCTTCGAGACGGTGACCGACCGCGAAAGCCCCGGCTTCGGCATCGACGGCTGCTCGGCGCCGAACTTCGCGACCACGATGCAGGGCATGGCCCGGGCAATGGCGTGGTTCGCCAACGCCCACACCGGCGGCGACGCGCTCTCACGTGCCGGGGCGGCACTCACCGAAGCGATGATCGCCCACCCGGCCCATGTCGCCGGCGAAGGCCGCGCCTGCACCCACCTGATGCGCGCGGCGACCGAGCCGGTCGCGATCAAGACCGGCGCCGAGGGTTACTTCGTGGCGATCCTGCCGAAGCGCGGCCAGGGCATCGCGCTCAAGATCACCGACGGCGCCACCCGCGCCTCCGACTGCGCCATCGCCGCACTGCTGGTGAAGCTCGGCGTGCTCGATCCTGGCCACCCGGACGTTAAGCGCTCGCTCAACCCCGAGATCCGCAACCGTCGCGGGCTGCGCACCGGAGAGATCAGGCCTGCGCCGAGCTTCCCCTGAGCTTCTTCTGGCCGCAAATATCCCGGGGAGCGCGAGGGGCTGGCCCCTCGCCCGTCTCCGCACGCCCAGCCGCGTTCAGGCGAACTCTCCCTTCGCGTAGCCCTGCAGGTAGAGCAACGCCGTGAGATCGCCGTGGTTCACCCGCAGGTCGCATTCCGCCTGCACCGAGGGTTTCGCGTGCAGTGCCACGCCGAGCCCTGCGCGCCCCAGCATCCCGAGATCGTTGGCCCCGTCACCCACGGCAATCGCATCGGCCTCCGTGATGCCGAGCCGCGCGGTGATCTCCTCCAGCGCCTGCACCTTGGCAGCCCTCCCGAGGATCGGCCGTGCCACCTCCCCGGTCAGACGCCCGCCATCGATCAGCAGCGTGTTGGCACGGTTCTCGTCGAAGCCCACCAGTTCGGCCACCCGGGCGGTGAAGGCGGTGAAGCCACCGGACACGAGCACCGTGTAGGCGCCCTGCGCCTTCATCGTCGCAACCAGCGCGCGTCCGCCCGGCATCAGCGAGATCCGGTCCTCGAGCACCTTGGCGATGACCGTCTCCGGCAGGTCCCGCAGCAGCGCCACGCGCTCGGTCAGCGCACCTTCGAAATCAAGCTCGCCATTCATCGCGCGGGCGGTGATGTCGCGGACGTGGTCCCCCACGCCGGCCTCTTCAGCCAGCTCGTCGATGCACTCCTGCTGGATCATCGTCGAATCCATGTCGGCCAACAGCATCTTCTTCCGCCGCCCCTCGACCGGGACGAGGTTCAGGTCCGCCTGGTCGGCCACCGCGCCACGAAGTTCCTCGAGATTGGCAGGCGCCGCGTCGAGCGGAAATTCCGCGGCCTCGCCCTGCGCCAGCCAGACCGCTTCGCCACCGCCCATGGCATTGCGCAATGACGAGACGAGCGAAGGGTCGAGCGACCCCGGTCTTGCGATGAGCGACACGATGAACATGGGCGCGACCTCCTGAAATTCCTCGCCGCGCTTCTGGCACGGCCCGGGCGGATTGACCAGCCCGGCACGAAGGTGCCTGCTCCCCGCCCGCACCCAAGATTTTTCGGACGAAAAATCTTAGACAGAGAAAAATTCGGACGAATTTTTCTCCGGACCGGCTCCGACCGTCAGCGCTCGGTGAGCTTCAGTTCGATCCGGCGGTTCTGCGCCCGTGCCTCCGCCGTATCGTCGGGGTTGACGGGCTGGTATTCCCCGAACCCGTTTGCCGACAAACGGTCCGGCGGCATGCCCATCTGCTCGACGAGGTAGCGCACCACCGACAGCGCCCGCGCCTGGCTGAGCTCCCAGTTGTCGGCGAAGCGCGCACCGGAGCGCAGCGGAGTGTCGTCGGTATGGCCATCCACCCGCAGGATCCAGTCGATGCCCTCGGGGATGTCGTCCATCACGTTGCGCAGGATCCCGGCGATCTTCGAGATCTCGCGCGTGCCCGCGGGCGACAGGGTTGCCTCCCCCGGCGCGAAAAGCACCTCCGAAGAGAACACGAAGCGATCGCCCTCGATCCTGATGCCCTCCTGATCGCCGATGATGTCGCGCAGCCGGCCGAAGAACTCCGAGCGGTACCGTGCGAGATCCTCGGCCTCGGCCTCGAGCCGCTTCCGCTCGTCTTCTTCAAGCTGCCGGCGCCGCCGCTCCTCGGCGGCAACGCGCGCCAGCGCGGCGTTCAGTTTCGAGCCGAGGTTCTGGATCTGAATCTGCGCCTCCGCGTCCTGCGTCTTCGCCTCGTCGAGCAGCCCCTGCAACTGCGACAGCTGGTTGCGCAGCGCCGAGACCTGCTGGTTGAGAACCTCCGTCTGGCGCTCGGCCCGCGAGGCGCGCGTCTCGGTCTCGTTCAGCTCGGCGCGCGCGCCTGCCAGAAGCGCCGCCTGGCGTTCGGCCTCGGACATCCGCTCCCCCGCCTCGATCTCCGCCGCCTTCTGCGCGGCGAGCGCAGCGGCAAGCTGATCCCGCAGGTTCTCGGCCGAGCCTTCGGCGTCGCTCTGTCCCGCAAGGGCCGCCGCGAGCCGCTCGCGCAGCGAGGAGGCGGTCTGCTCGGCCTCCTGCCGCGCCGACTGCGCCGCGGCAAGCCGGTCCTCCAGCGAGGCCGCGTCGGAGGCCTGCCGGTCTGCCGCATCCTCTGCCGCCTCGGCACGCGACCGGGCCTGCGCGAGCGCATCCTCGGTCTCCTGCCGGGCCAGCAAGGCTGCCGCGAGGCGCGCGTCCAGGTCGTCTTCGGCGGCCCGCGCCGCGGCAAGCAAGGTGAGCGTCTCCTCGGCCTTCTTGCGCTGCTCCTCGAGCGCCATGCTCATCGCCGTCAGCTCGCTGTCGGCGTTCTCGAGGCGGGCGCGCAGCGCCCGGGCGGCCTCTGCCTCGGCCAGCCGTTGTGCTTCTTCCTCGCTGAGCGCCGCCTGCAGATCATCGACCTGCGACGACAGCCCGCCGATCTGCGTCTCGCGTTCCTCTGCCTGCGTCCTCAGGTCCTCGACCAGCGCCTCAAGGGCCTCGCGGCGGGCGGCGGCGAGACGGGCGGTCTCGGCCTGAGCATCCATCTCCTCGCGGGCCGAGGCCAGCGCGAGATCCAATGCATCGCGCTCGGACAGCACCGCGTCGCGCGCCGCCTCCAGCTCATCCCGTGCGGCGGCCAGATCGGCCACCTCGTCGCGCGCCTCGTCCCGCTGCGCGAGCAGCGCAGCGACCCGATCCTCGAAGCCCGCGATCCGGTCCCGCGCCGCGGACAGTTCCTCGGCCTGCCGGTCACGGGTGGCGGTCAGCGAGGTGATGATGCTCTGCTGCTCGGCCAGTCGCGTTTCGGCGTCGTCGAGCGTCGTCTCGAGCTCTCCGAGCTGGGTGCTCAGCGCGGTATTGCGGCGCTCCTGCAGGCCCAGCGCCGACGAGAGTTCCGCGATCTCCGACGACAGCCGGTCGAGCTGGCTTTCCTGCCCGGTGATCGTGTCGCGCAGCACCGACTGGATGACCATGAAGATGGTCAGCACGAACATCAGCACGAGCAGAAGCCCGGTCATCGCATCGACGAAGCCGGGCCAGATGTTGGCCTGGAAGCGTGCCCCGGTGCGTCGCGACAGCGACATGGATCAGGCCCCGCCCTTGCCGGGTCCGCCCTCGGCCGGACGGATCACGCGCGGCGCAGCGGCGCGACCGCCGATCTTGGTCAGCGTGCGGTTCAGGGCGGCGAGATCGGTGCGCAGTTCCGCCATGCTTTCCTGCCGCCCGGCCGAGACCTCTTCGAGCAGGCGCAGGATCTGCACGTCGATCGAGCGCAGCCGCATGCGGCTCTCGGCATCGAAGCCCTCGGCGGTCTCGCGGTCGGCGAGCACCTCGGCGAGCCGCTCCTGGCCCTCGGCGATGCGGGCCAGCGACTTGGCCGAGGGCGCCGTCGCCTCGAGCCGCTCGGTCATCCGCTCGACGGAATCCGCAAGCTGGCCAAGCCGGGCGTCGACCTCGTTCTGCCCCTCCTGCGCGCGCGAGAACATCAGCGTCAGCCGTTCCATCTGGTCGGTCATCTGGTCGAGAACCTGCGCGACGACGCCGGTCTCGCCGCCGCCTTCGCCCTCACCGCTCGAGAAGCTGAGCTTGGTGATCGAGCTGAGCCATTCCTCGAGCTCGCGGTAGAACCGGTTTTGCCCGTGTCCCGCGAAGAGCTCGAGCAGGCCGACGATGAGCGAACCCGCAAGCCCCAGCAGCGACGAGGCAAAGGCCACGCCCATGCCGCCGAGCTGCCCCTCGAGCCCGGACATCAGCCGCGAGAAGACGTCCATGTTGCTCTCGCCCTCGGCGGGCGCAAGGCTGCGGATGGTGTCCACCAGCGCGGGCACGGTCGTCGCGAGCCCGTAGAAGGTGCCGAGCAGGCCGAGAAAGATCAGCAGCGAGACGATGTAGCGGGTGATCTCGCGCGCCTCGTCGATCCGGGTGGCGACGGAATCGAGGATCGACCGGGTCGAGGTCGTGGTGATCTGCAGCCGCCGGTCGCGACGACGCAGGAGCGATGCGAGCGGCGCCAGCAGTCGCGGCGGCTGGGCGCCCGCGTCACGGTCGGCGAGGAAGGTCTCGATCCAGCGCACCGACTGGATGAGCTGCGCCACCTGCAGGAAGCAGGCGACGACGCCCAGCACGAAGACGAAGGCGATGAAGCCGTTCAGCCAAGGATTGGCCTGGAACACCGGCAGAACGCGCGGCAGCGCGATGAAGCCTCCGGCGCCGCACAGGCCGAGCACCACCAGCATCATCGCGATCTGGCGAAACGGCTGGCTGAAATGGGCCTCTGCCTCGAAGTCGGGCTTTTGCATCTGGGCTCCCGGCGGGGTTGGTCTCATTGGGCCGACCCTATTGCGGGCTCGGGGTCAAGCCAAGCCGTGATCCACGAGCTGGCGCACGCGATCCCTCAACCAGTGCAGTTCCGCATCGGGTATGCCCAGTTCGTCGAGATGTGCAGCCGTATTGAACAGATATTCGGTGTTCGGTCCGCGCCCGCCGACCGCATGGGCGATAATCTGCGCCTGCTCCTCGAGCGGCATGCCGCCGCAATACTGCACGTGGTCGGCGTCGATCACGTAGGTCACAGCCTCGACCCGGCGGCCGTCGCGAAGGTCGACCGGAAGCACCTTCTCGATGTAGGCCGCCGAAACCAATTCGCGCTCGCGCAGGTAGGCGAGCGTCGCGTCCTCGGTCCCCGGTGCGGCGCGCAGCACGACCCCTTCGCAGATCGCGCCCGGCTGTTCATCGAGCGCCAGCACCAGCCCGGGCGTCTCGACCGAGCCCCTGTGGTGGATCGAGCGCATGCAGAAGCTGCGGTGATAGTCCGGAAGGCTCGCGTGGGCGTCCTCCGCCACCTCGAAGCCGGGGTTCCACAGAAGCGAGCCGTAGCCGAAGACCCAGAGAGACATGTGTTTTCCTTTCACCTCACGCGCTGTAAACACCATCGCGCCGAGCCATGAAAGGGGCCCCTCAGATGAAACGCCTGGCAATCCTGATAATCGTGGCCGCGCTGGCCTGGTCCGGCTACTGGGCCTTTTCCGCATGGGCGCAGCGCCGCGCCATCGAGAGCTGGGCCGAGGCGCGCCGGGCCGACGGCTGGGAAGTGGTCTGGGACGACCTGTCGATCCGCGGTTTCCCGAACCGGCTCGACACCACCTTTACCGGCCTCCTGCTCGCCGACCCCGAGACCGACACGATCTGGGAAGCGCCGATGCTGCAGGTGCTGCAGGTGGTCTACAACCGCGACCACGTGATCGTCGCCTTCCCCGACAGCCAGACCGTCAGCCACGAGGGGGCCCGCTACGAGATCGCCTCGGACGGGCTGCGGGCGAGCCTCGTGCGCGACGGCGCGCTGCTGGTGCGCGCCAATGCCGAGGCGGAGGTTCTCAACATCTCGGGCGAGGCGCCGCTCGCGCTGTCCGACCTGACCGCCGCCATCTCCCGCGCCGACGCCGAGGCGAACCGCTACCGCATCGCGGTGAACGCCGAGGGCATCGCAACCGGCGCCTCGGCCTCTTCCGGCACGCAGGACGGGCTGCGGCTCGACACCACGCTGACGCTGAACGCGCCGCTGCGGCTCGAGGACTACGCCGAGGCCCGCCCACGGCGGATCGAGATCGACCGCGCCGAGCTCGACATGAACGCGCTCAAGATGGCTGCAACGGGGGAAGTCGACGTGCTGGACAGCGGCCACCTCGACGGCCAGCTGTCGCTGCGGGTGCAGAACCTCTCCGAGGCGCTGGCGGCGGAGCGCGACGCCGGACGGCTGCCGCCCGAGGTGCTGTCGATCGTCGAGGGCGCGGCGCAGCTGCTGTCGGGGCTTTCGGGGCGCGAGGACAGCATCGATGTGACGTTCGAATTCCGGGACCGCAAGACCTGGCTCGGCTTCCTGCCCCTGGGCGAGGCCCCCCGGCTGCGCTGAGTCAAAGAAAATTCGTCCGAATTTTCTTCCCGCAAGATTTTTCGGACGAAAAATCTTCGAAAGCGAGACCGCTTGCGCGCCGCGCCGAACCGGGGAACAGTGCGGCCATGACCGAGCTTTCCCGACGCATCGCGGCGAAGCGCGACGATCTCGTGGCGCTGACGCAGGACCTGATCCGCATTCCCACGCTCAACCCGCCGGGAGAGCATTACCGCGCCATCTGCGAACTGCTGCACGACCGGCTCGCCGCACGCGGTTTCACCTGCGAGATGGTCCGCGCCGAGGGCGCGCCGGGCGACAGCGACCGCTACCCGCGCTGGAACCTCGTGGCCCGCCGCGAGGGCTCGCGCCCCGGCGACTGCGTGCATTTCAACAGCCATCACGACGTGGTCGAGGTCGGCCACGGCTGGACCCGAGACCCGTTCGGCGGCGCGCTCGAGGGCGACCGCATCTACGGCCGTGGCGCCTGCGACATGAAGGGCGGGCTCGCGGCCTCGGTCATCGCGGCGGAGGCGTTTCTCGAAGAACATGCCGATTTCGCCGGTGCCATCGAGATCAGCGCCACCGCCGACGAGGAATCCGGCGGCTACGGCGGGGTCGCCTACCTGGCCGAGAAGGGCTGGTTCGACCCGGCCCGGGTGCAGCACGTCATCATTCCCGAGCCGCTCGACAAGGACCGCATCTGCCTTGGCCACCGGGGCGGCTGGTGGGCCGAGATCGAGACCAAGGGCGAGATCGCGCATGGCTCCATGCCGTTTCTCGGGGATTGCGCGGTGCGCCACATGGGAGCGGTGCTCGCCGCCTTCGAGGAGCGGCTTTTTCCGGCCATGGCGGCGCGGCACACGGCGATGCCGGTGGTGCCCGAGGGCGCGCGGCAGTCGACCATGAACATCAACTCGATCCACGGCGGCCAGCCCGAGCAGCCGGCCGATTTCGACGGTCTGCCGGCGCATTGCGTGCCCGACAGCTGCCGCATCGTGATCGACCGGCGCTTTCTGGTGGAAGAGACGGTAGAGGGCGTGCGCGACGAGGTGATCGCGCTGCTCGACGACCTCAAGGCGCGGCGCGAGACCTTCGACTACGAAATCCGCGAGCTGAACCGGGTGATCCCCTCTATGACCTCCCGCGAAGCGCCCGTGGTCACCACCGTGACCGAGGCCATCCGCGCCGAGCTCGGGGTCGAGGCGACCTATGTCGCCTCGCCGGGCAGCTACGATCAGAAGCACATCGACCGGATCGGCAAGCTGAAGAACTGCATCGCCTACGGGCCGGGCATCCTCGAACTGGCACACAAGCCCGACGAATGGGTCGGCGTGACCGACATGCTCGACAGCGCCCGCGTGATGGGGCGCAGCCTCGAGACCCTGCTGTTGCGCTGAGACGCGGCCCCGGCCCTATCCCACCGGAATGTTGTCGATGAGCCGCACGCCGCCGATCCATGCCGCGGCGAGCAGCCGGGCCGGGCGGTCCGGGGTCTCGAGCGGTGCAAGCCCCCTGGCCGCGCGCAGCTCGAGGTATTCGACCCGCTCGAACCCCGCCGCGAGGATCTCGGCCTCGGCCCCGGCCCGCAACGAATCGAGCGCCCCTCCCTCGACAAGCCCCTCGGCCATCTCCCGCATCGCGCGGCTGAGCGCCGGCGCGGCGGCCCGTGCCTCGGGCGGCAGCAGCACGTTGCGCGAGCTGAGCGCCAGCCCGTCGGCCTCGCGCACCGTCGGACAGCCGATCACCTCGACGGGAATGTCGAGGTCCGCTGCCATCCGGGTCACCACCTGCAACTGCTGGTAGTCTTTCTCGCCGAAATAGGCGCGGTCGGCACCGGTCTGGAGGAAGAGCTTCGAGACCACCGTCGTCACGCCGTCGAAATGCCCCGGCCGGTGCGCGCCACAGAGCCCCTCGGTCAGGCGGGTGACCGAGACCGTGGTCGCGAAACCCTCGGGGTAGATCTGGTCGGGCGTGGGGGCGTAGACCACGTCGACCGCGTAGGGCGCGAGCTTGGCCGCGTCCTGTTCCTCGGTGCGCGGGTAGTTCTCGAGATCCGAGGCGCTGTTGAACTGCTTCGGGTTGACGAAGATCGTCACGATCACCCGGTCGCAGCCGGCGCAGGCCGCTTCGACGAGGCTCAGGTGCCCGTCATGCAGCGCCCCCATGGTGGGCACCACGCCAACCACCTCGCCCGCCCGTTTCCAGCCGGAGACTTGCGCCCGAAGCGCCGCCTTGTCGCGCAGGATCTCGGTCATGATGTCTGTCCCGGCACGGTATCCGCGAAGACATGCTCGGCGGCGGGGAAGCGCCGCTCGCGCACCTCGCGGGCGTATTCGGCGATGGCCGCCTCGGCCTCCTCCCCGAGCGTCGCGTAGCGCTTGACGAACTTCGGCTTGAAGGCGGTGAACAGACCCAGCATGTCGTCGACGACAAGGATCTGCCCGTCACAGCCCGCAGACGCGCCGATGCCTATGGTCGGGATCGGCAGTTCCGATGTCACTCGGTCGGCCAGCCCCTGCGGCACCTTTTCGAGCACCACCGCAAAGGCGCCGGCCTCGGCCACCGCCCGCGCGTCAGCCATGAGCCGGTCTCCGGCCGCGCCGCGGCCCTGCACCTTGTAGCCGCCCAGCGTGTTGATCGACTGCGGCGTGAGCCCGATGTGGGCCATCACCGGAATGCCCCGCGCCACGAGAAAGCCGATGGTCTCGGCCATCGCGACCCCGCCCTCGAGCTTCACCGCGCCGGCGCCGGTCTCGGCCATCAGCCGCGCAGCGTTGCGGAACGCCTGCTGCGGACCTTCCTCGTAGGAGCCAAAGGGCATGTCGACGACCATCATCGCCCGGGTGAGACCGCGTTTCACCGCCTGCCCGTGCAGGATCATCATCTCCATGGTCACGCCCAGAGTCGACGGCAGACCGTGCAGCACCATGCCGACGGAATCCCCGACAAGGACGAAATCGCAATGCGCGTCGATCATCTGGGCCATGGGCGTGGTGTAGGCGGTCAGGCTGACCAGCGGCGCACCGCCCTTGCGGGCGCGGATGTCATCCGGCAGCGGCGCGGTCTTGCGCGCGGTAGCGCTCATAGGCTTGTCCTCCTCCTCGGAACGGCTGGCGCCATCTACCAGCCCGGGCCGGTCAGTTCCAGTCCGCAGGCGCTTGCACCGCCGGCCAAATCGCGCACACTTCCCCCGTCACCAGCCCGCCCCACCGCAACGGAGTGCCCCCTCATGTCCCGCATCCTTCCCGGCCTCGCCGCGCTCGCGCTCTGCGCGCAGGCCTCGGCCGCCGTCGCCCAGCAGACCGACCTGACCATCGCGCTGCAGCTCGAACCGCCGCATCTCGACCCGACCTCGGCGGCCGCCGGCGCCATCGACAGCGTGCTCTATGCCAATGTCTTCGAAGGGCTCACCCGGTTCACCGAAACAGGCGAGATCGTCCCCGGCTTGGCCGAAAGCTGGGACATCTCCGAGGACGGCACCGCGTATACCTTCCATCTGCGCGAGGGGGTCACCTTTCACGACGGCACGGCGATGGACGCCGAAGACGTGAAGTTCAGCCTCGACCGCGCCCGTGGCGAGGACAGCCAGAACGCACAGAAGGCGCTCTTCGAGGGGATCGCGTCGGTCGAGGTCGTCGACCCGCAAACCGTCAGGGTGACGCTGGGCGCGCCCGACGGCAGCTTCCTGTTCAACATGGCGTGGGGTGATGCGGTGATCGTCGCGCCCGAGAGCATCGGCGAGATCAAGCAGCACCCGGTCGGCACCGGCCCCTTCGCCTTCGACCGCTGGATGACCGGCGACCGGATCGAGCTCGACCGCTACGCCGACTACTGGGGCGAGGCCCCGGCGCTGAGCGACGTGACCTTCCGCTTCATCTCGGACCCGACGGCGGCCTATGCCGCGATGATGGCGCAGGACATCGACGCCTTCGCGGGCTTCCCCGCCCCCGAGAACCTGCCGATGTTCGAGGCCGACGCGCGTTTCAAGGTGATCGTCGGCTCGACCGAGGGCGAGACGATCCTCGCCATGAACAACAAGGAAGGGCCGCTTTCCGAAAAGCTGGTGCGCGAGGCCATTGCCCATGCCATCGACCGGCAGGCGATCATCGACGGCGCCATGTTCGGGCTCGGCACCCCCATCGGCACCCATTTCGCGCCGCACAATCCCGACTACGTCGACCTGACCGACCTGTCCCCGCACGATCCCGAGAAGGCAAAGACCCTGCTTGCCGACGCGGGCTACCCCGACGGGTTCACCACGACGCTCAAGCTGCCGCCGCCCTCCTACGCGCGTCGCGGTGGCGAGATCATCGCGGCACAGCTGCGCGAGGTCGGCATCGACACCGAGATCACCAACCTCGAATGGGCGCAGTGGCTGGAAGAGGTCTTTCGCGGCAAGGACTTCGGCCTGACCATCGTGTCGCATACCGAGCCGATGGATATCGGCATCTACGCCCGCCCCGACTACTACTTCCAGTATGACAACCCGGAGCTGCAGGAGCTCATGGCGACGCTGTCGAAGACCACCGACCCGGCGCAGCGTTCGGAGCTTCTGAAGCAGGCGCAGACCACGATCGCCGAGGATTACGTCAACGGCTACCTGTTCCAGCTCGCCTTTCCCACCGTGGCCGACGCGCGGCTCGAAGGGCTCTGGGAGAACCAGCCGACGCAGGCCACCGACCTGACAGGCGTGCACTGGACCGAGTGAAGAAAAGGGCCGCGGGCGGCGTGTTCAGGCGCTGCCGCCCTCGGCCGACAACAGGTGCGCGGGAATGCCCATCGAGTTCAGCGCGGCTTCCCACTTGCCGAGGTCGGGCGTCTCGAACACGAGATCCGGCGTCGCGTCGCAGACCAGCCAGCCGTTCTGCGTCAGCTCGGCCTCGAGCTGGCCGGGACCCCACCCCGCGTACCCGAGCATTGCCAGCCAATGCGCCGGGCCCTCGCCGCGGGCGATGGTCTCGAGCACGTCGAGCGTGCCGGTCATGCTGAAACGCGGATCGACCTGAAGCGTGGTCAGCCCCGACATGTAGTCGGGCGAATGCAGCACGAAACCGCGCCCCATCTCGACCGGACCGCCGAAATGCACGTGCTTGAGATCGAGCCCCGGCTCTGCCGTGATCGAGAGCTGGTCGAGCAATGCTGCCATCGTCACGTCGCCCGAGGGCTTGTTGATGATGAGCCCCATCGCGCCCTCGTCGGAATGCGCGCACATGTAGACGACCGAGTGCTCGAATCGGGGATCGCCCATGCCCGGCATGGCGATCAGAAGCTTGCCCGTGAGATCGGTTGCGCCGTTGGCGGTGTCCATCATGCTCAGCTTTCTGCGCGAAGGTGTGGTTCGAACATGGCCCCCGGATGAGGGCGGTGCAAGGGAAGAGCTGCAACACTCGGGAAGGATGACAAGGGTATCGCCGCAATGTGACTTGGCATTTCAGAGGTGACCCGCCATCTCTTCTGGCATGTTCAGACGCTTCGCCCTTTCCCTCGCCACCTGTCTCGCGCTCGCTCATACCGCCCTTGCCGAGGTTCCGGTGGAGGCTGAACTGAGGCCCGGCTGGCGCCTGCCGAACGGCGACCACATGGCCGCGCTGCACCTCTCGCTCGCGCCGGGATGGAAGACCTACTGGCGCGCGCCGGGCGACGCCGGCATCCCGCCGATGTTCGACTGGAAGGGTTCGCGCAACCTGCGCCGGATCGACGTTTTGTGGCCGACGCCCACGGTGTTCTGGCAATCCGGGATGCGTTCGGTCGGCTACAAGCACGACCTCGTGCTGCCGCTGCGCATCACCCCCGACGCGGGCGGTCCGATCAGCCTCAGGACCGAGATGCAGCTTGGACTGTGCAACGATGTCTGCCTGCCCCACACGCTGGAGATCAACGCGACCCTGCCCTCGGGCGGGTCGACGCCGGACCCGATGATCGCCTCGGCCCTCGCCTCGGCGCCGTTCACCGAACGCGAGGCCTCGGTGCAAGGGGTGCGCTGCTCGATCCGGCCGATCAAGGACGGCATCGCGCTCACCGCCGAGATCGACATGCCCTCGGCGGGCGGCAACGAGCAGACGGTGATCGAAAGCGGTCAGCCCTCGGTCTGGTCGTCCGAGCCGCGCAGCGAACGCCGGGGCCGCACGCTGGTTACCGAAAGCCGCCTGATGCACATGGAGGGCAAGCCCTTCATGCTCGACCGCTCGAAGGTGCGCATCACCGTGCTGGGCAGCGACCACGCCGTCGACATTCGCGGCTGCGACAGCTGATCAGGCCGCCCGGCCCCTGCGGCCGAGCCCGAGGATCAACGACGCCAGCACCCAGATCACGACCACGCCCAGCGCCGCACCGGCAATGAACAGCAGCAGGGCCGCCGTCAGCGGCGGCAACGCCGCAAGGCCCGGCAGCACGAAGGCCGGCAGCAACTCTCCGGTCGCCGCGACATATCCCATCGTCGCGCCCAGCCAGCCCAGAATCACCGCCAGCGCCGCCACCATCAGCGCCCGCACCCGGCCGTGGCGGAAGCGGAGGCCCCGCCGGAAGGCGCCGACGCGGCGCCCGATGTCGTGCTGCACCGCGATCAGCGCGGGAACCACCATCAGCACCAGCACCATGCCGAAGCCCAGCCCGTAGACCAGCGTGATGACGGTGGGCTTCAGGAACTGCGCGTCCTGCGAGCGCTCGTAGAGCAGCGGCGCGAGGCCAAGCACCGTGGTCGCGGTGGTCAGGAACACCGGCCTCAGACGATCCGCAGCGCCGTCGATGATCGCATCGAAGATGCCCCGGTCCGAGGCGTATTCGTCGATCTGGGTCACCAGCACGATCGAATCGTTGATGATGATGCCGGTCATGCCGAGCAGGCCGACCACGGTGAACATCGACAGCGGCACGTCCCAGAGCGCGTGCCCGTAGATCGTGCCGACAAGGCCGAAGGGAATGATCGACATCACCACCAGCGGCCGGGTCCAGCTGGCGAAGACCCATGCCAGCGTCAGGTAGATCCCCAGCAACACGAGGATCAGCCCGTTGCGGGCGTCGGTGAGAAAGTCGCTCTCCTGCTCGGACAGGCCCGACATGCGCCAGTCGACCTGCCGCTCGGCAGCGATCTTCGGCAGGATCTCGTCCTGCAGTGCCTGCATGATCTCCGAGGCGCGCTCGGGGCTGTCCTCGGAGATGTCGCCGGTGACCGAGATCAGCCGCAGCCCGTTCTCGCGGCGCACGGTGGCAAAGCCGGTGTCGCGGGTGACGCTGACGATATCGGCGAGCGGCACGTATTCCCCGTCGGGGGTGCGCATCTGCATCCGCTCGAGGAAATCCGCCGTCAGCTCGGTTTCGGGCAGTTCCACCCGGATCGCCGCCGAGCGCGGGCCCTCCGGGTAGGTCGCCGCCTCGATCCCGCCCAGCCGGTGCCGCAGCACCGTGCCCAGCGCGTCGATGGTGAACCCCAGCGCCTTGCCCTGCGGCGTCAGCTCGAGCACCAGCTCTTCCTTGTCGTAGGACAGGCTGTCCTCGACCGCCGAGACCTCGGGGAAGCGCAGCACGGCGGTCTTCAGGTCCTCGGCAGCGGCCTTGAGCGTATCGGCGGTGGCGCCGTAGAACTGCACGTCGAGCGCATCGCCCCCCGGCCCCGAGCGCCAGCCCCGGAAGCTGATCGTCTCGACCATCGGGTGGCGCTCGGCGCGTTCCTGCAACTCGCCGACGAAGGCAAAGCTGGAATAGGGCCGCAGGTCTGCGTCGATGAGTTCGATCGAGATGGCCCCGAGCTGGTCGGCGTCCTTGCTCTCGGTCCCCGACAGGCCGCGCCCGGCGTTGCCGCCGATCTCGGCGATGACGTAGTCGAGCGGGTTGCGGCCGTAGCGTTCCTCGTATTCGCGACCCAGCGCCTCGGTGGTTTCCTGCAGCCGGCGCATCTGGGCGATCGTGTCGGCACGGGTGGCGCCCGGCACCATCGCGAAGTTGCCGGTGACCGACGACCGCTCCGGACCGTTGAAGAAGCGCCACTGCACGTCGCCCTCGATGAACAGCGCCGCCTGGCTCGCCAGCGCCACGACCGCGCCGGCCAGGACCACGTAGCGGGCGGTGATGACGCCGGCCATGAAGGGGCGGAACAGCCGCTCGCGCACCCAGCGGAAGCCGCGGTTCACCATGCGCGACGGAAGATCGTACCAATGCGCCTTCTGCGAGGCGGCAATGGCATGCGACATGTGGTTCGGCAGGATCAGAAAGCATTCCACGAGGCTCGCGATCAGCACCACGATCACCGTGAAGGGGATGTCCGAGATCATGTCGCCGAACCGGCCACCGATGATGGTGAGGCCGAAGAAGGCGATGACCGTGGTCAGCGTCGACGAGAACACCGGCAGCGCCATGCGCTTCGCCGCCGTTTCCGAGGCTTCGACCGGGGTCAGCCCGTGGCGTGACATGTGGTCGGCGTGTTCGCCCACGACGATGGCGTCGTCGACCACGATGCCCAGCGTGATGATCAGCGCGAAGAGCGAGATCATGTTGAGCGTCAGCCCCGACACATACATCAGCGCCAGCGCCGCGAGCATCGCGGTCGGGATGCCCGCCGCGACCCAGATCGCGGTGCGGGCGTTGAGAAAGAGGAACAGCAGCACGACCACGAGCAACAGTCCCGTCGCGCCGTTGTCGAGCAGGATGTTGAGCCGCCCGGTGATCGCCTCGGCGCGGGTGCGGATGAGATCGACGCGGGTGCCCTCGGGCAACGCCGCCTGGAATTCGCGGGCCACGTCCTCGACCGTGTGCTGGATCTCGATGGCGTCGCCCTGTGCCGAGCGGTCCACGCGCACCGAGATCGCCGGGTCGTCACCGACGAAATAAGTCCGCTCGCGGTCGATCCCCTCGCGCCGGACGTTGGCCACGTCGCCGACCGTCAGCTTGGTGCCGTCGCGGTCCGAGCGCAGCACGATGGCCGATATGTCCTCGGCGCTGCGCTTCTCGATGCCGGTGCGCACCCGGGCGTTGGCCCCGGTCACGTCGCCGGCCGGGCTGGCATCGACTTCGCCGGCGATGGCGGTGGCAATCTCCTGCATGGTCACGTCGAAGGCGATGAGGTTGCGCGACGGCACCTCGACGATCACCTGCGGCGCGGCGAGGCCACGGATCGTGGTCTGCGTCACGCCCTCGGCAAAGAGCCGCACGACGAATTCATCGGCGAAACGGCCCAGCTGCGCGACCGCCACCGGCCCGGTGATGACCACGTCGGTTACCCGGTCGCGCCAGCCGCCGCTGCGGATCACCGGGTCGTCGGCCTCTTCGGGCAGTTCGCTGATGCTGTCGACCGCCGCCTCGACATCGTCGACGGCCTTCATCATGTCGTAGCCGGGCTCGAATTCCAGGTCGATGCTGGCGCTGCCCTCGGTCGAGCGGCTTTCCGAGTTCACCACCCCCTCGACCGCCAGCAGCGTCGGTTCGAGCACCTGCACGATGCCGGAGTCCACGTCCTCCGGACCGGCGCCGTCCCAGCGCACCGAGACGCTGACGTCATCGTCGATCACGTCCGGAAAGAACTGCGCGCGCATGTTGGGCGCGGCCAGAAGACCGGCGGCAAGCAGGATGACCAAAAGCAGGTTCGCCACCGTCGGGTGGCGGGTGAAATAGCTGAGGATGCCGCCAGCCTGTCCGGGGATCTGGCGCATGGATCAGCCCCCCATCCGCGCTTCGAGCCGTTCGACCACCTGTGCGGGAACGCGCTCCTGCGCCAGCTGGGCAAGGATGCGCTGCTTGGCCTCGTCGGGCATCATGGCGTTGTCCTCGACCATGGCGACGAGCCGCGCGCGGTGGTCCTCGGTCAGCTCGATCAGGTCGGGCTCGGCCGGCGGCGCCTCGGCGGCCCCGGCCCCACGCATCGGGCGAACCTTGATGCCAGCGCCCAGCAGGGGCGTGCGCTCCATCACCACCTCGCGGCCCTGCAGCTCGTCGGCGCGCACCAGCACGTCGTCGCCCTGACGGCGCAGCAGCATGACCCGGATCGGCTCGAGCCGCTCGTCCTCGGTCAGAACAAGCACCTGGTTGGCCGCGTCGAGCGCCGTGGATGGCAGGCGCACCACCCGGTCGAGCGGCGGCTCGGTCACCTCGACGGTGACGAAATCGCCCGGCTTGAACCCGGCCGCGCGGTCGAGCGTGGCATAGAGCAGCCGGCCGGTCTGGCCCTCGCCCACCGCCGCGCCCTCGCGCGAGAGTGTCCCGCTCGCGGTCAGGCTGCTGCCGAACAGCTCGAGCCGCGCGGTCACCGGCGCCTCGCGCAGCCGGCCGTTTTCGTCGAGCAGCCGGGCGTATTGCTGGGTCGAGACCCTGAACGCCACCTCGAGCGCCTCCGGGTCGATCAGCATGGCAAGCTGTTCGTTGGCGGATACGCGGCGCCCGGCCACCACCGACACATCGCTGAGCTGTGCATCGAAGCCGGCGCGGATCTCGGTCTCGTCGAGCCGGCGCTGCGCGTCGTCGCGGGCGATGCGGGCACGGGCAAGGCTGGTCTCGGCCTGATCGACGCGCGCCTCGGCCTGTGCCAGCGCCTGCCGGGCCGAGACCACCGCCTGCCGGGCCGAGGCGGCGGTCAGCTCCGCCTCTTCGACGGCCGCCGCGGTGCCGACCTCGCGCGCCGCAAGATCCTGCTGCCGCTCGAAGGCCCGCTGGCGCAACGCTGCCTGCTCCTCGGCCGAGGCCAGAACGTCTTCCTCGAGACCAACGGCGCGCCGCGCCTCGCGCAGCTCCGCCTCGGCATCGAGCAGCGCGCTGTCGGCACGGGCAAGCTCGGCCTCCATGTCGGCGGGGTCGATCCGGGCGAGAAGCTGGCCTTCTGTGACGCGGCCGCCATCGACGAATTCCGGCGCGAAATCAATCAGCGTGCCGGCGACCGCCGCCCGCAGCTCGAGCGTGCGGCGGCTCTGGACCTCGCCGAAGGCGGTGAGCACGGGGGTCAGCGTCTCGAACTCGGCCGGCACGACATTGACCGCAAACACCCGCTCGCGCGCCTGCGGCATCCGCGGCGTGTCGTTGAGGCGCGCCTGCACCGCGTCGCGCACCAGCACGCCGGCATAGACCAGCAGTCCCAGCGTCAGCGAGAGCAGAAACAGCCCCAGCAGGCTCTGTCGAAGAAAACGCATATCCTGTCGCCCTGACCCTTCATCGTGGCCGCCCCGGAGGCGCGGCCATCCGCATCGTAGAGGGCGCGCGCAGTCACGCGCCACTCACATCATACGCGAGGCCGGGCTATTTCCGTCGCTTGTGCTCGTCGAGACGTGGAAAAATTTCGACGAAATTGCAGGGGCGGTGCCGGTAGTCGAGCTGGAAGGCCAGGATCTCGTCCCAGGCGTCCTTGCAGGCGCCGGTGCTTCCGGGCAGCGCGAAGAGATAGGTTCCCCCTGCGACACCGCCCGTGGCGCGGCTCTGCACCGCGCTGGTGCCGATTTTCTGCATGGAAATCATGGTGAAGACCGTGCCGAAGGCGTCGATCTCCTTTTCGTAGACGTCGCGGTGCGCCTCGACGGACACGTCGCGCCCGGTCAGCCCGGTGCCGCCCGTCGACAGGATCACGTCGATCTCGGGATCGGCGATCCACTCACGCAATTGTGAGGCGATGCCATCGCGATCATCGGTGGTGATGGCGCGCGCGGCGAGCACGTGGCCGGCGTCGGTGAGCCGCTGCACCAGCGTGTCGCCGGAGCGGTCGTCGGCCAGCGTGCGGGTATCGCTCACGGTCAGAACCGCGATGCGGACGGGGATGAAGTCCTTGGACTCGTCGATACGGGACATGGCGGGCCTCAGCGGCAGGGATCGGTCACGGGCAGGCGCGGCGTCTCGAAGATACGGTCGAACCGCCGCAGCGAAGAGTCTTCCGCGATATGCGCCGCGAATGCCAGAGGCGCTGTGTCGCGGTCGGCGCAATCGAGCGCCAGCCGGGCGCGCTCGGCCGAGAGCGCCGTGTGCATGGCCGTCCGGCGCGCCTCGGGCGTGAGGCGCGGCACGGTGGTCTCGGCGAAGAAGTCGACGCCGCGCAGGAGCTGCCCGGCAACCCGGTCGCGCTGTTCGGCCGTGAACTGCGCAGGGCAGCTCTGCACGGCCGCCGCGGCCGTCACCAGCCGCCGCAGGGCGCAGCCCGCCGGCCCCCAGGCGCTCTGGTCCGCCACCCGGATGCGTTTGCCGCGACGCTCAAGGATCACCGGTCCCGGCAGCTCCAAGTACTCGACGCCCGGCGCAGGGCGCTCGACCTCTGCCGCGTGGCGCGCGAAGACCGCGTCGTAGTCGATGACGAACCCGTCCTGCGCGGCGGCCGCCGAGGCGACGAGTCCCAGCGCCAGCGCCAGCGCGGCACGCGGGGCCGCGCTCACCCGCCTGCCTTCAGCTTCGCGGCAAGCTCGAGCACGTCGGCCCAGGCCTCGCGCTTCATCTGCGGCTGGCGCAGCAGGTAGGCGGGATGGAACATCGGCAGCGCCGGACGGCCCTCGGCCTCGGCCCACTTGCCGCGCAGCCGGGTGATGCCGCGCCGCCCCAGCAGCGCATCGCAGGAGATGTTGCCCATGATCACCAGCAGCTCGGGATCGACCAGCGCGATATGCTTGGCCAGGAACGGCTTCATCATCGCGATCTCGTCGGGCTTCGGGTCGCGGTTCTGCGGCGGCCGCCACGGCAGCACGTTGGTGATGTAGACGTTGCGATCGCGCGAAAGGCCCACCGGCGCGAGCATCCGGTCGAGAAGCTGCCCGGCGCGCCCGACGAAGGGCTTGCCCTGACGGTCCTCGTCGCGCCCCGGCGCCTCGCCCACGATCATCACCCGCGCATCGGCGGTGCCGTCGCAGAACACGAGGTTCCGCGCCCCGCGCTTCAGTTCGCAGTGCTCGAAGGCGGCCATGGCCTCGCGCAGGGCATCGAGCGTGGTGGCCTGTGCGGCGGCCTGCTGCGCGACCTCGACCGGGTCGGGTCCGGTGTCCAGCGGCACGGGGCCCGGCATCGGCGCACGTCCGCCAGCGGCGGCGGCGGGGGTGGCACGCGCGGCGGCACGGGCCGCCTGCGCCTCGGCCTCGGCGGCGAAGCGGTCGACCGGCAGTTCGCCCATCGTCTCGTCGGCGCCCATCTCGAGCTGCCAGTCCAGCGCCGCGCGCGCCCAGTGCCAGTCCATTTCCGTGAAGCCCGAATCCATGATGCCGGAGTTTACGCGCCGCGCCCCGCGGCCTCCACCCTCAAACGCGGAGACATGCGCGGATGCAATTCACGGGCGAGCCCTTGTCGCCCGCCCTGCACGTTCCTATAACCGACCCGTTTTCCGTGGAGGCCAAGCCATGCGTTTCGACCAGCGTCACCTTCTGGGGATCGAGCCCCTGCGACCCGACGAGATCACTACGATCCTCGATCTCGCGGACCAGTACGTGACGCTCTCGCGCGGGCGCGAGAAGCACTCGAACGCGCTGGCGGGGCTCACCCAGATCAACATGTTCTTCGAGAATTCCACCCGCACGCAGGCGAGCTTCGAGATCGCCGGCAAGCGGCTCGGGGCGGACGTGATGAACATGGCGATGCAGGCCAGTTCCATCAAGAAGGGCGAGACGCTGATCGACACGGCGCTGACGCTCAACGCCATGCACCCCGACCTGCTGGTGGTGCGCCATCCGCATTCCGGCGCCGTCGACCTGCTGGCGCAGAAGGTGAACTGTGCCGTGCTCAATGCCGGCGACGGGCGCCATGAGCACCCCACGCAGGCGCTGCTCGACGCGCTGACCATCCGCCGCGCCAAGGGCCGGCTGCACCGGCTCAACATCGCGATCTGCGGCGACATCGCGCATTCCCGCGTCGCCCGCTCGAACATCCTGCTGCTGCACAAGATGGAGAACCGCATCCGTCTGGTGGGGCCGTCGACGCTGATGCCGAGCGGCATCGACGCCTTCGGGGTCGAGGTCTACGAGGACATGCGCGAAGGCCTCAAGGACGCCGACGTGGTGATGATGCTGCGCCTTCAGAAAGAGCGCATGGACGGCGGCTTCATCCCCTCCGAACGGGAATACTACCATCGCTTCGGGCTCGATGCCGACAAGCTCGCCCACGCCAAGGACGATGCCATCGTGATGCACCCCGGCCCGATGAACCGGGGCGTCGAGATCGACGGCACGCTCGCCGACGACATCAACCGGTCCGTGATCCAGGAGCAGGTCGAGATGGGCGTCGCGGTGCGCATGGCGGCGATGGACCTGCTGGCACGCAACCTGCGCGCGCGTCCCACCGAGCTTTCCGCATGACCACCATGCGGATCAACGGGTCGGAGACCGGCACCGTCCGCGTCTTTCACCTCGACCTGCCGCCGGAAGCGGTCGAGCGGTTCACCACGCAGGCCGGCACCGGCGAGTTTCCCCTGCAATATGCGCTGGGGGCAAAGGACCTGCGCGCCAGCTTCGTCGACGTGGTGAACATCGACGACCTCGGCGAGATGAGCGTGTCGTCCTACCTGTCCGAGGCCTACCAGGTGCAGGGGCCCGAGCTTCGCCAGATGAAGCCGCAGCTCGACGCGCTGAGGGGGCATCTCGTGATCCTGCCGAGCCAGGCGTTCGGTCATGTCGGTCAGGAGCTGACCGTCGCCAGCCCGCTGCGCTGGATCGGCACCTTCTCTGAGGAAGCCGCGACACCGCGCGGCCCGGCGCTGCGCGCGACTTCGGCCACGGGAAGCGCAGGCGTCGGGGTGCCGGGCAAGACGCCCGACAGCCGCCGCCCGCTGGCGGTCACGCTGATTGGGCTCGCGGTGCTGGTGCTGATCGTGCTCGTCTGGGCCTTCGGGGGCTCCGGCGGATGACAGCGGCCGCCCCCGTTCGCGCGGCGCATTGCAGGAGCGGCGCATGAGCGTTCGCGCAACCTTCGCCCCCGACCGCGCCACCTACATCCAGAGCCACGTGACGCTCGCGGTGCTGGCCATGCCGCTCGCGATGATCGTGCTCTGGCTCACCGGCACGCCACACGTCTGGACCGGCGCCATCGGCGGGCTCGCCGCCGTGGCGCTGCGCGGCTGGTATCTCATGTCGGAAGAACTGGGCCACGTCTGGACGCTGACCGACGAGGCGCTCGACGGACCGGCGATGCGCCACGTGCCGCTGAGCGATCTCGCGAAGGTCCGGCGCATCGGATCGGCGGTGCAACTCGTCACGCGCGGCGGCGACAAGCATCTCGTCAAGTTCCAGGCTGACCCGGCTGCCACAGTCGCCCGCATCGAGGCCGCAAGGGCCGCCGCGACATGAGCTTTCCCCTTCCCCTTCGACCGTTCTTCCAATACTCCGGCCCTGCCCGGGCCACCCGCCGCACCACCCGCGATGTCTGCTGAGGGACCGTCACGCGCCATGACCGACACGAGCCTGCTCATCACCAACGCCCGCCTGATCGACCCCGAGTCGGGGACCGTCGCCGAAGGCGCGGTGCTGCTCAGGAACGGATTGATCGCCCGGCGGTTCGACACGCCGCAGCCCGACGCCGAGGCGGCCGAGACGCTCGACGCAGGCGGCGCCTTTCTTGCGCCGGGCATCGTCGACATCGGCGTGAAGGTGGGCGAGCCGGGCGAACGGCACAAGGAAAGCTACAAGACCGCCGGGCTTGCCGCGGCGGCGGGCGGCGTCACCACCATGGTCACCCGCCCCGACACCGATCCGGCGATCGACACGCCCGAGGTGCTGGAGTTCATCCGCGACCGGGCCGAGAACGACTCGCCCGTCAACGTGCTGGCGATGGCCGCACTCACCAAGGGTCGCGAAGGCCGCGAGATGACCGAGATCGGCTTCCTGCTCGACGCCGGCGCCGTGGCCTTTACCGACTGCGACCACGTCGTGACCGACACCAAGGTTCTGGCCCGCGCCATGACCTATGCCCGGTCGCTCGGGGCGCTCATCATGGCCCACCCGCAGGAGCCCGGCCTGTCGCGCGGGGGCGCGGCGACCAGCGGCAAGTTCGCCTCGCTGCGCGGCCTGCCCTCGGTGTCGCCGATGGCCGAGCGCATGGGGCTCGACCGCGACATCGCGCTCGTCGAGATGACCGGCGTGCGCTACCACGCCGACCAGATCACCACCGCCCGCGCCCTGCCGGCGCTGGAGCGCGCCAAGAAGAACGGCTTCGACGTGACGGCCGGCACCTCGATGCACCACCTCACGCTCAACGAGATGGACGTGGCCGACTACCGGACCTTCTTCAAGGTGAAGCCGCCGCTGCGCTCGGAGGACGACCGACAGGCCGTGGTCGAAGCGGTGCGCAGCGGGCTCATCGACATCATCGGCAGCTTCCACACCCCGCAGGACGAGGAATCGAAACGCCTGCCCTTCGAAGAGGCCGCGAGCGGCGCCGTGGGGCTCGAGACCATGCTGCCGGTGCTGCTGCGGCTCTACCATTCCGGCGAGCTTGACCTGCCGACGCTGTTCCGCGCGCTGTCGCTGAACCCGGCGAAACGGCTCGGACTGGCCTGCGGCCGGATGGCCGAGGGCGCGCCCGCCGATCTCGTGCTGTTCGATGCCGACAAGCCGCTGATCCTCGACCGCTTCAAGCTCCGGTCCAAGTCCAAGAACACCCCGTTTGACGGCGCCCGGCTTCAGGGTAAGGTTCTCGCGACCTTCGTGGCCGGCACCAACGTCTACCGGAGCGCCTGATGCTTCCCGAGATCACCACCCCGCCCGTCCTGCTCGTGCTCTGGGCCGTGCTCGGCTACCTGCTGGGCTCGATCCCCTTCGGCATGCTGCTCACCCGCCTGATGAACCTCGGCGACCTGCGCAGCATCGGCTCGGGCAACATCGGCGCCACCAACGTGCTGCGCACCGGCAACAAGGCCGCCGCCGCGGGCACGCTGATCCTCGATGGCGGCAAGGGCGCGGTGGCGGTGCTGCTCGCCCGCTGGCTCGCCGGCGAGGACGCCGCCCAGCTCGCCGGGCTGACGGCCTTTCTCGGCCACTGCTACCCGGCATGGCTCGGCTTTCGCGGCGGCAAGGGCGTGGCGACCTTCCTCGGGCTGATCCTCGCGCTGAGCTGGCCCGTCGGCCTGCTGAGCTGCGCCACATGGCTCGCCGCCGCCGCGCTGTCGCGGATCTCGAGCGTCGGTGCGCTGGTCGCGGCGCTGCTGTCGACCGCGTGGATGCTGCTTCTGCGCGAGTACGAATTCACCGCGCTCACGCTCGCCCTCACCCTGCTGATCTTCTGGCGCCACCGCACCAACCTCGCACGCCTGCGCAGCGGCACCGAGCCCAAGATCGGCCAGAAGGGCTGACCCGGCAAAAGCGACCTTCCAGACACCACAGAACGCCCCAACGTTCGTTCCGCGGAACCAACGGCGCCCTCAGGCCGTTGAGACGCGAACGAAAAACGGACCCAGGAACATGAGCCCCTTCATCATTCTTCTCCTCATGGCCGCGAGCGTGGCCACCCTGTTCGGCCTCAGCGGCGCGATGATCTGGTGGGCCGGCCGGCTGCCCACCGAGCAGGCCGCCGTCCGCGCCACGGTCCCCAGCCCGCGCGCCTGAGGCGGGGCTGCGGCACCGCCCGGATCAGAGCTTGCCCGAGAGGTGAAGGTCGAGATCCTCGAGCCGGTCCTGCCCCCAGAACTTCTCTCCATCGTCGAGCACGTAGAACGGTGAGCCGAACACCCCGGCGTTCACCGCGTCCTCGAGATTCGCGCTGTAGACCTCGGCCCCGGTCAGCATCCCGCTGAAGGTCAGGCTCGGGTCGAAGCCGGCGGCGGAAAGACATTCCTGCACGACCGAATCCTCGGCGACGTCCTTCTCCTCGGCCCAGACCGCGCGCAGCAGGCCATGCACGAGCCCGGCCATATCTCCCCCGCCCGCCTTCTGCGCGGCGATGATCGCATAAGAGGCCGGCGCAGCGTTGGTCGGGAAATGCGCCGGCTTGAAGGTCAGCGGCATCCCCAGCTTGCGTGCCTGCCGCGGCAGCTCCTGTGCGCGGTAGGCGATCCGCGAGGGATGACGCTCGGGCAGCGGCGCCCCGCCGGTGCGGGGAAAGAGCGCCATGATGTCGAGCGGCTTGTAGGTGACCGTCAACCCGTGGCGATTGGCGATCGCTTCCATGCGCAACCCGGCAAGATAGGCATAGGGCGAGAGAACCGTGAAATAGTAATCCAAATGCGCCATTGTCCGGCCTCCGTTCGCGTGTGTCTTTGCCACACGCTACCTGCGTGCTAAGCGACCGGCAACGTCACGAATCTGTCAAATCGCTGCCGGAGCCCCCGCCCCATGCCCACCGTCATCGAACCCAAGCTCATCTCGGGTAATTCCAACAAGCCGCTCGCCAGCGCCATCGCGCGCCGGATGTCGCTCTACCGCGGCATGTCCGTCGGTCTCGTCGATGCACGGGTCGAGCGGTTCAACGACCAGGAAATCTTCGTCGAGGTCTACGAGAACGTTCGCGGCGAGGACATGTTCATCCTCCAGTCGACCTCGCGCCCGGCGAACGACAACCTGATGGAACTGCTGATCATGGCCGACGCGCTGCGCCGCTCCTCGGCCTCGCGGGTCACCGCCGTGATGCCCTACTTCGGCTACGCCCGTCAGGACCGCCGCACCAAGGCGCGCACGCCGATCACCGCCAAGCTGGTCGCCAACATGATCGCCGAGGCCGGGATCGAACGGGTCCTGACCATGGACCTGCACGCGGCCCAGATCCAGGGCTTCTTCGACATCCCCGTCGACAACCTCTACGCCTCGCCAGTCTTCGCGCTCGACATTCTCAAGCATTTCGCCGGCGAACTCGACGACGTCATGGTCGTTTCCCCGGACGTGGGCGGCGTGGCCCGGGCCCGCGAGCTTGCCAAGCGCATCGGCTCGCCCCTGTCGATCGTGGACAAGCGCCGCGAGAAGCCGGGCGAAATCGCCGAGATGACCGTCATCGGCGACGTCACCGGCAAGAAGTGCATCATCGTCGACGACATCTGCGACACCGCCGGCACGCTGTGCAAGGCCGCCGAGGTGCTGCTCGAGCATGGCGCGACCGAGGTTCATGCCTACATCACCCACGGCGTCCTGTCCGGCCCCGCCGTCGAGCGCGTGACGAACTCGGTGATGAAGTCGCTGGTCATCACCGACAGCATCGCCGCCACCGATGCCGTCGCCGCGGCCCCCAACATCCGCATCGTGCCCACCGCGCCGATGTTCGCGCAGGCGATCCTCAACATCTGGAACGGCACCTCGGTCAGCTCGCTCTTCGAGACCGAGACCCTCGGACCGATCTACGAAGGCATCCTCTGACCGGTCCACCCCGGGCGCCCTGCCCTTCTTCTGGCTGAAAATATCCCGGGGGTGCGGGGGCAGCGCCCCCGCCTCGGGTGGGCCGTCAGGCCCACCAGACCTGCCATCCCGCGCCGCGCCCGGGCATCGCAGGCACTACTAGAGATCCCAGTCGTCCTCGCTCGCCACCTCTCCGATCGCCGTCCACGACATGTGCACCCGCGCCACGCGGGTGTCGGACCAAGTGCGGAACACCAGTTCGAATCCCGAAGGCGTGACGTTCTCGGCCTGCACGTCGGCCCGCAGGTTGGCGCTCTGGTCGATGTCCCAGAGCGACAGCGACACCTGCACGACCGGCGCCGACCGGAACGGCTCGGAGAAGACCACCGCCTGCCGCCGCTCCCGCGCGCCCGAGCCGGTCCACATCTCGCCGCCTGTCTCGAACTCCGAGAAGACCTCGGTTTTGCCCTGGTCGATGCCGATCAGATGCGCCTGAAGTTTCCGCATGTGTCCTCCCCCCTGCCTGCGGCGATGGTGCAATCCCTGTCCCCGAAACGCCAGAGGCCCCGCACATGGCGGGGCCTCCGAATGATCCGAAAGGAAAGCTGCCTCAGAAGTTCGGCGACATCGGGTCGAGCCCGATGTGCGAGCCCACGGCAACCATGTCCTGCAGCAGCTTGGCCGCGTCGTCGACCGGGCCCGGCTCGTTCTCGTAGGCTTCCTTGGCCTGCTGGTAGGTGGCCTCGGCCTCCTTCACCAGCGCCTCGTAGGTCGCCTGATCCATGTCGGCATGCGGCACGGCCTTTTCGGCGAGCACGGTCATGCCGTCACCGATCTCGACGAAACCGCCGGTCACCACGAATTCCTCGGTGCCCTTCTCGGTCACGACCGTCAGGATACCGGGACGCAGCGTGGTGATGGTCGGCTCGTGGCCCGGGCCGGCCGTCAGGTCGCCCTCGGAGCCGGGAATCGACACCGACGAGGCCTGAGCGGACAGAAGGCTGCGCTCGGGGCTCACCAGATCGAATTGCATCGTATCAGCCATCAGGGCCTCCGGTTAGATGGGGGGCCAGGGCCCCCCGCAGTGACTTAGGCCGCTTCCGCAGCCAGCTTCTCGGCCTTGGCAAGCACCTCGTCGATGCCGCCGACCATGTAGAAGGCCGCTTCCGGCAGGTGGTCGTATTCGCCGGCCACAACCGCCTTGAACGACGAGATGGTGTCCTCGAGCGGAACCTGCACACCGTCGGAGCCGGTGAACACCTTCGCCACGTCGAACGGCTGCGAGAGGAAACGCTGGATCTTCCGGGCGCGGGCCACGGTCAGCTTGTCCTCTTCCGACAGTTCGTCCATGCCGAGAATGGCGATGATGTCCTGCAGCGACTTGTAGCGCTGAAGGATGCCCTGAACGGCGAACGCGGTGTCGTAGTGCTCCTGGCCGACGACGGCCGGGTCCATGAGACGCGACGACGAGTCGAGCGGGTCCACGGCCGGGTAGATGCCAAGCTCCGAGATCGCACGGTTGAGAACCGTGGTCGCATCGAGGTGGGCGAAGGTCGTGGCAGGTGCCGGGTCGGTAAGGTCGTCCGCGGGAACGTAGACGGCCTGGATCGAGGTGATCGAGCCGTTCTTGGTCGAGGTGATCCGCTCCTGCATCGCGCCCATGTCGGTCGCCAGCGTCGGCTGGTAACCCACGGCCGAGGGGATACGGCCGAGAAGTGCGGACACCTCGGAACCGGCCTGCGTGAAGCGGAAGATGTTGTCGACGAAGAACAGAACGTCGGTACCGGACTGGTCACGGAACTGCTCGGCCAGCGTGAGGCCGGTCAGCGCGACGCGGGCACGGGCGCCCGGCGGCTCGTTCATCTGGCCGTAGACCAGCGCCACCTGCGACTCCGACAGGTTGTCGGGCTTGATGACGTTGGATTCGATCATCTCGTGGTAGAGGTCGTTGCCCTCACGGGTCCGCTCACCCACGCCGGCGAACACGGAGAAGCCCGAGTGCACCTTGGCGATGTTGTTGATGAGCTCCATGATGAGAACGGTCTTGCCCACGCCGGCGCCGCCGAACAGGCCGATCTTGCCGCCCTTCGCGTAGGGCGCCAGCAGGTCGATGACCTTGATGCCGGTCACGAGGATCTCGGACTCGGTCGACTGCTCGTCGAACTCGGGGGCGGGCTGGTGGATCGCGCGGGTTTCATCCGCGTTCACCGGGCCCTGCTCGTCGACGGGCTCGCCCACGACGTTGAGAATGCGGCCGAGGGTCGCGTTGCCCACCGGCACCGAGATCGGGCCGTCGGTGTCGATCACTTCCTGACCACGGACGAGACCTTCGGTCGAGTCCATCGCGATGGTGCGGACGGTGCTTTCACCAAGGTGCTGAGCAACTTCAAGAACCAGTTTCTTGCCGTCGTTTTCGGTGGTCAGAGCGTTCAGGATCTCGGGAAGGTGGTCGTCGAACTGAACGTCGACCACGGCGCCGATGACCTGGGTCACTTTGCCTTTTGCGTTTGCCATTTATCGTCTCCGGTTCTTAGAGCGCCTCGGCGCCCGAGATGATTTCGATCAGTTCGTTGGTGATGACCGCCTGACGCGAACGGTTGTACTCGATGGTCAGCTTGTCGATCATCTCGCCCGCGTTGCGCGTGGCGTTGTCCATGGCGCTCATCCGCGCGCCCTGTTCCGAGGCCGCGTTCTCCAGCAGAGCCGAGAAGATCTGGGTCGCGACGCCCCGCGGAAGCAGGTCGGCGAGGATGCGCTCCTCGTCGGGCTCGTAGTCGTAGAGCGGGCCGGACGCGTCGGCATCATCGGTTTCCGGCGCGTCGTAGGACGCCGGGATGATCTGCTGCGCGGTCGGAACCTGCGAAATCACCGACTGGAACTTGGCGAAGAAGATCGTCGCCACATCGAACTCGCCGCCGTCGAAACGGGCCAGCAGGTCCTTGGCGATGTTCTGCGCATCGGCATAGCCGAGCTTCTTCACTTCGCTCAGATCCACGTGACCGACGAACAGGTCGCCATGGTCGCGCTTGAGCTGCTCGCGGCCTTTCTTGCCGACGGTCAGGATCTTGACCGTCTTGCCCTTGGCCTTGAGCGCAGCGATCTCGTTGCGCGCCTTCTTCACGATCGAACTGTTGAAGCCACCGCAGAGGCCGCGTTCGGCGGTCATGACGACGAGCATGTGCACGTCGTCGGAACCGGTTCCCGAAAGCAGCTTCGGCGCGGTGGGGCTGCTGCCGACCGACGCGGCCAGCGCACCGAGCACCTTGTTGAAGCGCTCGGTATAGGGCCGCGACATTTCGGCAGCATCCTGTGCCCGCCGCAGTTTCGCGGCGGCCACCATCTGCATGGCCTTCGTGATCTTCCGGGTCGACTTGACCGAGGAGATCCGATTCTTGAGGTCCTTGAGGCTAGGCATGATCCTGTCCTTTCAGGGCGCTCAGGCGTAGGTCTTGGCGAATTCGTCGAGCACTGCCTTCAGCTTGTCCGCGGGTTCGCCCTTGATCTTCGGATCCTCCGACTCGATCCAGTCGAGGATGTCCTTGCGCGTGCCGCGCAGGTACGCCAGCAGCGCCTTTTCGAACTTGCCGACCTCGTTGACCGGAACCTCGTCGAGGTAGCCGTTGGTGCCGGCGAAAATGACGCAGACGATTTCCGCGTTGGTCAGCGGCGAGTACTGCGGCTGCTTCATCAGCTCGGTCAGACGCGCACCACGGTTCAGCAGGCGCTGGGTCGAGGCGTCGAGGTCGGAACCGAACTGCGCGAAGGCGGCCATCTCACGATACTGCGCGAGCGACAGCTTCACCGGGCCGGCAACCGAGGACATCGCCTTGGTCTGGGCCGAGGAGCCGACGCGCGACACCGACAGACCGGTGTTCACGGCAGGACGGATGCCCTGGAAGAACAGTTCGGTCTCCAGGAAGATCTGGCCGTCGGTGATCGAGATCACGTTGGTCGGGATGAAGGCCGACACGTCGCCGCCCTGGGTCTCGATGATCGGCAGCGCGGTCAGCGAGCCGGCACCGTGATCCTCGTTCAGCTTCGCCGAACGCTCGAGCAGGCGCGAGTGCAGGTAGAAGACGTCGCCCGGGTAGGCTTCGCGGCCCGGCGGACGGCGCAGCAGCAGCGACATCTGGCGGTAGGCCACGGCCTGCTTCGACAGGTCATCGTAGATGATGAGCGCGTGCTTGCCGTTGTCGCGGAAGTATTCCGCCATCGCGGTCGCGGTGTAGGGCGCGAGGTACTGCATCGGCGCGGGGTCCGACGCGGTCGCGGCGACGACGATCGAGTAGTCGATGGCGCCGGTCGCCTCGAGACGCTTCACCAGCTGTGCCACGGTCGAACGCTTCTGGCCGACGGCGACGTAGATGCAGTAGAGCTTCTTGCTCTCGTCGTCGCCCGCGGCGTCGTTGTAGGACTTCTGGTTGAGGATCGAGTCGAGCGCGATCGCGGTCTTGCCGGTCTGGCGGTCGCCGATGATCAGCTCACGCTGGCCACGGCCGATCGGGATCATCGCGTCGACGGCCTTGAGGCCGGTCGCCATCGGCTCGTGCACCGATTTACGCGGGATGATGCCGGGCGCCTTCACGTCGGCGACGCGACGCTCGGAGCCCTCGATCGGGCCCTTGCCGTCGAGCGGGTTGCCGAGGCCGTCGACCACGCGGCCGAGCAGGGCTTCACCCGCCGGCACGTCCACGATCGAGTTGGTGCGCTTGACGACATCGCCTTCCTTGATGTCGCGGTCGGACCCGAAGATCACGACGCCGACGTTGTCGTTCTCGAGGTTCAGGGCCATGCCCATGATGCCGCCCGGGAATTCGACCATTTCGCCGGCCTTGACCGCGTCGAGGCCGTGAACACGAGCAATACCGTCACCGACGGAGAGCACGCGGCCCACCTCGGCGACTTCGGCTTCCTGTCCGAAGTTCTGGATCTGCTCCTTCAGGATCGCCGAGATCTCGGCTGCTTGGATACCCATTTATCCGACCTCTTTCATTGCATTCTGGAGGGAGTTGAGCTTCGAGCGGATCGAGGTGTCGATCATCTTCGAGCCCACCTTGACAACTAGACCGCCGATAAGCCCCTCATCGACGGTGGTCTTGATCTTCACGTCCTTGCCGACGCTCGACTTGAGCGTCTCCGCCAGCTTCGCAGCCTGCTCGTCGGACAGCGCCGTGGCCGAGGTCACCTCGGCGGTCACTTCGCCCTTCGCATCCGCGATCATCTCGCGCAGGTGCTCGAGGAGCTGCGGCACGACGAACAGGCGGCGCTTCTCGGCCATCAGGCCAAGCGCGTTCCGCAGCGCCGGGATCAGGTCCATCTTGTCCGCGACCGCGAGGATCGCGGTCTTCATTGACTGGCGGGAGTAGACGGGCGACGCGATCAGGTCGCGCAGGTCCGGGCTGTCGCCGATCGCGAGCGCCAGGTCGCCCACGTTCTCTTCGAGCTTTTCGAGATTGTTGTTCTCTTTGGCGATTTCGAAGATCGCCGTGGCATAGCGTGCCGCGATGCCGCTGGAGATCGAAGCTGGTTCTGACACGTCCACCCTTCCGTCGTAAGGCCCCCGCGACACACGGGGCGTCCCGGCGTCCGGAGGCGTTGTCCCTGCCTTGAAAGAGCTCAAGGCGTCGAAATCAGCGCGGATGTAGCAGAGCCACCCGTAGCTCGCAACATGCTTAGGGGTTTTTAAAGGGTCGGTGAAGGCAGGTTTTGCGCCCCCTGCCGAAAGACCGTGCAAGAGCACGTGCGGCAGGGTTTTGTTAAATAAACATTTTTCTTCGTATCAGGGGGTTAGCGCGCATATTGACGCTCCCGTCGATCGAGCCTCCAAGATAGCGCAAACGGGGCAAAACATGCCCGTTCGCGGCATCCCGGACACACCGCGGCACCAACTGAAGTCGGGGGTTGCGGTCCGGCCGGAGGTGTATCTCGCGCAGGGTCGAGGCATGGGTCAATGCCGCGCACGTCACGTCCCGGTGATCCGATTCTGCGGTGCGCCCGGCAGTCTTCAGATCGGCTTTGAGCCCTTTTCGGGCCGCGGCGTGAGCACGTCGAGCGGGTTCGGTACGCGGACCTTGTCACCCAGCCCGCGCCTCTGTGGCGGGTAGCGTTTCGAGACCCGCACGATCAGCACGCCGCCGGCGACCAGCGCCGGAATGGCGCGGCCGACCTTCTCCCACATCGGACCGGTGCGCATCCAGAAGCGCCGGCTCGAGGGCGGCTGGTAAAGCACCGAGACATGCGACCGCCGCACGAAGTCGTGCCGCTTGAGCTGCGCGTCGAGCTGGCTCAGGGAATAGGGCCGCCCATAACCGAAGGGGGTGTTGTCGGAACGCGCCCAGAGCCCGGAGCGGTTGGGCACCACCAGCAGCGCCTCGCCCCCCGGCCCCAGCACACGGTAGCATTCCTCCAGAACCTCGGAGGGCCGCTCGGAGGTCTCGAGCCCGTGCATCATCACCAGTCGGTCGACATGGCCGGTCTCGAGCGGCCAGAGCGTTTCCTCGCACAGCAGCGCCACGTTGGGCTGCCCGGCCGGCCAGGGGATCACCCCCTGCGGTCCGGGCATCAGCCCGACGACCCGACGGCTGGTCTTGAGATAGGGGCGCAGCAGCGGCACCGCGAAGCCGTAGCCGACGACCGTCTGCTTCGTGGTGTCCGGCCAGAAGCGCACCACCTGGTCCCGCACGATCCTCTGCGCCGCGCGCCCGAGCGCGCTGCGGTAGTAGAAATCCCGCAGGTCGTGCACGTCCAGGTGCATTGCGGCGGCGCTCCTCATCCGGTTAGCTGGGTGCAGACTGCCAAAGCCCGAGAGGAAAAGTCCATGGAGATCATTACAGTCCCCTGCCTCAGCGACAATTATGCCTACCTCGTGCAGGGACCCGATGGCGTCTGCCTGGTGGACGCCCCCGAAGCCGGGCCGATCATCGAGGCGCTCGAGACGCGTGGCTGGAGCCTCGACACGCTGCTGATCACCCATCATCACCACGACCACGTCGGCGGCGTCGCCGAGCTGCGCGAAAGATACGGCTGCACCGTCATCGGGCCCGGGGCGGAAGAAGCGAAACTGCCGCCGCTCGACCGCGCGGTCGAGGGTGGCGACACGATCACCGTGGCCGGCACGCCGGTCGAGGTGATCTTCGTGCCGGGCCACACGCTGGGCCACGTCGCATTCTATCTGCCCGAGGCCGCGGCGGTCTTCACCGCCGACAGCCTCATGGCGCTCGGCTGCGGCCGCGTTTTCGAGGGCACCCCCGCGATGATGTGGGACAGCCTGTCGAAGCTCGCCGCGCTGCCGCCAGAGACGATGGTCTACTCGGGTCACGAGTACACGAGCGCGAACGCCCGCTTCGCATTGACTATTGAACCGGACAACGCCGCGCTTAAATCTAGGGCAGACGCCATCGCCAAAGCCCGGACAGAGGGGCACCCCACCGCCGCCTGCAAGCTGTCCGAGGAACTGGCCACCAACCCCTTCCTGCGTCCCGACTCCCCCGAGATCCAAGATCTCTTGGGCCTTCAAGGCGCGCCCGCGGCCGAGGTTTTCGCCGAAATCCGGGCCCGGAAGGACAGCTTCTGACCCGCCGCTTTTCACGCCAGATTGCCTGGTAAGACTTAAATGTGACCGGCGGGGCCTCAGAAATTCCTTGAAGCGTGGTCGGTATCGACCAAACTTTAACTGTAGAAGGCAATGTTGGGCCTCGCCGCCCGACGCAGACAATGAGGAGCGCCGCCCGTGCCGTCTTTCTCGAATACCCTCGAACAGGCCATTCACGCTGCCCTGGCTCTCGCGAACTCGCGCAGCCATGAATTCGCGACGCTGGAACACCTCCTGCTCGCACTCATCGACGAACCCGATGCCGCCCGCGTGATGAAGGCCTGCTCCGTGGACACCGAGGAGCTGCGCACCACGCTGGTGGAGTTCATCGACGAGGATCTGTCGAACCTCGTCACCGACATCGAGGGCTCCGAGGCGGTCCCGACCGCCGCCTTCCAGCGGGTGATCCAGCGCGCCGCCATCCACGTGCAGTCCTCGGGCCGCACCGAGGTGACCGGTGCCAACGTCCTCGTCGCGATCTTCGCCGAGCGCGAATCGAACGCGGCCTACTTCCTGCAGGAGCAGGACATGACCCGCTACGACGCGGTGAACTTCATCGCGCATGGCGTGGCCAAGAACCCGGCCTACGGCGAAGCCCGCCCCGTGCAGGGCGCGCAGGAGGCCGAGGAAGAAGCCAAGACCCAGTCGCAGGAAGCGCCCTCCGACAACAAGGAATCGGCGCTCGGGAAGTACTGTGTCGATCTCAACGCGAAGTCCCGCAAGGGCGACGTCGACCCGCTCATCGGGCGCGAACACGAGGTCGAGCGTGCGATCCAGGTGCTCTGCCGCCGCCGCAAGAACAACCCGCTGCTGGTGGGTGATCCCGGCGTGGGCAAGACCGCCATCGCCGAGGGCCTGGCGCGCAAGATCGTCAACGGTGACACGCCGGCCGTGCTTGCCAACACCACGATCTACTCGCTCGACATGGGCGCGCTGCTCGCCGGCACCCGCTACCGCGGCGACTTCGAAGAGCGGCTGAAGGCCGTTGTCACCGAACTCGAGGAACACCCCGACGCGGTGCTCTTCATCGACGAGATCCACACGGTGATCGGCGCCGGCGCCACCTCGGGCGGGGCCATGGATGCCTCGAACCTGCTGAAGCCCGCGCTTCAGGGCGGCAAGCTGCGCACCATGGGCTCCACCACCTACAAGGAGTTCCGTCAGCACTTCGAGAAGGACCGCGCGCTCAGCCGCCGGTTCCAGAAGATCGACGTGACCGAGCCTTCGGTCGAGGACACCGTGAAGATCCTCAAGGGGCTCAAGCCCTATTTCGAGGAGCATCACTCGATCAAGTACACGGCGGACGCGATCAAGTCGGCGGTCGAGCTTTCGGCGCGCTACATCAACGACCGCAAGCTGCCCGACAAGGCCATCGACGTCATCGACGAGGCCGGCGCGGCGCAGCACCTCGTGGCCGAGAGCAAGCGGCGCAAGACCATCGGTGCCAAGGAGATCGAGAATGTCGTGGCCAAGATCGCCCGCATTCCGCCCAAGAACGTCTCCAAGGACGATGCCGAGGTGCTCAAGGACCTCGAAGCCTCGCTCAAGCGCGTGGTCTTCGGTCAGGACACCGCGATCGAGGCGCTGTCGGCATCGATCAAGCTGGCCCGTGCCGGCCTGCGCGAGCCCGAGAAGCCCATCGGCAACTACCTCTTCGCCGGCCCCACCGGCGTCGGCAAGACCGAGGTGGCCAACCAGCTCGCCAGCACGCTGGGCGTCGAACTGCTGCGCTTCGACATGTCGGAATACATGGAAAAGCACGCGGTCAGCCGCCTGATCGGCGCGCCGCCGGGCTACGTCGGCTTCGACCAGGGCGGCCAGCTCACCGACGGCGTGGACCAGCACCCGCACTGCGTGCTCCTGCTCGACGAGATCGAGAAGGCGCACCCGGATGTCTACAACATCCTGCTGCAGGTGATGGACCACGGCACGCTGACCGACCACAACGGGCGCACGGTGGACTTCCGCAACGTGATCCTCATCATGACCTCGAACGCGGGTGCCGCGGAGCAGGCCAAGGCGGCAATCGGTTTCGCACGCGACCGCCGGACGGGCGAGGACACCGCCGCCATCGAGCGGACCTTCACGCCGGAATTCCGCAACCGTCTCGATGCGGTCATCAGCTTCCAGCCGCTGCCGAAGGAGGTCATCCTCTCGGTGGTCGAGAAGTTCGTCCTTCAGCTCGAGGCGCAGCTCATGGATCGCAACGTGACCATCGAGCTGACCAAGCCGGCGGCCGAATGGCTCGCCGACAAGGGCTACGACGACCGCATGGGCGCCCGCCCTCTGGGCCGGGTGATCCAGGAGAACCTGAAGAAGCCGCTGGCCGAGGAGCTGCTGTTCGGCAAGCTCACCAAGGGCGGCGTGGTCAAGGTCGGCGTGAAGGACGGCCAGCTGTCGCTTACCATCGACGGCCCCGACAAGCTGCGGCTCTCCTCAAAGCGCCCGCCGCTTCTGACCGCCGACTGATCTCGGCACGGGATCCGACACATGGCCCCGCCGCGCCCTCCGCGCGGCGGGGCTTTTTTTATTTCATTAGGATTGTGGCAGGTCTGGAGGAGCCGATTGGCTCAAGTGTTTGGCCCTTCGCTCGAGGGCGTGTCTCGAGGCGAGCCTCGGCAAGGCTGGATGCCGTCGGGCGAGAGAGACGTCCGACCGGGCTGCGCCCGGTCGGACCCGGGGGCTCCGCCCCCGTCCGGGCACGGCCCGGACTCCCCCCGAGGTATTTTGAAAGAGAAGAAGGGCCTGACGCTTGCGCCTCGTCCCGGCGGATGTCGGGCTGCTCGGGTCTAGCCTATGCCAGGTGGCGGTTGGCTGTCGACGGGAGGCGTCGGGAGCGGGTAAAAGCAGCATGGCATGCTTGAGGGGGGCGCAGGCCGAAATGGCTCGAGCCTGACCGTTTCCGGTTGAGCGGACAAAACATCCTGCGCCCGAGTGTACGACGCGTTGCAGCCTTGCGGGTGCGGCGGCGCGTCGGCCGCGTGCGCAGAGGACTGGGCAGTCAGGCGGCTTGATCTGCCCCAGGCCGCGCGCCTGTTGACCCTATGCACCATTGCAAGCCGACCCAAGGGGCCTTCTCCTTGCCCGGGACCGTCGGGCACGCGTATAGCTGCTGGACGGAGGCAAGGACCGGAGCGGCATGAAAGACAGGTTTCTGAACACCCTGAGGGAACTCTACGAGGGCGAGAGCCATCGCGCCTATCGCTTTCGCTATGCCGTTCTGTTCTTCGATATCGTCACGATCCTTTTCGTGATCGTCACCTCGTTTACCGATCATGGGCGCGTGGTCGAGGGAATCGATGCGGTCTTCGGCGTGCTCATCCTTGCCGATTTCATCGCCCGCGTTGCCATCGCGCCGAACCGGTGGCGGTTCCTGATTCAGCCGGTGACGCTGGCCGACATGGTGTCCATCGTCTCGTTTCTTGCACCGCTCGCGGGCGAGGGGCTGGGGTTCCTGCGGGTGGTGCGGACGCTGCGCTTCCTGCACACCTACCAGCTGATGAAACGGCTCCGGTCCGACTTCCCGTTCTTCCGCCACAACCAGGACGTCTTCGTCGCGGGCATCAACCTCGTGGTCTTCATCTTCGTGATGACCGGGCTGGTCTATGCCACGCAGCACGGCCGCAACGAGCAGATCGACAACTATGCCGACGCGCTCTACTTCACGGTAACCGCGCTCACCACCACGGGCTTCGGCGACATCACCCTCAAGGGCTCGCTGGGACGGGCGATCTCGGTCGTGGTGATGATCTGCGGCGTCACCCTGTTCCTGCGGCTCGCGCAGGTGCTGTTCCGGCCGCTCAAGGTCCGGCAGACCTGCCAGAACTGCGGCCTGTCGCTGCATGACGCCGACGCGGTGCACTGCAAGCACTGCGGGGCGGTGATCCATATCGAGACCGAGGGACAGGCCTGATCCCGCTCGATCCCGCCTGCCCCGAGGTCGACCGGAACCGCCCGTCTCGCGCCGCGTTCCGACAGAGTGAAAAGGGTTCTGTCGCCGCGCCGCTCATGTAATAAGTCCCGACGTGCGGACTGACCCGCCGAAAGGAGACCTCGTGCCCGAAGACACCCGCCTGCTCGCCGTCCTGATCGACGCCGACAACACCTCGCCGAAATACACCAAGGCCATCTTCGATGAGCTTGCCTCGATGGGCGAGGCCAGCGTGCGGCGCGTCTACGGCGACTTCTCCAGCCAGCAGCTGGCCGGCTGGTCGAAGATCTCCGCCGAATTCGGGCTGGTGCCGCATCACTCCCCGGCGAACACGGTGGGCAAGAACGCCTCCGACATCGCGCTGGTGATCGACGCGATGGACCTCATGCATTCGAACCGCTTCGACGGCTTCGTGCTGGTCAGCTCGGACAGCGATTTCACCCGGCT